>ENA-UPXB01001335-UPXB01001335.1-human-gut-metagenome-genome-assembly--contig:-NODE-1335-length-16597-cov-23.328450_pt1 | contig 16597 bp, 18 predicted proteins | sample MGYA00250055_ERZ773386 | MGnify/ENA primary metagenome ERZ773386 (study PRJEB29103, sample SAMN06111974) | human gut metagenome | biome: human gut; feature: ankylosing spondylitis patient; material... | reverse complement strand
AGCAACTTAACATATGCAGCCACTACAGCATTTATCTTGTGTCACTGTATCTGCCATCTGCTATAGGAATGATAGCTATGCTTTCGATTAACAAAAACAGAAGCTTAACACAAAAAATCCCGGCTCAAGGATTTAAGCTTAACATGCAAATCGTTGATGCCGGAATAATGAAAGGGTTTGAAACCCTTATAAAACTCTGTGGATATATTGTATTGTTCTCTATAGTCTCACGTATCCCACAGACCATTGCCCAAAAGGCTGACTGCAACATGCCTCTGTCGGCAGACATAATAGGTGCCTTTTTTGAAACCACAAACGGTATCGGCATAGTCTGCGGTCTATGCATTCCACGCACCCTGTCAATAGTGCTGTGCATTGCACTTCTGTCATTTGGCGGTGTATCATGCATGGTCCAGACCAAATCAATATTCCGGGATACAGGCTTTAGGCTTTACAGATACATACTGCTTAAGGCAGCCATGAGCATACTCTCATGCCTGTTATGTATTATCCTATTTCGCATCCTCATCTGAATCGGAAATATTGGTGATTTCTATGTCATCATCAGATGTATCTGAAGCTGCCTCATTGTCAGATACTTCTGCTCCTGCAGCTTCATCGCCATTCTCTTCCGGTGGGAAAAGCTCTGCTCTGTTTGCTGCAACAACATCCTCAAACTGCTGAAGTGAACTTATAAGGCTGTCATATCTGGCCTTTGAAGTCTCAATAGAGCCTGTTAAGATGTCCTCAATGCTCTTGAGCTGGCTGTCCGTATATGCCATGGCACTCATTCTGAGATTATTTGCTTCGTTTGTGGCACTGTCAAGTATCTCCTGTGCCTGCTTGGTTGCAATCTGCACTACCTCATTCGCCTGGGCATATGCCTGCTGCATAATCTGATGCTCGCTGACAAGCTCATTTGTCTGAATCTGAGCCTGCGCGATTATCTGATCCGCCTTCGCCTGTGCATCAGCAAGGATAGCCTCCTTATTGCTGATAATCTTCTGATATCTCTTGACCTCCTCAGGGGTCTTTGTACGAAGCTCTGAAAGAAGCTCCTCTAACTGTTCACGATTGACAAGAATCTTGTTTCTTGAAATAGGTGACGGCTTGCAGCCATCAATATAGTCTTCGATTTCTTCAATAATCTGTTCCATTTTACTGCTCATAAATACTGTCTCCTTACCTGGTAATATTGTATTTGGCATAAATTCTATCAATGAACTGTTCAGGTACGAACTTTGATATATCTCCTCCGTATGATGCAAATTCCTTGACAATTGTAGAGCTTAAATATGAATAATTGAGGCTCGAAGTGAGAAAAACCGTCTCTATTTCCGGATTCTGCACTCCGTTAGCCTGTGCAATCTGCAGCTCATACTCAAAATCTGTCACTGCACGCAATCCTCTTATTATGATTGTTGCATTGATTTTCTTCATGTAGTCAACTAAAAGTCCTTCGAAGCACCCTACCCTGACGTTTGGTATGTGTGCTGTCATTTCCTTTATCATACTAACACGTTCTTCCAAAGAAAACAACGAGTTTTTTGCACTATTATTGAGTACTCCGACAACCAGCTCGTCAACTATTTTGGCTGAACGCTCTATTATATCCAGGTGTCCAAATGTCACCGGATCAAAGCTTCCCGGATAAATTCCTACCTTCATATTGTATCTCCTATGCACGTTTTATGAAAACATGCTTGTTTGTCTTGTATATTTTTTCTTTGACTATCTCATAGCCAAGCTCTGTGAGATAATCAAAATCAGTATCGTTTGAAGCCTCAACCACGATAAGTGAATCATCCTTTAATATATCGCTGTCCGAAAGTGTAATAAGCACTTCCTTTTCGAGCTCCTTATTGTATGGCGGGTCCATAAATACGATATCAAATTTGTATTTGCCCTCAAGCGTACGTACTGCCGTGACAGCATCCGTCATCATGAGCCTTGAGACCTTATCAAACTTTGTAAAATGGATATTGTCCTCGATGCATGAAGCGGCTTTTCTTGAATTCTCCACAAATACAGCATAGGCTGCACCGCGGCTTAACGCTTCAAGTCCTATCTGTCCGCTTCCGGCAAACAGATCTAAAAAATATGCTCCGGGAACATCAAACTGCATGACATTAAAAAGAGTCTCCTTCGTCTTGTCAGTAGTCGGTCTTGTATCTTTTCCCTCAATAGTCTTTAGAGGGAGGCTTCTCGCCGTTCCTGCTATTATTCTCATACTTTTCTCCCTGTTATAGTCTATTTCTGGTCCTTTAAAACATCCTTGTTCTTTGCGATATAGTCAATAAGTGAAACAACTGTGAGTACAAGTGCCACATATATGAGGAGTGTTCCAAGGATATTTAACCAGCCAAGCTGCAGATTGATATTAAAAATAATAACAATAACCATAAGCATCTGGAAGGTTGTCTTAAACTTTCCCCAGTAGCTTGCCGCAATGACAATTCCATTGTCAGATGCAACCAGTCTGAAACCGCTTATGATAAACTCTCTTGCAATGATAATAAGCACAACCCATACAGGGATAAGCTTTAAATCAACAAGGCATATCATTGCAGAGCATACAAGCAGCTTGTCTGCAAGCGGATCCATAAACTTGCCGAAATTTGTAACAAGATTATATTTTCTTGCAATTTTTCCGTCAGCCATATCGGTCAGACTTGCAATGATAAATATCGCAAGTGCTATATAATTTCCGTATCCGTCAAAAAACGGTGAAATAAGGAAAAATACAAAAAACGGAATAAGTATCACTCTTAAGATTGTAAGTTTGTTTGGTAAATTCATTTTACAAGTTCTCCTATCAAATCATATTCATACGCACCGGTCACCATAACCTTGCATATATCGCCGGTCATAAGTGTCTCATCAGTGTTGATGAATATATATCCGTCAACATTCGGTGCATCTCTGTATGTACGGCCGATATAAGCATTTTCATCAGCCACCTTGCCCTCTATGAAAACATATAATTCTTTACCCTTTAGTGTCTCATTTTTATCAAAAATGACCTCTTCCTCAAGCTCCATGACATCAGCCTGCCATTCAGCCTTTATATCCTCATCTATCTGGTCAGGCATTGCAGCTGCCTTTGTGCCCTCCTCAGGGGAATACGTAAAGGCTCCCAGACGGTCAAACTCCATATCATTTACAAACTGCATAAGCTCCTCGTGATTATCCTGTGTCTCACCCGGGAAGCCACATATGAGTGTGGTCCTTAATGTGATATCAGGTATTCTCTCACGCAGCATTCTGATACGCTCCATAAGCTCAGCCTTTGTTGTTTTTCTGCCCATGCGCCTTAAAATATCGTCATTGCAGTGCTGGATTGGCATATCCAGATAATGGCATACCTTCTCATCCTTTATCATGGACTCTATAAGCTCATCGTATATCTCCTCGGGATAGCAGTACATAATCCTTATCCAGAACAGCCCGCTTATCTTGTTGAGCTCATCTAAAAGCTTATGAAGTGACTTCTCACCATACAAATCCACTCCATAAAGTGTGGTCTCCTGGGCAACAAGTATAAGCTCCTTTGCGCCCTGCTCCACAAGGCTCTTCGCCTGCTCAATCAAATCCTCCATCGGCACACTTCTGTAACGGCCTCTGACAGATGGAATGACACAGTAGGTACAGTTTTTATTGCACCCCTCCGCTATCTTAAGGTAAGCGAAATGCCCTCCTGTGGTGACAATACGCTTTGTCTTTATGCTGGGAAGTCCCTCTAAGGTGTGCAGATTGCTGTATCTGTGTTTTTCAAGTGTCTCATGGACAGCTTCAACTATAGTATCATATGAATTGGTGCCAAGTATGGCATCAACCTCTGGGATTTCCTTAAAAATCTCATCCTTGTATCTTTGTGCCAGACAGCCTGTCACAATAAGTGATTTGCATTTGCCTGTCTCCTTATACTGAGCCATCTCGAGAATTGTATTGATACTCTCCTCCTTTGCATCACCTATGAAGCAGCAGCTGTTTACGATAATGATATCAGCCTGTGTCTCATCATCGGTCATCTCAATGCCGTCATTTGCAAGCATGCCTATCATATACTCTGAATCCACAAGGTTTTTATCGCATCCAAGCGAAATAAATAATAATTTCATAGTACCTCTCAAATGTAAGTATTTACAATTAAAGGGAAAGACAAAACAGCCTTTCCCCTCCTAGATTAAGCCTCTTCGCCTTCGTTTAAATCCTCATCATCTGAGACGATTCTGACAGCTCCCGTGTACAGCTCCTCTACAGCAATAGATAATGGCTTATTGCACTTAGGGCGTGCGATAAGTGGTTCTGCACCATCAATAATCTGGCGTGCACGCTTTGCTGCGGCAATAACGATAGAATAACGGCTGTTTACTACCGGCTCTTCACCTATCTCTACATTGTTGTTTACTACCTTCATTAACTCTACATACGATGGATGTATCATATTATTTATCTCCTTTCGAAAAGCTTAAAAGCTCTTTTCTCATTTTATTTATAAAATCTATATTTGATGATACCAGATAATCCTGATTCTTTTTTGTGTCGTCAGAGCTGTGGATGATGTCATTCACAAGCTCTACACAATCATCAAGCTTATCATTTACCACTAAATAATCATATTTCTCTATGCCTAAAGACTCCTCATATGCTCTTGAAAGTCTCTGTGCACAGACCTCTTTTGTCTCTGTGCCTCTTCCTACAAGCCGGTCCTTAAGCTCATCTGCACTCGGCGCTGACACAAACATAAGCACCGTATCAGGAAACTGCTTCTTTATCTTTAAAGCTCCCTGGATTTCTATCTCAAGAATCACATTCTTTCCGGCGTTAAGCTGCTCATTGACATATGACTTTGGTGTGCCGTAGTAATGATCTACATACTTGGCATACTCAAGCAGTCCATCTGCCTTTATCATCTGTTCAAATTCTTCCTCTGAGATAAAAAAATACTCTCTGCCATGCTCCTCACCCGGCCTTGGACCTCTGGTCGTGGCTGATACGCTCAGTGCATAATCATCACCATGCTTTGCCATAAGCTCCTTCATGATAGTACCCTTTCCGGAACCCGAAAAGCCTGAAAAAACAACTAATTTTCCTGTGTTACTCATCACAATCTCCTAAAATTACTCAATATTTTGAATCTGTTCCCTGACCTTTTCTATATCAGTCTTAAGACTGATGCCTGTGTCAGAAATCTTAAGATCATTGGACTTTGAAAGGATGGTATTCGCCTCACGGTTCATCTCCTGTGCGAGGAAATCAAGCTTTCTTCCCACACTGCCACCGGCATTTAGCGAATCCTTCATGGAAAGGATATGGCTTTTGAGCCTGACTGTCTCCTCATCCACACAGATCTTGTCCGCAAAAATAGTGACCTCCTGGGCTATTCTTGAATCATCAAGCTGATTGTCTGCAAGCAGCTCTCTTAGCTTTTCCTCAAGACGCGCACGGTATTCGACAATAATCTGTGGCGAACGCTCCTCAATGAAATCAACATATGATACCATATTATCGAGCTTTTCGCAAAGGTCTTTTTTAAGATTTTCTCCCTCGCGCACGCGGCTTTCAACAAATGGCTCAAATGCACCGCGAAGAGCCTTCTCAAGACTGCTCCACAGCTCATCCTCATCTACAGGCTGCTCCTCCATCACAAATACCTCCGGATATCTCGACAGCGTGCTCACTCTTATATCATTCTCCAGTCCGAATTCCTCTGCCATCTGATTCAGATACTTAAGATATTCTCCCGCGAGAGCCTTATTATACTGCAATGAGAGATTATTTTCTGTAAAATCCTCATATGTGATATAAATATCGACCTTGCCACGCTCTATGTACTCCTTAAGCAGAGTCCTTATTGCACTCTCGAAGAAATTGAGCTTTTTAGGCATCTTGATATTGACATCCAGATATCTGTGATTTACAGATTTTACCTCAACTGTAATCTTACGGCTTGCATCTGCGTACTCGTATCTGCCAAAGCCGGTCATACTTTTAATCATAATTTTTCCTTTCGCATATGCATAGATGAGTTTATTATATAACTCCTTGAGATTTTCGTCAAATATATTATAATATAAATATTCATGATTATAAATATTCAGCAACTTAGAATATTTACAGGAAATAAGGAGGAACATCATGGCTTTAGACGGAATAGTCATTTCAAATATAGTTGCAGAGCTAAACAGCACGATACTAAACTCAAAAATCAGTAAAATCGCAGAACCTGAAGCAGATGAGCTGCTTCTTACCCTAAAGGGACAAAACGGCTCGTTCAGGCTTTCGATGTCTGCAAGTGCATCTCTTCCATTCATCTACCTGACACCCACAAATAAGGTAAGCCCTCTCACTGCCCCTACATTTTGCATGGTTTTAAGAAAGCATATAGCAAACGGACGCATCACAAAGATTTACCAGCCGGGCATGGAGCGTATCATAAACTTTGAAATCGAGCACTTAAACGAGATGGGTGATCTATGCCACAAGGTGCTTATTATCGAGCTGATGGGCAAATATTCAAACATCATCTTTACCGACTCCGATGGTACGATAATAGACAGTGCCAAGCGTATTCCCGCATCCGTAAGCTCTGTGCGTGAAGTGCTTCCGGGCAGAGCCTACACCATCCCCGCGACTCAGGAGGATAAATATAATCCTCTGACTGTAGATTCGAAGCAGTTTGTGGATATTATATCAGCAAAGCCGCTTACTGTTTCAAAGGCTATCTACTCATCCTTTTCCGGCATCAGCCCACTTGTGGCAAATGAGCTGGCTCACCGGGCAGGCCTTGACGCGGACTCCCCTGTAGCTGCCTACTCACACGATGAGCTTTTGCACCTGGGAAGCAACTTCACATGGATGATGGAGGACATAAAAAATAATCGTTTTACGCCGAATATCGTGCGTGACGGCAATGAACCAAAGGAATTTTCTTCAATAGAGCTGACTCAGTATAGCGATTTAACGGTCACAAAATATGAATCCATATCAGAGGTTTTAGAGCTTTACTACTCTGAGAGAAACACCTATACACGTATACGCCAGAAGTCAGCCGACCTGAGAAAACACGTAAATACCCTCCTGGAGCGAAACCAGAAGAAATATTCCCTGCAGATGAAGCAGCTTAAGGACTCCGAAAAACGCGAAAAGTACAAGGTGTACGGCGAGCTTATCAACGCATTCGGCTACGGACTTACACCGGACGACAAGTTTCTTGAAGCAGCAAACTATTATGATGACAACAAAATCATCAAAATTCCTATCGACAACACAAAAACTCCTGCCGAGAACGCGCAGAAATACTTTGACAAATACGGAAAGATGAAGCGTACTGCCGAAGCATTGAACGAGCTGATTCTTGAAACAAAAGGTCAGATAGACCATCTCGAATCAATTCAGAATTCACTGGATATCGCTTTAAGCGCTGACGACCTCGTCCAGATAAAGGATGAGCTGATAGAATACGGTTTTATCAAAAAAGGTAAGGGTTCAAAGAAACAGAAGGTAAAGAGCAAACCCTTCCACTATATCTCATCAGACGGCTTTGATATGTACGTTGGCAAAAACAACTACCAGAACGATGAGCTCACCTTCAAGCTGGCAACCGGAAACGACTGGTGGTTCCATGCCAAGGGCATGCCCGGCTCACATGTCATTGTAAAAGCCGAAAACAAAGAGCTGCCGGACAGCACCTTTGAGGAGGCCGGCAAGCTCGCAGGCTACTACTCAAAGGGCAAAAATGCCGATAAGGTAGAGATAGACTATCTGCAAAAGAAAAATGTCAAAAAGCCAAACGGCGCTGCAGCCGGCTTTGTCGTGTATTACACAAACTATTCTCTCACGATTCACCCGGATATATCCGATATCAGGCAGATTGAGTAAGCAGATTATACTTATTTCATAACCATTCCAAAACGCTTAAAGTAAAAAGCTGATATACACATGCATAGTCCTGCATGCTATATCAGCTTTTATTTTAGCCATTTAAGCTCATCACAGATTCATTCTCTTTAATTGTTCTTTTGCAAATTCATCCATTTTCTTTTTCAGTATTCTGTTTTCCGGTGTACAAAGCGCCGGGTCTGCTTCAAGCACCTCATCCACCATCTCAGATGCTTCCTTTAGCACATCGCTGTCCTGATACACATCCGCAAGTGCAAATGCAAGATCTCCACTCTGCCTGATTCCAAAGAAATCCCCGGGACCTCTGAGCTTTAAATCCTCACTTGCTATATAAAAGCCATCATTTGATTTATTTAGTATCTCCAGACGTTTTTTTGATTTCTTTGAATTTGACGAATTGATAAAAATGCAATACGATTGTGCATCCCCCCTGCCTACACGGCCTCTTAGCTGATGAAGCTGTGCAAGTCCAAACCTGTCTGCATTCTCTATCATCATGACAGTTGCATTGGGCACATTTACACCAACCTCCACGACTGTTGTGGACACAAGCACCTGCGACTCATTATTTGCAAAGCGCTGCATCACCTCATCCTTTGCCTTGCTCTTCATCCTGCCGTTAAGCACATCTACAGTGATATCCTTTGGCAGTGCCGCTTTAAGCATATTTGCATAGTCTGTGACATTTTCCCCTTCCGAGTTTTCGGTTTCCTCCACAAGAGGGCATATAACATACGCCTGATGGCCGGCTCTCACCTGCTCAGCAATAAAGCTGTAGGCCTTTGGCCTGAATGCCGTGCCAACCACACAGTTCTTGATAGGAAGTCTCTTTGCCGGCACCTCATTTATGACAGAGATATCCATATCACCGTATATGATTATTGCTAAAGTACGCGGTATCGGAGTGGCACTCATCACAAGTATATGTGGCTTTCTTCCCTTATCCGAGAAGCTCTCTCTCTGCTTCACGCCAAATCTGTGCTGCTCATCTGTGATAACAAGCGACAGATTGGAAAAATCCGCCTTCTCCTGTATAAGCGCATGAGTGCCTATAATAAGTGCATTTTTCTCGTTTTCAAGGCACGCATAGGCTTCTCTTTTCTGCTTTGCCGTCATGGAGCCGGTAAGAAGCACAACAGGACTGTCAAGTCCAAACTGACTAACCAGTGAGCGAAACGTCTCATAATGCTGGTTTGCAAGTACCTCAGTCGGAGCCATTATGGCAGACTGATAGCCACATTTTGACGCCCACGCCATAAGAAGAAAAGCAACAATCGTCTTTCCTGAGCCCACATCGCCCTGAATAAGCCTCTGCATCACATAGGGACTTTTAATATCCTGCTTTATCTCATCTATTGTCTTCTTCTGCGCGCCTGTCAGCTCATACGGAAGCTTCTCAATCAGTCCGTCTATAAAAGCATCATCCGTAAACTCAAACTCATTTTTATCCTTCTGCTGCTTCTTATTCTGATACCGCATGCCCATGATAAAGAGAAAAAACTCATCAAAAACAAGCCGTCTTCTTGCCTCCACAAGAGCGTCAAAGTCATCAGGGAAATGTATCTGCTTCATGGCATAATTGTACTCGCAAAAGCCGTACCTGTGCCTTATATCCTTAGGCAGATAATCTGACAACAGTGTATCATGTGACAGAGTCTCCTTTATCGTCTTCACTATCAGATTGTTTGTCACACCGCTTGTCACGGAATACACAGGCTGCAGTGTATCGCGTATAGCCTCGTACTTTTGCACCTCATACACCACAGGCTGCTCCATGACATATCGGCCTCCCTTTGGCTTAATATGTCCGTAAAATATAAGATGTCTCCCCTGCACAAGCTGTGCCTTAAGGTATGGCATACGGTACCATACCAGCTGTATCATATGCCCGGGCGAGCCGATATCCTGCAATGTAATCTGCATTCTCGCTGTATTTTTCACTACAGGTGCCTTTTTAATCACAGCATGGATGGCATAGGTGCTGCTTACGTTTACATTATTCAGTTCATCAATATCCGTTATTTCCGGAAACTTTACATAATCCCGGGGAAAATGAAGGAGTATATCACCAACGGTGTATACTCCCATTTTAGCAAATGCTTTTTGTGTTTTTTCCCCGATTCCCTTAACCGCGGTAATCGGTGAAGCTATATCCATATTTGCTCCTAAATATAATAAATATCATTTATATTCTTTAAAGGGCTTTACTCTACAGAAATAACATAATAGTAGATTGGCTGTCCGCCATCGTTGACCTCAACCTCTACATCAGGATATTTCTCTTCGATTGCTGCCGCAAGCTCATTAGCTGAGTCCTCATCAGAATCGCTTCCGAAATAGATGCTGACAATCGCTGAATCCTCATCTACCATGGCATCTACCATCTCAAGTGTGGTAGCCCTTAAGTCTGTTCCAACAGAAAGGATGCTCTTGTCTCCGATTCCCATGAAGTCGTTCTGCTTGATGGTTTTTCCGTCAATCTCAGTATCACGGACTGCATATGTCACCTGTCCTGTCTTGACATTTTCTATCTCGGCCATCATCTGCTCTTTATTCTCCTCGGCACTGTGATCCGGGATATAATTTACAAGCGCTGTGATACCCTGTGGGATAGTCTTTGTAGGGATAACAATAATCTGTTTATCCTCAACAAGGTCTACTGCCTGGTTTGCAGCCATGATGATATTCTTGTTGTTTGGCAGGATAAATACTGTCTTCGCATTTACATGCTCGATAGCGTTGAGCATATCCTCTGTGCTAGGGTTCATGGTCTGACCACCCTCTATGAGATAGTCCACTCCAAGGCCTCTAAACACTTCATTCATGCCTTCTCCGATTGAAACAGATACAAAGCCCATTTCCTTTGCAGGCATGTTATTTGTCTTTTCATCAGCACAAGCTGCTTCATAAGCCTCTTCCTCAGCCTTCTGCTGTGCTGCAAGCTTCTGTGAATCCTTGATGAGCTTTTCCTGATGCTCCTCACGCATATTATCGATCTTTATCTTGCTGAGTGAGCCGAAGGTAAGTGCCTTCTGCAGTGCAAGTCCAGGGTCGTTTGTATGTACGTGAGTCTTTACGATCTCATCGTCAGCTACAACGACTATAGAGTCACCGATTGACTCGAGGAATGCCTTGTATGCGTGCTCCTCATTGTCTGACATTGGCGCATTGAGTACAATAATAAACTCTGTGCAGTAACCAAACTTAATCTCAGCCTCGGTCTCAGCCGAAATCTTTGCAGGAGCTGCTCCTGTTGGTGCGCCCTCTATTGTATAGTCAATCTCCTTGCCGATAAGGGCATCATATGCTCCCTTTAATACCTGAACAAGACCCTGTCCGCCCGAATCCACAACACCTGCCTGCTTTAATACAGGAAGCATCTCCGGTGTCTGGTCAAGCACATACTCAGCCTGCTTTATAACCTCTTCAACAAATGTGACAACATCCTCTGTTTCGTCTGACAGCTCCAGAGCCTTTTCTGCTGCGCCCTTTGCCACTGTAAGGATAGTTCCTTCCTTTGGCTTCATAACTGCCTTGTAAGCTGTCTCAACCGCCTTCTGGCATGCCTCACAAAGAATAGTGACATCTATTTCATCGTATTCCTTTATAACCTTGCAGAAGCCTCTGAAAAGCTGTGATAAGATAACACCTGAGTTTCCTCTGGCACCTCTTAAAGAGCCTGATGAAATAGCTTTTGCAAGCTCTGCCATGGTAGGCTCTGTGAGCGAGCTGACCTCCTTGGCCGCAGACATGATTGTCATTGTCATATTTGTTCCGGTATCACCATCCGGTACCGGGAATACATTCAGCTCATTTATCCAGTCTTTCTTTGAATCAAGATTCTTGGCTCCCGCAAGAAACATCCTTGCAAGGAGCTTTGAATTAATGCTTGTGATCTCCACTTTTTGTAGTCCTCCTTAATCAATTACCCTTACGCCCTCAACGTAAATATTGATCTTTGCAATTTTCATTCCTGTAAATGACTCAACCTTGTACTTAACCGTCTCGATAAGATTGTCCGAAACAGTGCCGATTGAAATACCATACGCTACTATTACATGAAAATCAATGGTAATTTCGTTGTTCTCATCTACCTTTACATTTATTCCATGGTTCAGGTAATCTCTCTTTAAAAGTTTTACAAGACCATCCTTCATGTTGACCGCTGCCATGCCTACTATTCCAAAGCACTCTACAGCTACAGAGCCTGCATAGGTTGCAATAACATCTGTATCAATTAAAATTTGTCCATATTGGGTATCCATCTGTCCCTTCATAATATATACCTCCATCATATTGTGACGTAGCTAATGTTATTATACCTTTTTTTTCACAAAAAGCAAATATTTTTATATTTTATCCTTGCATTCTTTATTTTAATCTGATAGAATACATTTGTTGTGAGCTTAAGAGTATGGTAAGCTTAGTGAAATGCAAGGAGGTGCAATATCATGGCAAAATGTGCAATTTGTGAAAAAGGTGTTCATTATGGAAATAATGTCAGCCATTCTCATAGAAGATCAAATCATGTTTGGAAGTCAAACATTAAGAAGGTTTCTTGCAAGGTCAATGGAGTTCCACAGAAGTTATATGTATGTACTTCATGTTTAAGATCTGGCAAAGTTGAGAGAGCTTAGTCTTTATTTTTGAATCTTTTGAATTTTAAAGGACATCCGTTTGGATGTCCTTTTTATTTACTCTCATATATGATATTAATCCTGCTTATCGTCCTCTGCCTCGTCTACCTTTACATCGTCGAGATTAAGGTCATCATTTTTCCCCTTTGAGAAACGGCTTACAATGTCCGGCACCATATCAAGTATCTTTGTCATGCCGTCCTGATTCTTTACATTGACAAGCTTTGTCTGTCCATTCTGGATAACGAGCACTGCACTTGGCTGAATCTTTCCGCCCATACCGCCGGCTCCGTTATTTTTCTTTTCTGCCGAAAATGCTCCTGCTGCCACTCCAAACGACACATCCACAAGCGGAAGTATGATTGTATCCCCTATATGAATCGCATCACCAACTACAGTCTTTGTAGTGATAAAGCTGTCCATCCCCTTGAAAAGTGACTCTACTGTGTTATTGAAACTATTATCTGCCATAATATTTTCCTTCCTTTCTTTAGAATTCTATACTTATACTACACCATTATTTTTTTATTTTTTTTACACTTTGAAAAAAAAGAAAAAAAACAAAGATACAAACTATTACAGCACTTCCTATTAAAACTTTTTCATTCTTTAAAAGTAAATTAATCACCACAAGAATCATGAAAAAAAATGCAATTAATCCCGTTTGAATTTTCATATTTAAATCCTCCTATCTGCTTATTTTATTATACAATCTGCGGCAGTTTTTATCAAATAAAATTCTAAGTGTTGCCGCTAAAATACTTATTACTATCACATGTCCCTTTATATCAAAGCTGCCCTTTGCATATGGCTTTTCACTCTCGAAATCAGGTGTAATCCGCCATCTGTTTGTATAGCCGACAGGAAAGCATGCTAAAATACCTAATAAAATACCTGTTGTATCCGGCGAACCGGTTGAATAAACCATTATAAGCTTAAGCCTCCTTGGGCATATTCTTTTAAGAATGATAAAAAGCTCTTTTTTCAGATGTGAAAAAGCAGCCTTATTTCTCTCGTCACCGTATTCTCTTTTTAGCTTACCGATACCGGTTTTTATTTTTTCTGACTTTTCTTTAAATTGCTTTTTATGTGACTTTTTGTTTCGCTTTTTATACGTTTTTTGATGAGTGAGCTTGGTTTGTTGTTTTATATGCTGATTCTCATCTGCCGATATTTTAGGCTCATCTCCGGTGTTTTCACTGACTTTATCTTCTGTTTCAGTTTTAGCTGCCTCATCCATTACATCATCATCAGAAGCCTCAGCGGCCTTTTCATCATTTTCATAATCAGAGTCAGCATCATCAAACAGCTTCCGCTTCACAAAAGCAAGCCTTATATATCCGTCAGTTTCATCCGCATACTCTATATGCAGTGCAAACAAATGAAAAAGCCATGACACATGTGCTTTTGCTCTTATGTCTGTATTTTCAAAGCTTCCGACAGCCCTGTACTTGACCGGCACAAACAGTACGCAAAGCAGCGCTGTAAGTATAAGAGCAAGCACTACAAGAAGTATTATGCCTATGACCTTTAAAATCGTAAATATCATATATCTAATTCCTCCGTCTGCTCTTTAAATAGCTCTTCACATCTGTTTTACCTGTATTTTCGTATGTCTCCTTAACAATATCACAGGCCAGCAAAAGTGCCTCATCATAATTACCCGCTACTGCGATTATGTGCAGATTCTTCTTAGGATATCCCTTTTGCAGCAATTCTCTTGTCGGAATGATATCCAAAAGATTTTCCTCATTTGACGGAAACGTGATGATGTATGTGTGAAGCATGCTGGCATTATGCTCTATCTTCCACTTGATTTTCTTTATCTTTCCGGTAACAGACTCTCCTACAAATAAATCCTCATACCATTTCATTCCAAAACCTCAAAAAGCAGTTTTTAAAACTGCTTTTTAATAATACTAATAATACTTGTGTGTCCCCCATAAATTGCTTTTCTTTAAATCCAGGTACTCATTGTAAGCCTTCTCAAGTATCTGCTTCTCATTTGCAAACTTGAGCAGATGATATGCCTCGTGATACTTGTAAAACCCTGAATCCATGAAATACTCTTCTCTTTGCGGTTTACTATAATAACTTTCGCCCATCATAAGATACCAGTGTACATCCTTTTCCACTGTATCATGTGGCACGGTAAAAGAATAGTGGCTCTTACCCACGTATTGGATTATCGTTGCACTGGCACCGGTCTCCTCTTTCACTTCACGGATTGCAGTGTCCTTGTACTCTTCATCAGACTCCACAGTTCCCTTGGGCAGTACCCACCCCTCGTACCTGTTCCTGTAGTTCTTGTATAAGAGTAATATTTTGCCACGAAAGATTACCACACCGCCACAGCTCGTTGCTTCTATCATTGCCATTCCTCCAAGTGTGGTTTAAACGCTATTTGTCAGTTACAACAAAATTTGAACAATAACGTCTGTCATTACACTTAAGTATAACCTACTTCTAAAAAAAGTGCAACAAGCCTATTCATTGAAATATTTATCAAATACCTTTTTTGCCACCGGCACCGCATAGGTGCTACCGGCACCGGAATCCTCCACAACTACTGCGATTGCCAGATCATTGTAACCATCCTTTTTTCCATAGCCCACAAACCAGGCATTGGTCTGGTCTGTAGAATCTGATACCTGGGCAGTGCCGGTCTTTCCAAAGGCCTCATAGCTCTGGTCTCTTAGCTTTGTGCCTGTTCCATCAGACACCACTGCTGCCATAAGATTCTGAAGAAAAGCTGCCTGATCCTTTGACATAATCTGCTTGTATGAAGCCGGTTTATTCTGCTCCACAAGCGCCCCTGCTGCATTCTCCGTATGGTCTACCAGATATGGCCTCATCAGATTTCCATCATTGCAGATTGCACCGGCAATCATGCACATGTGAAGCGGTGAAACAAGCGTGTTTCCCTGACCTATCGCAGTCTGCATTGTCAAAGCTGACGAAGCATTGTTATCCAGTGCAAATTTACTCTTTTTTGAATCAAAGGCTATAGGCAGATTCTTGTTGAAAAGCATATCGTCACACAAGGTATTAAGCTTATTGTTATCCACCAAAAGACCTATATTGGAAAAGGACGAGTTGCATGACTTTGCAAACGACTTTGTTAAGTCCTCCTGTCCGTGTGATTTATTGCCGGCACAGTGGATTGTAAAGCCGTCCTCAGTAATGCTTCCGTCACAATCAAAGCTGTAGTCGTTGTATGTAGACGGATTTTCGTTATAATACTCAAGTGCTGTAAAAATCTTAAACACTGAGCCCGGGGCATACTGTCCCTGTGTTGCCCTGTTGTAAAGAGCAGTGCTGCCCTCACCGTTTACACTCTCCCAGTCACTTGCGATGGTATTTGGGTCATAATCAGGCTTTGACACCATAACAGCAATTTTCCCTGTTTTCGGCTCAATTGCAATGACAGCACCTTCATAGTCGCCAAGAGCATTGTATGCAGCCGCCTGTGCTTCGTAATCCAGTGTGGTTATGACATTATCGCCGGTATTTTTCTTACCGCTTATATCATTTACTATCTGGTCAAGGAAAAAATCATGTGAGCGAAGCAATGAGAAATTTTCCTGCTTTTCAAGCCCTGCCTTACCGTTTACGGCAAAGCCTGCCACATGCGCAAACATCCTGCCGTCAGGGTATTCTCTTGTCTCAGATGCATCTGAACTGACCTTTGTCCGTGCTATGACTTGTCCATCCTTAGTCTGTATCTCGCCTCTCACCACGTTCTTAGAGAAAAGATCCTGCAGCGAATTATATGGACTGTTAATGAATTCGTCGCTTTTTACAAACTGGAAATACAAGAAATAACCTATCAATCCAACAAAAACTATAAGGAAAAAATATGTAACAACCGCATACTCTCTATTTCTGTGTCTTCGTGCTGTTTTTGCCGCCTGCTGCCGGTTTTCTCCTTCTCTGTTGACTTCCCTGCGCCCCCGGCTCTTTTGCTGCCTGCTTTTGTCTGTTTTTTGTCTCATGGTCCTTTCGTCTCTTGTCATCTATATTTCTCCTTTTTTCAGGGGCTGCCTGCATAATAT
>ENA-UPXB01001329-UPXB01001329.1-human-gut-metagenome-genome-assembly--contig:-NODE-1329-length-16651-cov-4.795644_pt1 | contig 16651 bp, 8 predicted proteins | sample MGYA00250055_ERZ773386 | MGnify/ENA primary metagenome ERZ773386 (study PRJEB29103, sample SAMN06111974) | human gut metagenome | biome: human gut; feature: ankylosing spondylitis patient; material... | reverse complement strand
AACTAATGACAACATTCAGGATAATAACGGGAATGACTCTCTTCTTACAGGTGGAAGCCTGTATGAAAGCAGCACTGACAAGTACAAGGATAACTTATCTTCTGCCATCACATTCTTTGTATGTGGAGGAATCGGAATCATTCTTATGATTCTTAATGATATCGGTATCATTAAGATAGTAACTAAAGATGCACCTTCATTCCTTTTTATTAATATTGTTCTTGGTCTGTTATTTATCGGATTCATTGCAATCGGTGTCTGGTCTTTGAAATACTCTAACAAAATTAAAGCCAAGGCTGAAACTGAGGATAAGAAAGCCGCCGATGTACTTAACTGGCTGGAAGACAACATAACTAAAGAAGATATTGAAAATTCTTACGCCGGAGATATTCAGGAAGAAATGAAATATTTTAACCGTACAGCTTATGTTAAAGAACAGTTAACCGTACAGTTTACTGACCTCTCAGATGAGGAAGCCGAGAATTTTTCAGAACAGTTCGTTGAGAAAATGTTTAATTAATATTTCCGCATTAAAAATGCCGTGTCAATCACTACGATTAACACGGCATTTTATTATACATATATATTAGTTGTTAGAAAGGAATTCGTCAATTCCCTTAGCGCCAGCCTTTCCTGCTCCCATGGCAAGGATAACTGTAGCTGCACCTGTAACAGCATCTCCACCGGCATATACACCTTCCTTAGATGTCTTACCAGTTTCTTCCTCTGCTACAATACATTTTCTCTTGTTGATGTCAAGTCCCTTAGTTGTTGAAGAGATAAGCGGATTAGGTGATGTACCAAGTGACATGATAACTGCATCTAATTCCATAACGAACTCTGAACCAGGAATCTCTACAGGCTTTCTTCTTCCTGAAGCATCAGGTTCACCAAGTTCCATCTTAATGCACTTCATACCTGTAACATTACCCTTGTCATCTGTAAGAATCTCTGTCGGATTAGTAAGAAGGTCAAATATAATTCCTTCTTCCTTAGCGTGATGTACTTCCTCAGCTCTTGCTGGAAGCTCCTCCTCACTTCTTCTGTATACGATATGAGTTTCTGCTCCAAGTCTTAATGCTGTTCTTGCAGCATCCATAGCAACATTACCACCACCAACGATAGCAACCTTCTTAAATCTTGCTATTGGAGTATCATACTCATCCTTGAAAGCTTTCATAAGATTACTTCTTGTAAGGTACTCATTAGCTGAGAATACTTCGTTAGCATTCTCGCCCGGAATACCCATGAATCTTGGAAGACCTGCACCAGAACCTATGAATACTGCATCAAAGCCTTCATCTTCGAGTAACTGGTCAATTGTCATTGACTTACCAATAACAACGTTAGTCTCAATCTTAACGCCTAACTTCTTAACATTCTCAACTTCGTGGGCAACTACTGTTGACTTAGGAAGACGGAATTCAGGAATACCATATACTAATACACCACCAGCCTCATGTAAAGCCTCGAATATAGTTACGTCATATCCCATTTTTGCAAGGTCTCCGGCACATGTAAGTCCTGAAGGACCTGAACCGATAACAGCAACTTTCTTGCCTTTCTTCTCTGTTGGCTTCTCTGGCTCAACATTATTCTCTCTTGCCCAGTCAGCAACAAATCTTTCAAGCTTACCAATTGATACTGATTCACCCTTGATTCCTCTGATACACTGACCTTCACACTGTGTCTCCTGTGGACATACACGGCCACATACAGCAGGAAGTGCACTTGACTTACCAATAATCTTATATGCTTCCTCAATATTTCCTTCTTTTACCTGATGAATAAATGCTGGGATATCGATAGATACAGGACAGCCCTGAACACATCTTGCATTCTTACAGTTAAGGCATCTTGTTGCCTCTTCCATAGCTTCTTCCTTGTTATATCCAAGACATACTTCATCAAAATTCTTATTTCTTACGTCAGGAGCCTGCTCTCTGACTGGCACTTTCTTCATTACGTCCATTTTGAAACCCATCCTTTCTAATTACACTGTCCACAACCGCCGTGATGTGTATCACCTTCCTGAAGCTTGAGCATTGCTCTTCCCTCTTCAGTTCTGTACATAGCACTTCTCTTCATAGCCTGGTCAAAGTCTACAAGATGACCATCAAACTCAGGTCCGTCAACACATGCAAACTTAATCTCATCGCCAACCTTAAGACGACATGCACCACACATACCAGTTCCATCAACCATAATCGGATTCATGCTGACAATTGTATGAATTCCAAGTTCCTTAGTAAGAAGACAGACGAATTTCATCATAATCATAGGTCCGATTGCTACACATAAATCATAATGTTTTCCTTCTGCAACAAGATCCTTAAGCACATCTGTACCCATACCTTTTCTTACATAGCTTCCATCATCAGTTGTTATGTAAAGATTACCAGCAACCGCCTTCATCTCTTCCTCTAAGATTATAAGTTCCTTATTCTTAGCACCAACGATAACATCAACATCTACACCATGCTCATGCATCCATTTAACCTGTGGATATACAGGTGCTGTTCCAAGACCTCCGGCAATGAATACAATATTCATCTTTTTGAGTTCTTCAATATCCTTGCTGATAAGCTCTGATGGACATCCAAGAGGTCCAACAAAATCTTCAAATGCATCTCCTGCTTTAAGATGTGACATCTTCTCAGTAGACGCTCCAACTATCTGAACAACTATTGTTATAGTTCCTGCTTCTCTGTCATAATCACAAATAGTAAGTGGAATTCTTTCGCCCAAATCATCCATCTTTACAATAACGAACTGGCCAGGTTCACAATGTTTAGCAACTCTAGGAGCTTCAACATCCATAAGGAAGATCTTCTCTGCTAACTTCTCAGCCTTAAGAATTTTATACATTACAATTCTCCTTTCAAAAAGTAATATTATGAAGTGCATTACGCACAATCAACCTTTAGTATTCTTTGGCAGAATAACTGCCTTCTGTACCTGTAACAGTATACACCTTACCGCTTGATGTATCAACGCCATATAATCCAGCAGTTGTTGTAGAGCCACCCTTTATTACATCATATCTGATAATATACATTTCATTGTTGCCAACCTTTGTCTTTGAAATATAGACAAAATTAACACCTGAACCATCTGAAGCTACGCTGTCTGACTTAAGCACCTTCTTTGATATAAGGACATTTTTCAGCTGGCTTTCAGCCTGGCTGTATGTATATGTATTCTTTACTTCAACATTATAATTTCTCTTAACTACTGTACTGCTCTGCTCATGATCGTTAATTATTACAAATGCGATTACAGTATTACCGGTTGGCATATCGAATTCACCTGTATACTCTGTTGATGAAGATGTAGGAGTTGTACCATCTGTTGTATAATATGCCTTACATTTGTCAGGGATATTATTAATCTTAATCTTCTCTCCATCTGAATATTTTCCTGACGCAGGAGTTACATCTGGTGCTGCAGGAGCACCATATTCAACAACATATTCAAATTCAACTACTTTACTATATACCCCAATAGAATTAACAGAAACTGCTTTTATCTTAGTTGTGCCTGTTTCTAACTTAATTGCTGTTCCATCATATAGTGTACTCTTAATATCAGGTTCTTTTCCATCAGTTGTATAATAAACAACACAACCAGAATCACATGTAAATTTAAGTTCAACATCATCATCATACGAACCCGGCTCTTTAGAAGCTGATGGTTCTTTTACTATATAATTCTTAACTGCATTGCTGCATTTTCCATCCTGATACTTTCTTATAAGCTTTGTTAAATTATCTGCATCCTCTTTCTTATAGTAAATGTCTGCAAGAGCTTTAACCGCATCTTCATAATTCTCATCATATGAAAGTATATCCTTCAGCACATTAACAGCTTCATCCTCATTTCCTGAGCTTTCATAGCATCTATACAATGTATACTTAAGGTTCAGATTCTTCTTTCCCTCATTTTCTTTAGAAGCCTTGCTAAGATATGATGATGCATCACCATAATTACCCTCTTCGTACAGTTTCATTCCTGTCTGATAATAATAATCATAATTATTCTTACTCTTCTTGTTAAGTGATACAGCAACTATAATTATTATAATTAAAACTAATGCAACTCCCGCAGCAACCCCTGCTATAATAAGCTTTGTCTTCTTATCCAGTGGTTTCTTAGTGGCGTCTTTCAAAATCTCTTTATCTTCATCTTCTGGTTCTTCATCGTCATCATCATCAAGTAAAATATCTCTATCAGTTAATTCTTCTTGTGTTGGTTGAGATGATTTATTAATTACCTGCTGTTCCTTAAGAATTTCATCTGTTATCTTAGGAACAACTCTCGTCCTTCCATCATTAATATCTGATGGCTGCTCTGCTTTATAATCATCAGCATTTCCTACATAAGCTTTGGCAACTGTAGTTTCTTCTTCTACCATTTTCTGCAACGACTTTTCAATTTCGTCTTCTATGCTTGTATTCTTATTAAAATCGTCTGGCATATATAGACCTCCATACACTTAAATAACATTTTGATATTAACATATTAGAGAATATTAATCAATAAAATACATTTTATGATTTTTATTTTTGTTTAACTAATTGTACACATTTTGCTCACATTTATCATGTATATTCTATATCAGATAGCAAAGAGAATTCTTTCTATCTCCCCCTCATATTTAGAAAAAGGAGATGTTTGACCGCATCTCCTTTTTTTATCCAAAAAATTATGACCATCAGTACAACACTGATGGTCATAATAATTTTATCATTACCTGAATTATCTTATACTTGTAACTCTTACTGTGCAGCTTAATGTCTTATTATTAACAACAGCTGTTATTGTTGCTATTCCTGCTTTTCGTCCAATAACTTCTCCTGAAGAAGAAACTGTACATACCCTTGGATTACTGCTTCTCCATGTAATATTACTATCTGTTCCTATTACATCTAATGTATATCTGTCATACTGCTCAAGAGTAATATTAGACCTGCTTATTGCAAGTGAATGAACTATACAGCTTGATTCAACACCTGCACCATCACTTATAACATAAACCTCTGCTTCACCAGGACCTACAGTTGTAACAACACCATTACCATCAACCGTAACTATTCCTGTATCTGATGAGTACCATTCATATGAATCATTATTAACAGCCGGCCTTACTATTACCGATAACTGTCTTGTTCTGCCTGTAAGCATATATATTTCTTTTGAATTAATTCTAAGTGAGGATATATTAACTCTTGGAGTTACATAAACCCAGCAGATTCCTTTGATATTATTACCATCCTGAGATGTTGCTGTAATCTTAACTTTACCGGAACTGATAGCAAACACCTCGCCATCCTCATCAACCACCGCGATTGATTCATTAGCTGATTTCCATACAACATCTTTAATTGTTGCATTATCCGGATATACGTTAACACCAAGTTTCTGTGAATCTCCAACAAACAATCTCAATGAATCCGGCACAACTTCTATTCCCGTAACCGGATTAACAACTCTTATGATACATGAATCTGTAACTCCGCTTCCATCTGCTGCTGTAGCTGTAATAACAGCATTACCAACTGATTCAGCACTAAGATTACCTTCCTGGTCTACTGAACATATACTGTTATCTGATGATGACCACACTATATTCTTATTAGTTGCTGTATCTGTGCCAACCGTTGCAATAAGCTTTCCTGTTGCACCCACATTCATGAATTTATTATTTTCACTCAATGTAATAGTTGAAACATATTCCTTAACAACAATTGTACAAGCTGCTGTGAGATGACACTCATCTGTTGTAACTTCAATTACACAATTACCACCCTTTAAGGCTGTTACAACACCATTTTCATCAACTGTTGCAACTGATGTATCACTTGAAAGATATGTGACTTTCTTATTCTCTGCATCTATCGGCTCAATTGAAGGTATAATAGCATATTTTGCTCCAACCCATAATTCCTGATAATCAGAATTAAGTGTTATTCCTGTTACAGGCTGTGTAACAGTAACAATACAATATGCTGTAAGTCCCGTGTCAACATTAGTACATATTATAGATGTTGTTCCTGCACCTGTAGCTGTAACTTTACCATCGCTTTCTACTTTACATACGTTTTCATCACGGCTTTCCCATGTAACAAGCTTATTATCTGCATTCTCTGGAAGACATGTGGCATTAAGCCAGAACACCTGTCCTTTTCTCACTGTAATGTCTGTCGTATTAAGGACAATTGATGTAACAGGCTGCTTAACATATATATTACACATTGCTGTAACACCACCATCAAGTGACTTACAAAGTATTGTTGCGCTACCTGTTCCGACAGCTTCAACCAGACCATTAGAATCAACTATACATACATTAGTATTAGATGATTCCCAACTTACAGTCCTGTTCGTAGCCGTTATAGGGAGAACTTCTGCTGTGATTCTTAATGTCTGTCCTATTGACATAATCTCATCTTTATAATCCAGTTTAATAGTCTCAACTGGTATGCTTATAATAAAATTACATGTTGCAATAAATGCACCATCTTCTGTTTTACAGACAATTGTACAGTATCCTGGCTTAATATATGTTACAAGACCATTCTCATCAACTGTTGCAACTGATTCATCTGAGGATGACCATGTAACATTTCTGTTCACACCGTCTCCTGATGGCTTTACAGTTGCTACAAGCTGATATTTTCCAATTGCCATAGTAGACTCAACTGTTGTCGCGTTAAGTGTAACTCCTGTTACTGGCTCTCTTACATAGACATCACAGGTTGCAACCTTAAGTCCGTCTTCAGTTATTACTGTAATCGTTGCATTACCGCCAGATAATCCCTTAATAGTAGCTGTGTAACTGTCTCCTGTTACCGTAGCTACCGTTGTATCTGATGATGACCATAAAACATTGCTGTTAGTAGGTCCTGCCGGATTGAATAACACCTGTACTGTTCCAGTGCTTCCTCTGTCAATTGATATTGAAGAAGGATTAATACTTACATCTCCTACAGGAGTGGTAACATATATTACACAAGTCTCAGACTTGATAACTCCATTAATATTCTGTGAAACAGTAAGATGTGTCACACCCGACGCAACACCTGTTATTGTAAATACTGTACCATCATCTGACTGGTTTACCTCTATAAGATCATATGTAGGAATAACTCCTGCTTCATTAGCCTGATTAGTTACAGTATATGTAATCTGTGATTTACTTGGCTGATTAGTAACAAGAGCCTTAATGTCTATTGAACTTCCAATATTAACTGTTGTGCTTACTGTACTAAGTCCAAAACCATCTATAACTGTAATCTTATATGCCAGCTGATATGGCATATTATACACAGTGTATAATTCATCCTGTACTCTTGTTGCATATATTGTAGCTGTACCCGCACCAACTGCCTTAACAAGACCGGTTGCAGAATCCACCTGAAGTATCTTGTTATCAGAAGTTGACCATGTTACTTCTGATTCAATTGCTGATGTTGACAACTGAAGTTCATCACCAACATTCATATTGCTCACTTCATTTCCCATCTTCTTAAATGGAACTACAACATTAACAGCATCTCTTGTAAACCATGATTCATTGCCTCCAACATCAATAGTAGTAAGTCCTGCACTCACCTTTGTAACTCCTGCATGTACTCCACATACTGTTCCAACTGCAACTGATGCTACATTTGAATTATCTGTCTTATATATCACGTTAGACTTAACAGGATTAACTACATTAGAAGGAATATCCTCATATGTAAATGCTTCATAATCCTTATCTGAAAGGACCATATATCTGTTAGATGCATCGCTTGGAAGATGTGTTATAAAATGTCCCTGTGAATTAGATATACTCTCCTTAAACTTAACCTCTGCCCTTACTGTAAATGTATATGTAAGAGGATTAATTCCGCTTCCGTCTGCAGTTCTTGCCGTAATAACAGTTGAACCACCGCCAATAACCTTAAGTACTACTTTAGAAGAATCCCTATAATACATCTCTACGATTCCATCTGAACTAACCTCACCTGTTGAATCATTAGATGTTTCAATAAAAAGCTTATTACTCTCACAGGTATTGGCTGTTATGGTAATTAAATCTCCTTCTTTCAGAAGATCTGCCTCTTCAAGAACAGTATTACCTCTTTTCCTTTCAACATTAACATTAATAGGAACATATACTGCTGCTGTTGATGTAGCAAGTACATTATCATATACAACAGCTCCTGTATCTGAAAACTTCTTAGAATGATATGCTGCTGTTATTGTAGCTGCTCCTGCCCTGTTACCATATACTGTAGGATTAGTTGTTCCTGATACAGTCTGCAGATAAGCATCTCCGCCTGAACTTGGATTAACAAACTTTACAACATCATAATCTTCATCCGATATTGTCCATTCAAGTCTTACAGGACTTGCAATACCATTGTTCGAAGGATTGCTCGCGTCATAAAATTCATCATCCGTACCTGAAAGATTGGCATGAATAACTGTAGATGTAGATCCCTGTATTACACTTGACTGTGCCGGTGTCAGAGAAAGCGAAACACTTGAGTCAGCGTTAGCAAATATAAGTACTCCACCGCATGCCACACCAGCAACAAGCACACCTATAAGAATCTTCCATTGCATTTTAAGACGCATTGTAAGCTGTCTGATTTTTTTAACATTCTTCATATATAACCCTCACTTTGCATAAGTATATCTGTGCTTATATTAAAAGTAAATAATAATTATTATATTATATCGAAACCTTTATTTATTAATATTACATCTTATAAGCACTTTTTTCAATATGCCTGCATACAATATTTTCCTCTATTATTGTCGGCTGCTGTTGCAATTTATCATATTTCTTATAAAACATATAAAAGTTTGGGTAAAATGATGGAATTAATCGGATTATTATGGTAAACTATTGTAGCAATAAAATATTTTGGAGGTATCTAAAAAATGAAATTAAATTTAAGACCAGCTGAAGAATGCACATTTGACGCTGTATCATTAGGTGAAGTTATGCTTCGTCTTGATCCAGGTGAAGGAAGAATCCGTACAGCAAGAAGCTTTAGAGCATGGGAAGGCGGCGGAGAATACAACGTTATCCGTGGACTTCACAAGTGTTTCGGTATGAACACTGCTGTTATTACAGCTTTTGCTGATAACGAAGTAGGTCTTCTTATGAAGGATTTCATCGAGCAGGGTGGTGTTTCAACTGACCTTATCTGCTGGAAGAAGACAGATGGTATCGGACGTCTTTGCAGAAACGGTCTCAACTTCACAGAAAGAGGATTTGGTATCCGTGGTGCCAAGGGTTGCTCTGATAGAGCTAACACAGCTATTTCACAGGCTACTCCAGAAGATTTCGATTTCGATTACATCTTCAAGAACAAGAGCGATGGTGGTTTAGGTGTTCGTTGGTTACATACAGGCGGTATCTACGCTGCTCTTTCTGAGCAGGCTTGCGAGACTGTTATTGCAGCTTGTAAGGCAGCTAAGAAGTACGGTACAATCGTATCTTACGATCTTAACTACAGACCATCTATGTGGGAAGCTATCGGCGGTTTAGCTAAGGCTCAGGAAGTTAATAAGGAAGTTGCTAAGTATGTTGACGTTATGATTGGTAACGAAGAAGACTTCACAGCATGCCTTGGTTTCGAAATTGAAGGTAACGATGAGAACCTTAAGACTCTTAACCTTGATGGTTACAAGAAGATGATCAACGAAGCTGCTGCTACATACCCTAACTTCAAGGCTGTTGCTACAACACTTCGTCAGGTTAAGACAGCTACAGTTAACGACTGGTCAGCAATCTGCTGGGCTGATGGAGAAATCTACAAGGCTGCTCAGTATGATGGACTTGAGATCATGGATAGAGTTGGTGGCGGAGATTCATTCGCTTCAGGTCTTGTATATGGTCTTATGACATTTGAAGATGCTGAGAAGGCTGTTAACTACGGTGCAGCTCACGGTGCATTAGCTATGACAACTCCTGGTGATACAACAATGGCTTCTCTTAAGGAAGTTGAAGGTATCGTTGGTGGTGCTGGCGCAAGAGTTCAGAGATAATGAAGTTAATGCATATTTGGATTCAGACCAAATAAAGAGTTGCCCGGGAAACCGGACAACTCTTTTTTATTTAATAATCTATAGTTCTTTTGCTTCACTATCTATAAGAGATTGTAAACACAAGTGTATCTGAATATGAACCCGCATATGCCTTATCCCATTCAGACTTATCTATTGAAAGTGTCAGATTAGTACTGTTTCCACTCTCTGCATATGTAGCTGTACTGAATTCTTTGTTACCATCCATAATCTTATATGCAATTGTCTTACTCTCATCTTTACTGTTCTTAAGTTTTCCACTTGCACTTACAGATACATTTACATTCTTGTCTGGCTCTAATCTTGCATTATCAAGAGAAACACTTCCAAGCTTAACAGACTGTTCTCCTCTTTCAATTGTTGTATTTGCCGGAATAGTCACTGTATAGACCGGATCAATTGATACAGATATTGTTGTCTGTCTTGTCTGTGTCTCTTCAGCTCCTACAGGAATAATACTTCCCAATATAAACATCATACTCAATGCCATAGCTGTCAATTTTCTCATAATAGCCTCCATTCTTTCATCCATTAATGACTGTTTATTTATTTTGCAACTAAAACTGTCTCAACATTAGCACCATTCATTGTCTTTCCATCTGTAAGCGATGCTGTGCTAATCTTAATAACAGCATTATGTTCTCCTGTTGCAAGCGGATGCTGCAGTTTTACATTAGTTATAGCTTTTCCAGGTTCAACCATATCTGACTTGTATATAGTCTCGCCCGTATCAGATAAAACAATTTCAAATGTAAAGTAGCATGGATTTCCTTCAGGGTTAAACAGATTCATTGTAACATTATCTTTTCCTGCATCTACAGTTATAGATGGATATCCTGGTATCCTTATTCCCTGCTGTCCGCCACTGTAATTACTTCCTGTACCAATTTCACCAGAATCAGAATCAATCGTTGGTGTAAATTTATCATCATTATCTTTATTCTTATCTTTTCTGATAACAAGCACTGCAGCCAGAACAGCAACTGCTACGCACAGTACTATTATTGCTGTTATCATAATTTTGTTTTTTGAAATCTTCATTCCAATCCCTCCTGACATTCCGTACAGACCGGTCATAAAACCAGTCTGTACGAATTACTAATTAATCAAACCTTACACTGACCTTAATATTGCTCAAATCATATTTATCAGAAAATGAACCACTTGCATCAAATCTGTAGCATATAGCATCTATATCTTTGCATCCTATGCTGTATGTGTGCGTGATTATCTGTTTATTTTTCTTCTTAAGATCAAGCTTCTCTCCATGCCATCCATTCCATGACTTGTTAGAATCTTTTCTATATGTAGTGTCTACCTCTGCATATCCGTCATCTACCATTTTAATATAATAACTGATTGTAACAGTCATCGTATTGCAATGCTTCTTTATCTCATTCAGAGATATACCTTCCATATAGATGGAATTAGTTCTTGTATAACCACTTGTTGAAGTTCCTGATGCTCCATCTATGAAGAAATGCAGCTTGACTGGTTCTTCCTTTGAATCATCAGTTACACGATATGAATATGGGTGGCTGTAAGTAAATGTCTTATTAAGACTCCAGCTTGCATAAAGTGTAACAGTTCCCTCACCTGCAAGATTATCAGCAGAAGCTCCCGGTTTGTATGTAACTGTTCCTCCATCTTCCACACACCAGCCAAGGAATGCATATCCATATCTTGAAGTCTTTGGAAGTTCGTATTTTTTGTCATATGTAAATACAAGGTCGTCTATTGCATCTCCATCCTTTGTATCAAAATGTACTGTATACTCATTAGCAGTCCAAGCCGGATATAAGGTAATTATTTCATTATCTGCTGTTCCAAGTCCACTGATAACTTCATTATCATCATATAACCTGTCCGCTCCTGCCTTTTTTGTCCAGCCTGCAAATGTATAACCTGTTCTCTTAAACTGATTAGCACTTAAAGCTGCTTTGTCTGTATACATAAGCTGCATATCCTGCATAGAACCAGTTGTTCCATCACCATATGGAATAAACCGGATAACATAACTGTTTTCCTTCCAGTTTGCTGTGTAGCTTCTGTTACCTGTAGAACCTGTAGTAATCACAGGATCCATAACAGTTCCCTCAACTTCTGTTCCACTCCAGCCTGTAAACGTATAACCTGTACGTTGTGGTCTCTTAAGAGTTATAACGCTAGTATCAACCTCATATGTTTCAGGATTGTCAGCCTTTCCTCCATTAAGATTATAACTTATGGTATATACATCTTTCTTCCACTGTGCTTTTATAACAATATTACCGGCAGGCATTACATCCGGGACAGCTTTATCCCATCCTGTGAATGTATATCCCTTCTTAACCGGAATCTCATTAAAATTAACCTCAGTATTATAATCCTGTGTTATAGAAGCAATTTCACTGCCACCATCTGTATTAAAACTGATTGTGTACTGGTTTATCTTCCAGCCTGCAGTATAAGTGACGTCTCTGTCTGGCATTGTACCTGCAACATCTTCATCCCAGCCTGTAAATGTATAACCGGTTCTTTCCGGATTAATAATATTAATCTTAGTGCCATATTTATAATCGTATACAGCATCCGACTGTCCATTATTCAGCTTGAGAACAAATCTGTGTACATTTCTCTTGTAGAAATATCTTATAACAGTCGAACCATCGCCTTTTACTATGGCAGTTTCTGTCTCTGGTGAACTGAATCCTTCCATATACTTAACATCTGGCGTTACCTGGCTGTCAGTATCAGATGTAAATGCCTGTCTGTCATACAATTCATATGAACCGTCAAGCTTTTCAACAAGATGTTCAACAGTATAATTAACCTTATCTGCATCCCACTTTGCATATAAAGTAATATCATATGCCGGCATTGTACCGTCAAACGCTTCTGTACATGCCCTGTCAACATACCAGCCTGCAAATGCATATCCTGCTCTTACAGGAACCGGTGCAATAACATTGCTTCCCCATCTGGCTGTTTTCTTTTCGGTACTTACAGTTCCACCCATAGAATTAAATGATACGCTGTATGAATTTCTATCATAATGCACCCGGAATATAAGACTTCCGTCTGCCGCAACAGTACCAGATGGCAGATCATCTGTAAGATGATAAAGTCTGCTGTCATACTGTTCCTTATCTGCAGTTACACTCTGTCCTGTTGTTGCTTTATTAATTCTGGTTTTACCAAGTTCATATTCTCCTGATTCATTTTCAAGATAATATTTTGTTGTGTATACAACATCATCTGCTTCTTTCCATACTGCTGTATAAGTTGTATCCTTTGCAGGAACTGTCTGTGTAACAGCTGGTTCCCAGCCTTCAAATACATATCCTGCCCTATATGCAACCGGTGTCGGCATAAGAGTTCCATATGTATATCTTCCTTCTGAAACAACACTGCCTTCTGAAACGAACTTAATATTGTATTTATTTCTTGCATAATAATAATTGATTGTTGTGCTTCCATCAGCACTTACTCTCTGTGATAAAGCTGCCGGAGTCATAAATCCGTTTCTTGTGTCAGGCTTTGGTGATACCTCTGTATCAGTCTTAGCTGTCTCCTGCTTTGAAGAAACTGCTGTATACACACCATCCGTTCCTTCCACGTAATCAACAACATTATAAGTCATATCAGCTGCTTCCCACTTCGCATATACAATTCTGTCCTCATTAGGCATTACTGACGGAATAGTATATTTCTTTGTAAGTGCTTCATCTGTATACCAGCCTGCAAATGTATAGCCCTGTTTAACAGGATCTTCAGGCTTTGTAATTTCTTTATTGTACTTAGATATTATAGCATCTACAACTGAACCGCCGTTAGTCTGGAATGCTATATAATATCCATCTCTTAAATTATCCCAGTGCAGAGATATCTTTCTTGTTATCGGCTTAGTATTAAAAGAACCCTTCTGACTCTTCCATGTTATTATCATCTCACCATCCTGCTGAGGTTCACTACCAGGATTAACCTCAACTATATTAGTTTCAGGATCATATGAGAACGCCGGATTAGTCATTGTTATAGAAAAATATCTGTCGCTGTCATCATAAACCTTAGTAAAATACTCATTATTATCGTCAAGACCTTCTTTCATATCAAGATACTGCATTTCAAAATATGTATCCGGAAGTCTTACAGTCTTAACATCTCTCTTCATCTTGATATCTTTAACAGAATCCTGACCATATGCATAATCGCACACATTTTCAACTACACCAACACTATACAACGGCCATTGCTTCTCAAAAAGTGTAGGATTATAACTAAACGTTCCAGAAAGTGCCTGTGCCAGGAAATTAACCTCCATATACATGCCTATTTCCATGTATATAGCTCCCATTGAGCTTGCTGTTCTGCCCTGCGAAGCTGCATATTTCAACTGATAGTAAAGATATCCCCATACCTGGGCATATCCACCAACCTCTGCTGTAAATCCAACACTTGCAAGTTTTGTTGATATAAGACCTACAGCCACACTTAGTCTTATTCCTGCCCGTATTCCTATTGTTCCTATTGCATATACCGAGAACTCATACTGTTCTTCGCTTAAATCAATAGAATCACTTGTAACCTTTCTGTCAAATACCATAATACTGTAAACATACCTCTTGGCATTCTTATACCAGTAAGTCATGCCCATTGATATATTAACATTGGCAGAAACAACGAATTCAACCTTAAACTCGATATCAATAATTCCAATAACCCTTACATGTGACTCTGTTAACGACTTACTGTATAATTCAACCCAGTCAGCCTCATCATCAAGCATATCAGAATATTTTTCAGCAAGACTCTTGGCAACAGATAACTCACTGTCATCATCGGAATCCTTAATATCTTCAAGTCTTGTAGATAAATCCGACTTGTCAGATATATATGTAGTTCCGATTTCCATCATATTCTTAAGTTCTTCTGCTATTCCATTAATCACTTCATCAAGTTTAGAAGAACTTTCGTCATCATCATCTTCTTCAGCAGTTCTTACATTAACATTAAAATTAATTCCAGTGTAATCATACAGATCTAATGAAACCGCAACGCGGTAATCATCAATATATGGGAATATGCCCCATACTTTCCATATAGCCTTACCACTTACATTAATATTAATCTTAACTTCCTGCTCAAATGTTGCTGATACAATTACCTTCATATTAGAGAATGAAATCTCTACACCAATATCAAGAGCAAGTCTTAATCCACTTACATTCTCAAAATGTTTTAAATCAGTTGAAAGGTTAGCTCTTACATGGTCAAGTTTTACTTCTGGTTTCTTGCTGCTATATAATGCAACATTGCCCTGAGCCTTATCTGGAAGATAAGTTATATCCTGCGGCACAATGCTGATATTGGCATCCATAGTATCAGACAGATATTCCTGAAGTTCCTGATAAGAATTCGTTCTTACAACAGCCTGTGCAACCTCATCTACAACACTCTGTGCAAATCCACTGTCAACAGCCTGCTGCTCAACGCTCTGTTCAATGCCACTGATATCCTGATTCTGTAATATACTTTCACCACTCACATTATCAGTCTGATATACATCCATGGCTGCCTGAACTTCATCCCATGTCACATTCTTATATGTGATTACATAATCAGCATTATTAGTTGAAACATTTGTTATAACAGCATACTGTATATCATCATTTCCAGTTGCATACAGAGCAAGATAATCACCTGTATCAACTGTTGTATCTTCATCAAGTCCAAGTCCTGCTCCAAGACTGTCACTGCCATATGACATTTTATTCTTTGTAATTGTTATACTGTCATTATCAGGATCATTATCCTTATCATCAGCTACATTAACAGGAAGAACATCAGGAACGAAGAGTATCTCCTCTGCTGCCATACCCCTGTAGGAATATTCATTTCCCTTAGCTGATGTAATCTCAAAGAACGAAACATCATCATCAGATATAACACTGCCATCTAACTGTGGCACAACATCTCCGTCATATACTGCAATCTTATCTCCTGCATTAAGTTTACTGTCCGAATATGTAAAGCTTCCTGTAGTTTTAACAGCTTCCTGACTTATTGTACCATCCTGTCCTACAGTCATTACCGTCACAGATATTCTGTCTGCCTTCTCTCCGTTAACATAGAGATTACTTAAGCTTCCTGACTTTATGTACTTAATGTCATCCCTAAGATTCACATTAGTTACATCCGGCTTATAAACTGTAAAATCATATTCTCTTATTGTCTGGTCATAGCCTGTGAAATACAGCCTGTCATCTGAAAGTTCAAGACGGTAGCCACAGCCTTCCTGCCATGTGCCATTGCATTTTATTATAAATGTATACGCTCCATCATCTAATACACTTCCGGCTGTAACATCTATTGAAGTATTCTCAGAAGAATCGCTTACATTCTTAACTGATACTTTATTCTTTACTTCTTCTTTAGTTAGTCTTCCGCTCTTATCAGTTACCATAATTGTAAAATCATTTGCATCAACATCATAGCTTCTTGCGTATGTATCTATGCTGACTGTCTTAAGCTCCTGTGCTGGTCCCACCCAGCTTTGCGATCACCTTGCTGACGTTGATTC
>ENA-UPXB01001303-UPXB01001303.1-human-gut-metagenome-genome-assembly--contig:-NODE-1303-length-16919-cov-5.758817_pt1 | contig 16919 bp, 9 predicted proteins | sample MGYA00250055_ERZ773386 | MGnify/ENA primary metagenome ERZ773386 (study PRJEB29103, sample SAMN06111974) | human gut metagenome | biome: human gut; feature: ankylosing spondylitis patient; material... | reverse complement strand
TTAGATATTAAAGTATATTGAGTAAACTAATTCAGTTATAACAAACGAAGTTGTCAACTAAAACCAGTACACATCAAACTATAGTTCCAAAGCCTTGAAACCAATGGTTCCAACGCCTTGAAACTAATGGTTCCAAGCTGCAGAAACTTTAGTTCCAAGCCGCAGAAACTAAAGTTTCAAGCTGCAGAAACTCTGGTTTCAAGGTGATGAAACTGTAGTTTCAAGCGGTGGAAACTACTGAAAGCTATATATGCTTGGGTTATAAGGTAAGGCCGACTACAAAGTATACTTGCTCTTCATAAGGATTGGCGATCACTTTTCCGAAGATCGGCAAAGAGAAAGTAGAGGTAATCTTTAGTTCTTTGGTGGCCGAAAGTCCGATGTTGACAACGTTGAATTTATCGGAATACATGCCGTCCCAAGGGGTAAAGCCTGCTTCAAGGGCAAGGTCCACCTTCTTTATACTGAACGGATAACTGAGTTCGCAGTAACTGGACCACGCACGTTTCCCGTTTTCGCGGTAATCATTCCCCGCAAATGTGGTGTACCAGCTGACTGAAAGCGGGAACTTTTCACTAATCATATATCCGGCACCGACTTCAAAAGTATGTCCGGTGGAGTGTGAACTGTAATTGAAGTACTTGAAAGGTTCTTCTTCCGTTTGCGTGAAGTAGTTGTTGGCGTATAAGGTCAGATTCCTGTATTCGTATTCCAATGACAAATCTATTTCATTATTCTTATGGCGAAATTCGGTCGAACCCCAGACGTAGGCAGTCAGTCCTTTCCAGTTGACGCCCAATGACGGTTGTACGCTGGCGTTACCGCTGTCCATACCTCTCCAAATGTAGCTGCTGACAAAATCCGCTGTTACAAAAACATCCTGTGCCTGTGCTAAAACGGAGCAAAATAAGAGTGCAATGAGTAAAATTCGTTTTTTCATTTTGACGACTTTGTTGTATTCGGGCGGCAAAGATACGAATTGTTGACGAATCTGAAAGGACCCGTAAACAGAAAAAGCATTCGGACAGGTGGTTAAACGGGAAGAGTAACCACCATTTTGCAGCCGGAAGTATAGCCGGTATCTATTCTGATCTGCCCTCCGAGCCGTTGTATGATGATGCGGCAGATGTACAGGCCAAGTCCGGTGCCCGGTTTGAAGTCATCTACTTTGGTGAAACGTTCGAACACCCATTCCTGCTTGTCGGCAGGGATGCCGATGCCCGTATCGGTGACGGAGATCACCAGTTGTCCTTTTTCTTTGTCGATGTTGCAGGTCAGCGTGATTGTTCCGCTTTCTGTAAACTTGGCGGAGTTACTTAGTAAATTGCCAATCACACGGGAGAGATAAAAGGCGTTTGTCTGTGCCGTCATTCCATCTTTATCGCCTGTGATGATACATTCGATGTTCGGCTTGGACAGAGTTTCCTTAAGTTTGGCCATTTCTTCAACACATAGTCCGTATACGTCGGTAGACTCCACAGGAAGAGGTAGTTCGGAGCTGACAAGCTGAGACAGCTCCAGCATATTGTCCATCAAAGAAGCTAACGCGGTAGAATTGCTTTGTATCAACTGCCGGAATTCTTGTCTGGTGGCCGTGTCTAAAGATTCATCGAAGATCAGTTCGGAGAATCCGGCGATTGAATTGAGCGGAGTACGTATTTCATGACAGATAGAGTTGAGGAAAGCCGTTTTCATCTTCTCGCTTTCGGTGGCTTTCATGCTTTGTTTTCTGACTTCTTCGTGCGCAGTCATTAGTGCGCAGTGCATTTTCTTCAGCCGTTTTACCATCGTTCGCTGATAGATGCTCCATCCGATTGCTGCCAGTAATAAGATAAAAGTACCGGTCAGTGCGATTTGTTTGTTTTTGTTGGCGAGTTTGCTCTTTTCCAGTTCCAGTTTGTTGACGTCGAAGCGGGTTTGCATTTCGATCATTTGTTGCTCTCTTTTTTGTGATTTATCCGACATCCGGTTCTTATTGCTTTCTTTTAAAGTCAGATATGCGTTTTTATAATCATTCAGTTTATAGTACAGACCGGCTTTAGCATTGAGTATGGGAACGAGGTTGACTGGTTGGAAATGGTCTGTTTGAGTGGCGGAATCAATGTAGGCTATTGCCTTTTTGTATTCGCCTATTGTCTGATAATATCTTGCTGTCGTCTCGTAAGTGCTTTTTACAACCTTCTTTTTATTTGCTATCTGGATATATTTCTGATAATAGTCCTTTATCTCTTCTTTCGAAATAAGATCTGCCATGAAAATAATCTGCGAATATTTAGCCATGTAGTAATGTGATTCGTCCAGAAATCTTCGGTCGAAAGTCGTATTCAGATGATTCCATTGCTTGTGTAGCTCGATCATTTTGTTCACTTCGTCTACTGCCTTCTTGTTTTCAACAGTTGTATACAAGTCTGCCAGTTCGTAGTGGCACAATATTTCGAAGTGCACCCTGTCTTGCAAAGGATAAGGGGCTAGTATCTCCAGTGCGCGCTCTACGTAAGGAATGGCTTTGGAAACTTCATTGTATGAATGTGTCAGTACCGCTGAATAATCGAGTGATACTCCGGTCAGATATTCCCATTGAATTTGTTCTTCAGGTGTCATTTGTCCGTGATTTTCCTTTTTCAGCTTGTCCAGTTCCTGTTCGATTGTTTCCAGCGAATTGTTCTTTCGCATTTCCGCCCAGATGTTGTAACAATACAAGTAATACCGGAAAAGGGTGTTGTGTTCTTCCGGCAGATATTGTCGGGCGAAGGTTATATACTTTTCTACCTTCTCTTTGTTTTTGGAAGCATATCGTTGTATCAGATTATCGAGTGCGAGCTTCATCATATATTCGTCTTTGGCTTTTGCGGCCTCGGTGAGGGCTTTGTCCCAATATTGGGAGGAAATGTTGAGGCTGTCTACGTGGATATCCGCCAGATGAATATAGATAATGGCCCGTTGCCTGGCATCCGTGTCGTTTTGCAAGAGATTCTGCAGACTGTCGACGGAAGCCGTAACGGCGGAAGCACGTGCGATAAAGGGCGCTAGCAGGATAGCTCCGATGAGAAATAAGAATTGTATTTTTCGTGTGATCAGATTCTTGGTCATATGATTAGATATTATTTGTTTTGGAATAAGGATATATGAAAGTCAGTACGGGACCTTCCGGAGTATTCGGTTCAATCGTATATGTACCTTTGAAATATTCGATTGTCAGACGGTTGATGCTATGGCGTACTTCTGCTTTTTGTGTTTGCAGGGTCGGATCGGCTAACGGACTGTTGACTACCCGAAAGACAAATAGTTCCCGTTGCGTGTCACGTTCCAGATAGAGAGACACTTTCCTTTTCTCTTCACACGGGTCTGTGTAGATCAGTGTACTGAGAATCAATTGTGTGAATCGGGCGGTGTCTACCTGAAACGGCTGGCTTTCTATTTCCGTATGAAAGTCTGCCTGTATCTTATCTCCGCATCTCATGCGTACCATACCGAGAACGTCCGAGCACAAGGAGATGATTTCGTGCTCCTGTATCTGCCATTTCGTTCTTCCGGCCTCCAGTCTGGAGAGGTCGAGCACGTCGTTCACCAGTTGTATCAGTTCGGCGGAGTTGGTCTGGATAATCTCCGAATATTCTTTCCATTGGTCGGCATCCATGCTTTCCGGATCAGTAGTCATGAGTTGAGAAAACCCTAAGACGTTATTCAACGGGATGCGTATGTTATAGCTCATGTTAACAAGGAAGCGGCTTTTTACTTCGTTCGCTTCTTCCGCAATCTGGCTCATCTTGCGGATTTCCTCTTCTTCTTTCCTCAATTTCTTGCGTACATAATAGATACGTATGGTAGACGGAATCAGGATAAGCAGTGCGATGGCTATCAGAGTCAGTCCGGCATAATGAACCATTGCTTTGTACTGTTCTTTTTCAAGAAGCAGGTTGTCCATGTTGCGCATCTGATAGATTTCATTCGTCTGCGAGATGGATAGTGCCCGATAGAATGAGTCTTTTTTCGCCAGCAAACTTTGGAATAACGGGATTGCTTCATCCGCTTGTCCCGCCTCTGTAAGAATGCTTGCATGTTCTATTTTGTAGTTCAGCCCTTCATTGTCCGATACTTCGGACAGGAGTTCGATAGCATTTTGAGAGTATGACAGGGCCTTTTCGTATTCTTTGGTAATCCGGTAATAATGGGAATACACATTATAATATAATCCCCGGCAAGGAATGTAAGTGGTAGGAGAGAAGTATTCATCCATCTTTTTCAGATGGGGGCGGGCTTCGTCCAGTGTGCCTTCATTCAGATAATAGTCGGCATAGAGAGACTCCAATAACAGGTAGCTGTATGCTTTGGGTGTCTGCTTTGCTTCTGATAGTGTGTCCAGCACTTTCTTGTATTCCTGCAGGTACTTCAGGAAGTTTTTGTTTCTAGTGGCGGAACAAGATAAGGCTATTTCTTGGAGCACGCTTTTGCGCGATTCCAGGGAGGCGGCGGGTGGCAGAAGGCGGTAGGCTTCGAATCCGGCCTCTTCGCCTTCTTTAAAGCGGGCGGTCATCATATAAGCAGTCATCAGGCATAGTTTGGCCGATGACATTCCTTGGGGATTGTTTAACTTTTGTGCCAGTTTAAACATCTCTTCGGCTTGGGTGATGCTATATTCTATTTTATGCTTTATGATATGTATGGTTATTTCTGCTCTTTTTCCTTCGAAGTATAAGCTGTAGGAGTTGTTTTTTAAAGCAACCGGAGAGAGCTTGTCCATCCAGATGACTGTGTTTTCTTCGTCTTGGTGGTTGAAGTAATAAACGACATGGGCATACAGAGCAAGACACTGATAATACTTGTTGTCCTGTGTGGTAGCTTCCTCCAATAATTTTCCCAGATAGTAGACACAGGAGGGTGACATCGGGTCCAGATAAGCGAGTGAATAAAGCATCTCCAGCCGGGAAGAATCGGCCGGCAAAGTGTCCAGTATCTGAAGCAGACTGTCTTTGGCAGCTTCGTTATTGCTGGAGAGAGCCTTGCCGGTTCCTCCTGCCAGTACGATCAGTATGAAGAATATCCATAACCGTTTCATGACTGTGCCTCCTTTTCTTCTTTTGTGGGGTTGATGGGATGGGTGAAATAAAATCTGCATCCGGTGGTGTAGGCAGGGTCTATCCATATGCTGCCACCGATCCGTTCAATGATCAGTTGGCAGATAGAGAGGCCGAGTCCGGTTCCCTGTGCTCCTTCGTTTAGTTTTTCAAAGCGGTTGAAAATGGAACTTTGCTTTTCCAGTGGGATTCCGCAACCGGTGTCGGTGACGGAGAAGAGCGCAAATTCTTCCGATTCCTGACGGACTTCCAGCGTGATACTTCCCTGCGGGGTGAACTTCGTGGCGTTGATCAATAGGTTGATCAGTAACTGTTGCAGGCGTGAATCGTCAGTGTATAACTTTAGGGAAGCCAGCGATGTGTTGAAACGGAGCTCGGCTTGTGTCTGCTTTACTTTGTTGACGGTATCGATTACGTTATTGCAGATGGCGATAGCGTCACAATAGGTGAAGTTGAACTTCATGTTTCCGATCTCCAGATTGGAAAGGTCGATTACGTCATTTATTAGTTTTAGCAACAAGTCGGAGTTTTGCTGGATGATGTCGCCGCATTGGCGGCGTGTTTCGGCGTCGAGTGCCTGCTCGGTCAGCAGACTGGAGAAGCCGGAGAGGGCACTCAGCGGAGTCCGTATCTCATGGCTCATGTTGGAGAGGAAAAGACTTTTGGTCTGCATGGCATTCTCGGCGTTGAGTCGTGATTGCTCCATGCGGATTTTGGATTCCGCTATCTTCTTGTTTTGTTTTAATATGTGTATCACGAGGTAAATCATGATGCCCAGCACTATGACTCCTATTAAAATGCCGCCCATGAAAATACGGTTGAACTCGGCTTTATTCTCTACTTTCATCCGGTTTTCCTCATAAGATGCCCGAAGGCTGTTGATGCGGTGTGCATAGCTGGGAGCGACTACCGAATCGGTGACGATACTGATTTCTTCATACAGATGCGCCGCTTCTACTTTACTGCCCATTTCTATCAGTAAGTTCGCTTTGGCATAAGCTACTTGCAGGTAGATGATGGAGCGCGTCTTTTGCCGGATGCCGGTCAGAATCTCATTGTAATACTGTAATGCAAGATTGTAGTTCCCTGTTGCTTCGTTATATCGTCCTTGCATATAATTGTAGGTGGTGCGATAATAAGGTTGCCTGTCCGAAAGGTAGATTTGCTCTGCTTGCAGCAGGCAGTTGTTCGCATTGCGCAGATCGTTCTTCTGGATATAGTAAGAAACATCTGTAGCAAGTGTCAGAAATTGCAGCGTCTGATGGGTCTGTATGGATTTTGATTCGGAAAGTATCTTTCTGTATTTCTCTGCTTCCTCTGTCCTTTGAGTCAGAATAAGCACCTGTATAAGTTTCAGGATAGTCATTTCTTTATAATGGTTGTTCTCCGAAGGCGAGGCGGGATAACGGATGGCTTCCTTATAAGAATCGATGGCTTCTTCGGGCATATTGGAGCAGAAATAGGCATCTCCGATAGCTGCGCTCGAAAGGGCTATTCCTAAATCATATCTCATCGTTTCTGCTTTTTCGTACATTTGCCGCGCTTCGTCGATTGCTTTCCCGATGTCTCCGCGCAGGGAGTAGATGTAAACCACCAGTTGCCGGATGCTGAAAGACAGTTCCATCTTGTTTTCCTTTTCCAGTATAGGACTCAGTTGCTGTCCCCAGGCGATAACGCTGTCTATCGGCGCGATGGAATCGTACGCAATGTTGTTTTCTATCAGGCGTTTCAAATTGGACAGTCGTTCGGTATTCAGGTTTACTGAATGTGAGGGGAGAATCCGGATAAACAGACCTATAGTAAATAATATATAGATATTCCTCTTCATTAAAAGTGGTGTTTTGTTGTATGTGTTATACTAGTTGCCAAAAATAAGCAAAAATCACAAAGAAGCGGTAGGTTGGCGGTGAATATTTTTCTCTTTGTGTTAATATACGTTGCTGCTTGTTCGTTTCATTGGTTCTGTTGCCGGCCATCCGGGAGCTGAGGCTTTATTCTGTGTGGATGTATATAAAAAAATCTGTCGGGGAAGTCTCCCCGACAGATTTAACCAGTAATCTAAGTGAGTTTTTCAGAATGTGATGTCCATTTTCACTACAAAAGTACGGGGAGCGGCTACTGCCATCGGGCGGTAACTGTATTCTTTATTCAACAGGTTGTTGACCATGAATTGGAAGGCGACTTCTTTGGTCGCTTTTACCCCGAAGCGCAAGTCAACGGTGGCATAGTCTGTATTATGTTTTTTCCAGTAAGTAGCCAGTGTTTCTCCTCTCGATTTTCCGAAGAGGATCGTGCGTACATAGTCCATTAAGTCTTGTTGTTGCTTTTCACGTTCGTCCATCATGAGGTAGTCCACTGCCAGTATCTTGCTCTTCCATGCAAAGTTGGCACCCAGATTGATACGCTTCCATTGGAAATCGACTGTTGCTTTAAAGCTGTGCTTCGGGCGGTATTTCAGATATTTGCCTGTATTCGACTTCTCCTTCATCTGAAGGGCGTCGGTGTATAAATCTTCTATTTCATTGCGTTCCTTATAGTCAGCGTCGCGAGGCTCGGTATATACATATCCCAGATTATAGAATAGTTTCGTATTCTTGTTGAAGTCATAAACGCCGTTTGTCGAAATCTCCATACCGTAGATTTGCGCTTTCGATACGTTGTGGAACTGTGCTCCGATACCGAAACCTTTGCCGTCCGTCACCATCTGGATGGCATCGCTGATGCTGTTGATCATGCTGTAGTCTGCGTTATTGAACAGTCCGAACTGAAATTCAACCATGTCTCTGTACTCGGTATAGAATCCGGCTACGTCTACAAATCCTTGGAAGTTGCCGATCTTGTATCCTTGCTTGAATCCCAGTTCGGCATTGTAACCTTTCTCCGGTTTGATGTCGAGGTTCGGATAGATACCTACTCCTCCGATGTCCTTGCGGAGATATTTCTCGTTGATGGACGGGTTGCGGTAACCTTGTCCGGCGCTGGCACGGATAAAGCTGTAATCGGCTAACTGATAGTTCAGTCCGGCACGGAACACGGGGCGGAACGGAACTTTGGCTCCGAATATTTTCGTTTCTGCTTCACGGTGATGGTTGTTCACACGGTAGTATTCGGCTCGTACCCCTGCCGATACGCTCAGGCGGTCCCAGAAGCGCTGGTCGTACTGGAAGAAGGCGGCTACATTATCGCTTTTGTACACCTGATCCATGATGGAAGAATTGTAGCGGACGTGCTCGTAAGTCATTCCGGTAGTGATCTGTGCGCCGCCGTCCCATTTCTTGTTGAACTGGTAGTCAAGATAATAATTATAGTTCTTGTCCGTTTTCGTCTGAACGTTGTTTCGGGTCGGATTCATTACGTTGGACAGCCAGGGGATGAGATCACTGGGGACTTGTCCATTTTGTATGCCGTTCATCAGGTCACTTGGCAGTCCGTTGTCCATCACCCACGAGATGAGGTCACAATAATCGGCGGTAGTGGCGTTGGGGAAGATGTTGCCCAAGGAAGTGAATACCCCGTTCATGGCATCTTCCAGATTATTGTTGATCAGACCGGAGCCGATGCCGACCAATGCCGGGTAGAGCGAACTGTAATCGCCGCCTGCTATATTCTGTATAGTCTGGGCATTCGTTCCCATATTTCCAAGGATGTCGGTGATGGAGTTTCCCTGACTGGGTTTGACTATGTTGTCGGCACTATGATAGAAACGTCCTTTGATCTTGTGTGACGTTCCGTTTTCCGGATTCACGTAGTTGATGAACGGGTCGATGTGGAAGTTGTTTTCTTCGCGTCCCATGTTGGTGAAAGGAGAAGGTTTGTAAACTTCTGTTGGTGATCTCCAGATGAAGAAATCTCCGTACTGATTGGAAAGAAAATCAACATTCAGACCATAGTTCAATATCTTCATACCCATGTCCGGTTGATGATAAGTCAGGTTGCCGCCCATGCGGAAACGTTTGTTATATCCTTGTTGACGGTATCCCTCATCGGTAAAGAGGTTAATGCTTCCGCTGACGTCAAAGTTGCCGATACGGCGGGAGTGGGAGAGATCGAAGCCTTCATAAATAGGGTTTCGTATGCCGCTGAGAAGGTTTCCGCGCAGGATGGGTTTGACGGAATACTTGTCGTCTTTCCAGAAACTCTTGTCGCTCCATTGGTATTCATCGTTTTCGGCATCACCATATATACCGATATAGGCGCTGAAGCGGGTTTTCGGTGTTAATCCCGGACGGGCGGTACGGATATTGATAATACCGTTGAGAGCAGACGAACCGTACAAAACGGATGAGGCTCCTTTGATTACTTCTATCTGTTCGATGTTTTCTAGAGGTACGGTGTTCCAGTTGATTTCTCCGGTTTTTGGATTTAGGGTGCTCATTCCGTCTACCAGAATCTGGCTGCGGGCACCTACTCCGTAGGTCCATCCGCTGCCGCCACGCATGGAAGGCTGTTTGTCCACAATGTCCACGCCGGGCAGCGTGCGGAGAGTAGAAGTGATATCCGTCGGTGCCTGACGGGCGATATCGCCTGCTTTCACCAAGTCCATGGATACGGTGACATTACTGAGCTTTTGCTCAAAGCGTCCGGCGCTTACCACTACCTCTTCCAGCAGCTTGGTACTTTCTTTCATGTACACGTCTTTAGTGATCACTTCACGTTTGCCGATAACAATGGGCATCAGAACGTCTTCGTAACCGATATAGCTGAACACAAGGTCGACACCTCCCTCCGGAAGTTTGATTTCATACGCTCCGTTTATATCGGACACGGTTCCCTGATTGCCGTGCAATTTATACGTTACTGCGGCGCCAACCAAAGGTTCATTGGTATTGGCGTCATATATATGCCCTTTCAATGTCTGGGCAAAACTATTCCCGAATCCGGCAAGGCAGATGAATAATGTCAGAATATATAGTTTCTTCATTGTTTCTGTAATTTATGTTTTTTCTTCTGGTGGAAAGTCTCATTCATTTTTGTCGGTCAGGTCGAGTCCCAAGTCCAGTTGGGTGATGATAGACCAGTTGTCATACAGTGGACCTAAATAGGAATTGTACAACATCGGACCGAAGTTAGGAATACCTTCCATCACTGGCTGAAGATGGGGGATGAAGGCTATGAGAGGACTCAGCGCTTCCCTGTTCAGATAGATATGCGTATGTCCGTTCTCCTTTTCTATCTGCATGGGGATACCTTCCTTTATCCATGAGAAGAACATCTGAAAACTTTGGTGATCCATATTGGCGATCATAGATAATAAAGAGTTGTCCAATGATTCGCTCACAACTCCCAGTAGAGTCTTCAGTAAGAAAGGATTGGATTTCAGGATAGCATCTGCAATGCCTGCTATCAGATGAGCATCGACCGTCTGTCCCTGCCCTTGCATGGCCAAGCTGATAATGCTTGGAAGGTTCAGTTTGACATAGAGAAGGTCATTTTTCAGATACCAGAAAGCCAGTCCCCGGGGAGAATCTGCATAATTGCGTCCTTGGGTTGCGGCAGTAATATCATCGGCAGACAATGTATTGAACATTAACTTCATCATAATGAAATTAATGACTTGTTGCTGGGATGCGGGATTATCCATGTCGATTTCGCTGAACTTCTGTTCCCCCAATTGCAGTTCGTCCGATGTATATTCGGCCGTAATGTTTCCGTCGGATTCCAGAGTGACACTTTTGAGTAATTGCGGCAGGAGGTATCCTCCCATGCCTTTTATAATAACGGATACGGTTGCGTACAAACTTCCCGCCTCCTTTACCATCTCTAAATCCATGTCGGTATAAAGGGCTGCTGTCAGTATCTGATTGTCCGACTCTCCCCATTCATATTCGCCGGTCGTCTGATTGCGTATGACATCTTTTCCTCTGCCGCGTGTCAGTTCGCTCATCTGATAAGTTTTTATCCATTGATTTTGCGGCATCGTTACATTCAAGTCCAGTTTCATCGTCTTCGGAGTAATGGAGCCGGCGTATTTCACGGTTGCTCCTGCGCCCGAAACTGTTTCTCCGCTGAACGTATAGTTGTCTTCCTGCTCTGATAAGTTTATCCGGAATGATGTCTCTTTTTCTCCCGGAATGATATCGTTTAATGTCAATGTTCCTTTTTTACTGTCTTCTGTCTGAAAGCTGACGGTTTTTCCGATTAACTTTTCTCCGCTGTAGGTCAGATCCAGAGTGGATGGTTTGATATACGAGCCATATTCCTGACTGAGTTCGCCTGGCCAGAACAGCTTGTCATTGTAGGTTTCTTCGCAAGATGTAAGGAAGAATGTTGTACAAGCTACATAAAATAGTTTTCGTAATGTTTTCATTCTCTTTTTTGTTTTTATTTCAACGTATTTATTAAAACATTGCAAATGTCGGTTAATATTGTTTCTACATCAAGCTCTATTCTTGGTATTCGATGTTCTATTTTAACTATTTTATATGCACGTGTATTTGAATAGATAACTGTAATGTTCTCTTTTAAATAATAGATGTTCTGTTTTTCATATTTTAATAAAGAACTTGGAGGAAATTCGAATGGAAAAAGATATCTTTGTGGAACTAAATTTCTTAATTATGATCATAGATGATGCTCTTCCCAAGTTTGACCTTCCGGTCGATTTTGTTACAGATGACAGCATAACCGGTGATATTCTGAATCAATACGGTCGTTTTCCCTGCCATATAAAGGCGGGAGTCTTTGTTCTTTGCACGCGGGGAACTGTACGTGCCACTATCAACCTGTCCGAGTATACCATTACCCATAATGACTTTGTGACTGTCCTCCCCGGATCATTCATACAGATTCACGAAGTATCTTCGGATACCCGTGTCTGCTTTGCGGGCTTTTCTTCGGAATTTATCTCCCGTGTAAGTTATGTAGAGACCTATCTGGATTTTCTCCCTATGATTTTGGACAATCCTATTATGGCATTACAGGAAGAGGTAGCGCAATTATACCGAAACGCTTTCAGCCTGCTTATCCGTGCCTATTCTTTACCGAACACACTGGATAACAAAGAAATATTAATGTCTATTTTTACTATATTCTTTCAGGGGGTGGGTGAGTTGTATAAACGCTGTAAGCCGACTACTAACGAACCTATCAAGCGGGAACATGAACTTTATCGCCAGTTTATCCAGTTGCTGATGACTCACTATACACAGGAACACGAAGTTTCTTTTTATGCGAAGAAGTGCGGAGTAACTCCGGCTCATTTTTCCGGTGCCATCCGTAAAGCCAGCGGGCATAGTCCACTGGCGATTATCACGGGAATTATTATCATGAATGCCAAGGCACAATTGAAGTCAACCCGATTGCCGGTGAAGGAAATTGCTTTTTCATTAGGATTTAATAATCTTTCCTTTTTTAATAAATATTTCCGTAAACATGTGAAAATGACTCCACAGGAATACAGGGAATGCTGAATGTTAACGATCGGATACATTTTTCGTTCATACGCAGTTTTCTTTCTGTGGAAAATAAAGGCAGTTTACCGATAAGAATACCCGATTCATTGATTTTTTTTCTTATTCTTCTCTTTCCGGCATATATTTGTAATTGCGCAATTATAATATGATAATAAAGGGAAATTATGAAAAAGAATGTACTATTTTTAATGTTGTCCTCCTTGCTGTTGTTGTCGGTAAGCTGTACGACGGATTCGACTGAGTTTGACGAGGGGAAATGGGGAGGCGGTTCGGATGAAGAAGGAGGCAGCCAGCCCAATCCTACTGTTCCTGAAGAATCGGATGATTTGCTGAATTTTACGATTGCTTTCGATGAAAGTGATCGGACAACTTACGGCAGTATGTCAGAGACTGTGGTGACGGATGAAAATGATGCGAATTATGATGATTTTATAGAAAACTCATCATTCACTTCTGTAGTTACTGTCAGTTATGACGGGGCCACGGCTACTGTCAGCAATGAAGTTGATGGGGTAAGTGTTTCGCAGAACGGAGCGCATATAGTAGTGAACTCTACGGTCAAGGGAATAGAGTATGTCTTGAAAGGTGCTACGACAGACGGTTCGTTTAAGGTATATAGTGAAAAGAAGTTCAAACTGTCATTGAGTGGAACGTCTATTCATAATCCTGTGGGTGCTGCCATTAATATTCAGTCATCGAAACGGGTATTTGTTGTCTGCGCGGAGGGTACGACCAATACACTGACCGACGGAACATCTTATACACTGACTGACGGAGAAGATATGAAGTCCTGTTTCTTTAGTGAAGGACAGCTGATATTCAGTGGAAGCGGTTCGCTGTCGGTAACCGGAAATTATAAACATGCGATAGTCAGTGACGAATACATACGTCTGCGTAGCGGATGCAATATCTCGGTACCTTCGGCAGTGAAAGATGGAATCCATACCAATGATGCCGTTATCATCGGCGGCGGAGTGTTGAATATCTCTTCTACGGAAGACGCCATCCAATGTGAAGACGGAGGAATCACGATGACAGGTGGTTTTGTCAAAGTTGCCACTACGGCTGATAAAGCGCATGGTTTTAAATCGGAGTTAGATGTGATAATCAGCGGAGGCGCTCTTCAGGCGGAAGTTACGGGAGCCGGTTCCAAAGGAATTTCGTGCAATGGAAACCTGACGGTTTCCGGAGGAAAGATAACCGCATTCACTTCTCAGAAACCTCTTTATGAAGATGATGATCTGAGTTCGTGTGCAGGAATCAAGTGTGATGGAGATATAGTAATTGAAGGAGGCGAAATAGCTCTTCAAAGTACGGGAGCTGCGGGCAAAGGTATGAATTGCGACGGTTCTATTACTATCCATGACGGTACGGTAAAAGTGATCACTACCGGTACACAGTATGTATACGGCAAGCTCGATTCATCAGCTAAAGCAATGAAAGCGGAAGGCGCATTGACCATCAACGGAGGAACGGTGCTGGTAAGAGCCACGGGAGGAGAGGGCAGCGAAGGTATTGAGAGTAAAAGTGTGCTGACCGTTAATGATGGTATGATTGCCGCTCTCTGTTACGACGATTGTATGAATGCGAGTAACAGTATTGTGATCAATGGCGGAAGTATTTATTGCTACAGTTCCGGCAATGACGGCATCGATTCCAATGGTACGCTGACCATTACCGGCGGAGTTGTGATCGCTTCAGGAACTACTTCGCCCGAAGACGGTTTCGATTGTGATCAGAATACGTTTAAAATTACCGGAGGAATTGTACTCGGCATAGGCGGGGGGACGAGTACTCCTACTTCAAGTGTGTGTACACAGCGCAGCGTTATTTATGGCGGTTCGGGATCGAACGGAGAAATTCTGAATATCCAGTCTGCGGATGGTACCAATGTTCTGACATATCAGATTCCCCGCAATTATTCCCAGATGACGTTGTTGTTCAGTAGCCCGAACCTGGCTTCGGGAGGCAGCTATACGATCTCCAAAGGCGGTTCTGTTTCGGGAGGCAGTGAGTTCTTCGGACTTTATACGGGAAGTTCTTATTCCGGTGGCACGCAGGCGGCTACCTTTACAGCCGGTTCAATGGTGACGCAGGTAGGAAATGTGAACTCCAATCCGGGTGGTGGTCAGCCCGGTGGAGGAGGACGCCCCGGAGGATGGTAAAATAGCAGTTTACCGTTGAAATAAGTCCTTTGGTCGATTATTTTTGTGGAGAAGAAGTAACGGTTCTATCTTTGTATCAGTAATTTGGAACAATGAAGCATGGAAAGACTGCGTAAACAACAATTGCTGGAGCAGAGCATTTATGGGGCTATCTGGACAGTTATTTTTCTTCTCCCACTGATAGGCGGATACTTTGCCGTCAGTGGTGGACTCGAAAAAGAAGAAATCCGTGTAATTGTTCATGATTCATGGTTGAGCATCCTTCCTTTTTTCGTCTTGTTTTTGTTGAATAATTATGGATTAGTTCCATATTTCCTGTTTAAGAAAAAGTACTGGCAATATATTATTTCTTTGGCTTTTCTAATCTCTACTGCTTGTTGGGTTATTCCCGGTCCCTCTATGCAGCGTTTTCCAAAGGAATTCAGATATGGCGATCTACGCAAGGGTAAAGGAAAAAGTCAGAGAGACCTGATTATTAAGATGAGAGAGAAGGCTCGACAGGAAGAGTCTGTTCATTGGGAAGCGCCTCAGGCAAACGATCCGGTTTTGGAAAAACCGCAACGACCGGGCGGCTTCCCTAAACCGACTCCTTATCCCATTCCTCCCTTCACCATCCGTTACCTTATTCATTGTGTAATTGCCTTTTTGATGGTAGGATTTAATATTGCCGTCAAACTGTTTTTTAAATCCTTTCGTGATGAAGAAATGCTGAAAGAACTGGAGCATCAGCGTTTACAGTCGGAATTGCAGTATCTGAAGTATCAGATAAACCCGCATTTCTTTATGAATACGCTGAATAATATTCACGCTTTGGTCGATATCGATACGGGGAAGGCAAAGAGTACGATTGTGGAACTTTCTAAGCTCATGCGCTATGTGCTTTATGAGGCCAGTAATAAAACCATTCTGCTTTCGCGCGAGGTTCAGTTTTTGGAGAATTATGTTACTTTGATGAGTTTGCGCTATCCTGAGAAAGTTTCTATTGAAAAGAATTTCCCTCTCGAAGTGCCCGAAGTTCAAATTCCTCCTTTACTTTTTATTTCTTTTGTGGAGAATGCTTTTAAACATGGAGTGAGCTACAGGAAAGAGTCATTTGTTCATGTTGTGATGCAACTGGAAGAAGGAAACCGCCTTGCTTTCAGATGTACCAATAGCACGGGGACTTCGTCTGACGAGCAACATCACGGCATCGGTCTGGAGAATATACGCAAACGGTTGCGGTTGTTGTTTGGTAATGATTACACTCTCTCCATTACTGAGGAAGATGATAAATTTGATGTATTACTTATTATACCTTTATTATAATGAAATGTATAGCGATTGATGATGAACCTTTGGCATTGAAGCAATTGACGGATTATATATCCCGTGTTCCTTTTCTATCTTTAGTCAAGTCCTGTCAGGATGCTTTTGAGGCGATGAAGGTATTGGCAGACGAAGAGATTGATCTGATATTTGTGGATATCAATATGCCCGATTTGAATGGACTGGATTTTATCCGCTCTTTAATCAGCCGTCCGATGGTGGTCTTTACTACAGCTTATTCTGAATATGCGGTAGACGGTTTCAAACTGGATGCTGTCGATTATTTATTGAAGCCGTTTGAATTTCAGGATTTGCTGAAAGCGGCGGATAAGGCACGAAAACAGTACGAATACCGAATGTTGGAACAGCAGGGAGAACTGGGAAATAGTTCGCAGATCAAAGGAGATTCCTTGTTTGTAAAGAGTGACTACAAAGTGGTGCGCATTGATGTGAAAAATATCCGGTATATTGAAGGGATGAGCGAATACGTGCGTATCTTTATAGAAGGAGAGGATAAACCGGTCATAACCCTTGCCAGCCTTCAAAAAATGGAGGAACGGCTTCCAACGTATTTTATGCGGGTACATCGTTCTTACATTGTCAATCTGCGTAAGATTAAGCCTTTCAAGGAGGATGCCTTCAACCAAGCGAACTTCTACTACAACAGGGATGATGGTGATAATTATAAGGAGCGATTTGCGGAGCATATCAGTAAGCTGAGTTTCTCTTAGAATGTTTTTTATAATTACATTTTGTTACGTCTTATAATTGAATGATATTATGCTTGTTTTGAAAAAAATGAATATTCACATTCTCTTTACACATTGGTTTTTATCTGATTTCCCATTTCTCACCGAGGAACACCCTCTTGGTTTTAAAGAAACAGGTCGTTGGTTTTAAAGGAACGGCCCGTTGGTTTTAAACCCAAAATAGGTATTTATAACCATTTGATATTCAATTTC
>ENA-UPXB01001289-UPXB01001289.1-human-gut-metagenome-genome-assembly--contig:-NODE-1289-length-17030-cov-5.740282_pt1 | contig 17030 bp, 26 predicted proteins | sample MGYA00250055_ERZ773386 | MGnify/ENA primary metagenome ERZ773386 (study PRJEB29103, sample SAMN06111974) | human gut metagenome | biome: human gut; feature: ankylosing spondylitis patient; material... | reverse complement strand
TAAGTATAATAGATTTAGCTCAATGTTTATTATAAGGATTATTAATAATTTCGCCAAGTATATTAATAACAGTTCCTTTACCTGCACCAACTTGTCCGATAATACCAATAATACTTCCTTTTTTAATTGTTATCATATTAATCAACAATTTTATTATTTAATTTTCTACATTTAATAGCAGCATCTCTAAACTTACGAGGTTTAAGACTTCGAGTAAGATAGTTAAAAACTACCATAGGCCCATAAGCATTATTATGCTTATCAAGTTTAAAATATCTCTCTATTTCTTCTATTATACGACTTCGCTTTATAACATAAAATTCATTATTTCTAAAAATATCTTTGTTACCAACAACAGGTCTACGAATAACAATATATTTATCTTTTTCTTTTTCAATCATAACGTTACAAATATAATGAATATTATTAAAATCGAAGCGAAAATACTATCTTTTTATTTGGAGACAGCATAGAAATTCGATAGGCTCTGAGAGCTATTCTCAACTTCATAGTGAGACTTTTATTCTTAGCAATACGATTGTTCATGTTAGTAGTAGATAATGTAATGTGCAAGACGAGAATAAGCGTATGAAGCGGAACACCCCCGTAGGAAAGACGAGCAACTGCTAATCAACTATTAGCTGCTTCATGCTTCCTACGGGGGTGCTACTATTATCTTCATATCAATTAATATACATATAATTACATATAGAAATATCTACTTTAATTAGTCCATTAACTACATGTTCAGTATATACAATTCCTGGCTTATAATTTTTATATAGATCGCTTGATTCAATACATAGAAAATCAGCTACTTCTACTTCTTCTCCATATTCATTAAGTTTATAATGAATATTTCCTGCACAGAACAATAAAAGTCCACTGTCTTTAATAGAATATAATTTAAATTGTTCTACCATAATTAAAAAGCTCCTACCTCAAGTATGATTACTTTCAGTAGGAGCATGCTCAAAACAAACGTCTTAAATTTCTTCGATTCTATATATAACTATATCTTTATCGTCAGAGGCAACTTTAACAAGTTTAATATTTCTTGCAGTTGTAAGACCAAGTTCTCTATCAATAGAACTGATATTAATATTATATCTTCCATAACCATTTCTTGAAATAGGTCTATTAATAGTAAAGCTTTCAGTATTAGTAAAACATATAAAATATTCATAATATTTCTCTACACTATATCGTCTAAAAATATTATAATATTTATAGCTTTCTTTAATGGTTATAATATCAAGAGTTCTTCTTGACGGGTTATATGAATCTTTACGTCTATCAACCCGATTGCAAGGCACTACATCTAATTCATGTATATTCATCAATTAAATCGTTACTTTAAGTCCAATACCATGAAATGGTACTTCTTTTATACCAGAGCGTTCTCTATATTCTACGTGTAGATAAAGTCCAATAAATGTATCTTTATTAGTAAGATAATATTCTTGAGTAGTAAAATCCCCTTTTATCTTACATTCAAATGTTTCATCATTAATATCATTCTTACAAATAAATTTAGGAAGATTTTCTCTACGAGTTCCTTCGGGAATAATATCAAGTATTTTAAATTTACCATCAAGAAGTTTCTTAAACTTCCACATAGCAGCATTACGTTTACCAAATTGATATTCCTTATTAGCATCTCTAAAGATAGCTCCTTCAAAACCTATTTCAATAGCAAGATCTCTAAATAAAATAGCATAATCGTCGTCTGCAATAGGTCGAGTAGGAAGAAGAACAAAGTTATTCTTATTATTAAGATGAACTTCTTTAGTAGCATCAGGCAAAATAAATTTACCAAAATTATCAATAAGAAGTTCTATTCGTTTACTTTGAATCATATTCTCTACTGCAATATCATAGCACCAAAATTGAAGAAGTTTATGTTCAGGACAAGTTCTATCTTTGACAAAATGATTAATGTCATTAACTTTATATCCAGGAAGATAAAGTTCTCCATCAATAGCTAAATCTCCATCAATCATAGCTTCTAAGAAGTCGCTACTAATGATATTCATAAGATATTCTTCAAGATATTCTAATTTCCATTCTTTACCTTCACGAGAATAGAACTTAAATCTATAAGGCATGAATATATTAGAATCTTCTTTAGTAGCTCTAATAGTACATCTAAGACCATTAATCTTATACTGACCTAAAAAATCAGTACTTTTAAATAGTTTATCATATTGGAATACTTTAGCAAGCATACACAATTCTGTACCATCACCAGTAGTATTAACATAAGGTAGATAAGTATTAAGATAATCATATAGATGACTTGCAATAGGAATTTCATCAGGAGCATTATCATGTAATTCACTAATCTTCTTATAACCTTCTTTACGTTTCTGATTTATTCGAGACTTAATTTCATCTACAATATTCTTCATAGTAGGAGCAAACGTTTCTACACGAGTACTATGTCCTACTACACCATATTCTACTCCTATATGTCCTCCAAGAGTAGGATATATTCTCCACTCAATAGGATTACCAGCAGCATTTCTTTTATATAATGTTTCCATATATTATACTTTACCGAATTTAAAACTTAGTTTACTTAACTTCTCAGATTTAGCCTTTTCTTCACGTTGTTTCTTTGTTTCACGTTTAGGCTTACTATTTACAGGATAGTCAGTTTCGATAATAGTTTCATTAGTAAACATATCAACAGTAACTAACTTTTTAGGAGTTCGTTTAGTAGTCTTTTTGCTCTTAGCATATATGATAGGCGGATTAACCTCTTCATAAGCTAAATTAGCTTTATGTATAGTATTATATCTTTGACTATATTCGGTAGCTTTATTAGCATCGAATAAATTATTCTCAATACCATACTTAATACAAAAGCTAAATTCAGCATCTAATCGAGCATAAGGATAACCAATAGTTTGCATTGGACGCATACCATTTTCATAAACACGAGTGCAATCCATATAATGAAATATTTCTTCAATATATTTATGCACTCCTATTTTTTCTAATCTATCAAGAATTATCTTACGATCTATAATATCAAGTTCTACTTTCATTTAAAATAATTGCTATTAACTTTATGAATACAACAAAGTTTAGGTTTACCTATACAACCATGACCATATTCTACTAATTCTATAATAGAAAATGTTTCATGATGACCAATAAAACCATTAACAGATTCACATGTATGTGTATCATATTTATAATTAGCAGGTATAATATAACCTTTATCAGAAAACGTTATATTAACATTATCTTCAATACAATCTAAATCATTATGATTCTTCATGTCAAGTTCTCCATATACATAAACATTTTCATTGTTAAGTTCAAAGTTATATTTACCAAGATGAACATTAACAGTATTACCATTAGCGATAATTTTCTGTTGTTCTTCTGTAATAGCATTCATAACAATAAAATATTCAGAACTAAAACCTTTATACTTACCAAGTATAAAATAAGGTTTATCATTTGGCAACTTAATTTCCATTTTCTTCTATTATTTCTTTAATTATTTCATCATACGTTTCTTGAATAAATTCATGAATAACTTGTTGAGAATAACTTTCAGTTAACTCAGCAAAGTCTTTAGCACCATAAGATGTGAGTCCGAGCTGTCCATTAGTAATAAAAATATAAGGAATTTTATAAACATCTTTAAGATATTTTGCGCACTCTCTACCTTGTCTATCAAAGTCCATAAAACTAAGTAAAACACCACGTTCAGGATGTAACTTATCAATAAGAAAATCATATTCAATTTGTTTAAGTTTATAACTCTCAGATGGAAGATTAACAATACCTATATTTATTTGTTCATCGGAACACCCCCGTAGAGGAAAGTTAAACAAATGATTGCCTAAGCATAGTCTATCTTTACTGGACTTTGTTAGAACTATAATATCATAATCATAAAGTTCTAAGTTTGGAATACCTTCTAAACAGTTACAATTAGTAATAAATTTCTTTTCAATAGTTCTATTTCTATTAGGAAAATAAAGTTTAATATTATAAATTCCTTTACGATTAACTCCTAATAAATACGCATAACAAGGATCTTCATTATTATAATAATATTTAGGTTGAGGATTTACATTTCTATTGATGTAATATTGGTCAACAGCATATACAAAGTGAGTATTAAGATAATTTAAACTAATCTTCCATTTATCCCAAACTTGTTTATCATGTTTATTCCAAGGTCGAGTAACAAGTTCAATAATAGATTTTTGACTTTTAATGCGTTTAATAGCATTATTCAGAAGTTTCTCGTGATTTTCATCTATTTCCTTACCATTAATAATGTTTCTAAATGTATAAGCAATATGCTTTAAACATAGATAAAAATCATTTCTATTACTAACATTAACAGGTCTACCATAAGTTATAGTAAGAACGTATGCTACTAAATCATATACATCTCCCCAAAAGATTCCTCCAAAATCTCTAATTTTAAGCTTACCTTTATTATTATATTGGATACCGCAACTTGGATTAGGATCATCATCTCTAAAAGGAGATTCTATAAGTTCATTAAGCCTAATACATTGAAGTACAGTTTCTAAATCTATTCCTAAATATTTAGATACAATAAGTTCAGGAGATATTTTAGATTCTATATATTCTTTAGTTAGACTTGCTGTATTAGGATTTCTTCGCATAGTTAGTAAAAAATAAAAGGGATAACATCAAATGACATTATCCCTTTCTTCGTTTGAGTACCTATTTTAATATATTAGAAAGGAAGGTCACTTCCAGCACTTTTTGCCGCATTAGCAGCATCAAAAGCAGGATTAAATCCTCCCATTCCCATATCTTCGCTTCCTCCCATCATTGGCATACCAGGAGCACCTCCCATCATAGGAGCGCCAGGAAGACCCGGAGCAGCAAAGTTAGGAGCTTTTGCTTTAGAAATTTCTTTAGGAGTAATACTTTCTTTAGAAGTATCAAGCTTAATATTAGGTTCAACACCTTGTTTATATTCTTCAAACACACCTTCACCAACAAATGAAGGAATAGCTAATTCTCCATTATTGATGTTATACCATTCAAGAGCTTTAGTAGACTTATTCTTACGTTTCTGACAACGAATCATCTTAGTCCAATAAACTTTAGGTTTACCATCAGCTTTAAGGAAAGCAGGTTTGCCATCAGCAGCAGTATTACAAATCTTAACGAAGTTTTCAAATACTACTCTCCAACCTTGAATAACTTCAGAAACAGGAATTTCTTTATAAGTACAGTTACCAAGTTCATCTTCTTCATAATCTTCAAAAGGAAGAGTAAGCATATCTTCCATTTCTTCAGTCATTGGTTTACCTTTAAGAACCAATACTTCAAGAACATGCTTCATGAAGCTAAAAATACTTGTAACTTTCCATTCGTCAACACCTCCAGGAATAGTAGCAGGAGTAGATTCAGGAAGTAAGAAAGAATGATTATACCAACGTTTACTATTATCATCGTTTTCTTTAGCAGAAACAACTGTAATAGAAAGACGAGGTACAGCTTCTCCATTATAAGATGGAAGACCTTGTGTTTCTTGACCTATTGTAGCCCATCCAACTTCAATAGAACGGAAGTTAGTAAGGAATAGACCATTAGCTACACAATCACGTTCGTGGAACTTTAAACGACTAACCGAACGAGTTTCATTGGTAATACCTCTTTTACGCTTTTTAGGAGCAGCAGAAGCATTAGCTTGTTGAGTAGCTTCGTTAGTAACATTCAGATCTTTTTCTTTACCTTCATTTTCGACATTTGTTGCAACTTGTGTCATAACTAATTAGTTTTTAAATTTTTTAAAATGAATTATTAGAGACAAATAAAGGCAGGGATAATCATTTAGATCTTCCCCACCTTTATAACTTTCACTTAATGAATGAACTTTTATTATTCAGCTTTCTTAGCTTTATTGCGATCAATAGGCTCAGAATCAGACATTTCACCTAATTCAAAGAACTTAACTTTAACAGCTTCTTTACCATTAGAAAGTTCAACAAACTGAGGATTATTAATATCAATAGCATAAGTACGATTGATAGCTTTCGGATTAGACAAATCTGATTTCAAAGTCAACCAAATGTTAGAATCAGTAAAGCTAACCTGTACACCAACACCAGTAAGTTTAGATGTATTAGAAGTCTTAGAACCTTGGTATTTATCAGTTTCCGGAGAAGGAATCATTTCAGGCGTAAGAGCTGCAAGAAGTTCTTCTTCAGTAGCATCTTCCATTTTCAATGCAGTACGCATAGCTTCTGCATTCTGAGCAACAAACTCAGCACCATGTTCTGCGATGAAACGTTTCTTATCAGCCTCAGTAAAACGTTCAGTAGCTTTAAGAGGATTACCTTTACTATCGAACAACTGATGACCTTTAGCAATACCCCAGCTACCAAATTCTTTGATAATCAGATTACGAGCTTCAACAGTTTCAATATCCAAACCATTTTCTTCACAGAAAGCAACCAACATTTCATCACGAGCAGCGATTGCATTTTCAATATCTGTAACGTTAGTGATAAACTGTGCATAATCACCAGGAGCAATATCCAAAGCTTTTGCAACAGGAGCAGTGATTGTAAACTTTCCCTCAGTGCTATTTACGATAATTGCTGGATCAGCATTAACAGATGATGCTTTTTGACCTGCGATAACTGCACTAAAACCAAATGACTTTTTGCTTAATTTTGTAGCTTCCATAACTTTTAAATTAAAATTAATAATATTATTAATAAAACGATTTCTTTAAATATGTGGTCTAACTTATTCAATAGTCTCAGCTTGAATCTCTATAACATCTCTATCATAAAGTTCTTGACCAGACAATATTTTAAGTTCTGTTGTCTCCATTACTCCAAATAATATATCAGAAGCAATATCACGAGCACCATAAGTAAAAGCTCTATGACCAATTAGAGTTCTACAATACTTCTTATAAGTATCTTTTTCAAATAGACCAGCAGTAGCAGCTTCACTATATGAAAATTTACTTTTAGCAGTAACAACAACATCTTTACCATTAATTCGTTTATAACGAGTAAAAGTATAAGATGTTACATAATCGATAGGGATAGCAGGTATTCGATATATTGGAAATTTACCTTGTTGAGCTTTAGATTTAGCATCAGCAACGTTAATTGCAATAGCAAATTTATCATTAAGTTGATACTTACGATAAACATTTCCATTAAAATCTTTAAAGAAAGCAACAGGATAAACACCAATATTATCAGTATTATCTTCTGAAACTTTCGTTGCTTCTTCCTCGGACTTACATCTTTTACAATAATCAGGAAGTTCTCTATCATTATAAACATTAATGCCGTCTGTATATTCATACAGAGGTATATAATCTTCATCGCAAGTCCAAGTTATACCTGCCCTCGACAATAATGCCTTTATAATATGAATATCTACACCAGTTTTACCATTAATAACATGAATATGTTCTAAACATGTCGTAAAAGGTAAACTTAAATCTTGAGCACGAGCTATAACAGCTAAACCATCTTGAACACTTGAAATACCTCCTTTACTGGACTTCATCATTCTTTGCAGAAAGACTTCAGCTTTAGCAACTTCAGTAGGATCAAGAAGATTAATTGTACTAAGGTTGTGGTTAGACTTCACAAGACCATTTTCAGTAGTTTTTGGTTTATCACCAATTACATCACCACTTTCTTTTTGTTCATTCATTATTTCAAAGACCTTTATGTTTTAAGCACATGACAAATATACGGACTATTTTTTAATCTACAAGCATAATACCATTATTTTCTATTGTAACATCTTCATTTTCACATTTATTAACGATATCGTATCCATCTGCTAATTGCCTACGTTTTAACAAATTTTCTTCCGTAGTATTCTTTGTGAATATTATAGCAACTTTATTAGGAAGTGTAGCAAATTGAATACCAGCACATCTATATTTAAGTTCTCTAATACCATCACAATAAGGAGATGTAATAATAACAAGGTCTACGACGCACGTTAAGCCCTTATCAATAGCGTTATTTGCTGAGAGGATATTAACATAGCCTTCATTAAAAAGTCTCTGATATAGCGTTCTCTGAGCTTGTGCGCCTATCATTTTGCGCTCTCCGGTTGCTTTCACATATACGGGTTGACCGTACACATTAAAAGCAGGAACTTTATCAAGTTTATCATGATAAGCACAACAAGCAGGATGTGCGCGAAGAGCAGTATTATCTGTATCAAATATCTGCCCTTCAATATCTACTTTACCAGTATTGACAATTCTTTGATTAAGATATTCTGCAATTTCCGTAGCAAACTCAGATCTTTTACTTACAATTAAAATGCGTTTACCTTTATTAGCAACACATATTTCAAGAATCTTTTCAAGCTTTGATTTATTATCTGATAAAAGTATATTCTTTTTTCTTATAAAATCATATACTTGCATACTTCTTTCAAGTATTGCATCAGGATTAAACATAGCATCAATTTGTTTATTGAAAGGAATCTTCATATCAAGATTTCTATTCCAACCATTTTCGTTAGCAAGTTGCTCACGAAATACAGTTGCAGAAATATTCATATTAGGATCTCCATTTCTTGCTTTATCCATATTATCAAAATTACCAAATATATTTAGACTCTGAGTAATATATTGAGTATATTTATCATGTGCTTCTAAATCATCTTTGGTAAGTTCGACACAGTATTGACTCTCCTCTACGGGGGAGTTTATATTAATAGATAAAAGCTGATTCTCTGTATAATTAGTAAGTATAGGACAATGTTCATATAATACTTTTCTACTATGAACATCTTCTACAAGTTCTGTCAGCACCATTAACTTAAACTTAGATATTTTGAATAGTTTTTCAACTTCAAAACTCCATTTATTAATACCAAAAGTAATAACTAAACGAAACTCTTCACTATTATAATTCCATTTAGTTACATAATCTTTAGTAAAAAGTCTTAGAGTTTTGTTATCAATAAGCTTTCTAAATTCTAAGTTATTATCTTCGCTCTCACTATGCGTTATTGCATATACTATTTCATTACGTTGTTTAAATATATCCGTAATAATAATAGTTTTAGCATCAGGAGTTTTAAGATAAATTCTCTGAAGTACGCCAGCAATAGCTACAATAGGTTCGAGAGGAGGTATTAAATGAATAGCTCCAAAACCTTTATTAGCAGCCCATTTATTAATACTATCTTCATAAATTTGACTAAGTTTATCTTTCATAACTATTTGATTTTAATCTTCATCTTCAAAATCGAATAAAGGATTATACATGCCAGCATATTTCTTAATCTTACTTCGTTTACTATTAGAAATAGATAACTTAATAGGATTTATAATAGCCATAGCTTGTTCATAATAATATTTATAATTAATATCTCTTAAAGCAATGTCTTTGTCGTCTAAGCTATTAAGGATAACAACTCTTTGACCAGCACATAGTCGCTCTCGTTTTTCAAGTCCAGTTTTAGCATCATTTTTAACCTTTTCAAGAATACCGCCAGTATTATTTGTAACATAATATCTACAATTTCTTTGAACTTCAGTACGAATAATTCTTTCACTATTAGAAGTAGTATATTCGAGTTTATATTGTTTACCAACATTCTGAGTTTTACAGAAATCTAATATATCAGTACAATTAGTAATAGTATCCATAACAGGTATATTATCTAAGAAGAACTTAACAACAGCTTCCGCTACAATAGGATTATTATAACCTTTTTGCAAATCCTTAATACACATATCAGGATTAAGACATCCAAGAGAAGTTATATTACGAACACCTTTTTTATTAGGTTTTTCACGTATAACATAATTATTAACATCTCTATTAATATAACATTCATATTCTTCACTATCAGCAGTAAATCCAGTCTTTTCCATCCAAGACTCTGTGATACGCTTAAAGTCGTCACGTTTGTTATTATAGAGTTTAACAACTATACCATCTGTGTTTCCACTAACTACATGTATTCCATTTAACTCCAATTCTTCAATCAGCATCATAATTAGAAGCTGACCATTAATAGTTACTTTAAGAAGAGCAAGTCTATCATATATAAAGAAACTATCAAAACCAAGTTTACCATAAGTAGCATTGATTACAATCTTAAGAACTTCAGCAAGAACTTTATTATTAATACCTGGAATAACTTCTTCCTTTGCATGTTTAGCAGTTAATCGAGTATCTCTAAGCCATCTAAGGAGTTTAATAAAAGCTTTACCATTAAGATGTGCTGGAAATATATTAAACGCAATCATTAAAGAAGGATAGAAACTACCTATATCATAATGAACATAAGTATATTCATCAGTACTATATAACATTCGAGGTAAATCATTACTATGTAGACCGCCAGTAGCGATCGTATAAGTAGTTCCATTTATTTCTACTATCTTAGTAAATTCTTCTTTACTTACCTTATATATAGTTACAGTCTTCATATATTCAAGAACATCTTGCATATATTTAGTTTTAAACTTAACTATATCGAATATTACTTTCTTAAAATTAAGAGCAGTTCTCTCAGTTCTAAGATCAAGAAAGTTCTTTGGATGAACACCGCTAAATTCACTATAAAACTTTATAAAAAGTTTATCAGCAATTTTACTTCGAGAAGCAGATAAAACATCTATATTATAACTATTTGAGATACTATATCTAAGACGAACCTCATCCATCTTTTGCCTAACGCCTTCGCATACAATAAAAACATCGTTCTTATTATAATACATCATTGGAGGAATATATTCGTCTATAATATATCTATCCCATCTATCTACAAGTTTAGTAAGTCTTTCATCGCTAATATTCTCGTAAATATTGAGATTATATAAATGTCTATCTTTATCACAAATAGGCGGAAGTTCAAATTCCAGTAATTCATGCCATCTAAGATTTATACTTGTTTGTTTCAAACTCTTAAACACTTTATCAAGAGCAAAAAGTTTCATAATATCAACACTATAAAAAGGTAACGGATAGTTACGTAAAAGTTGCATTAAAGAATCATTAAAGAAACTATCCTTATCATTTTGTAGTCTGATTATACGAGCACTAATTTCATGTAAATGTTTAAGTAATAATCGAGTATTAGCAAATCTATTATAATACATAAGAAATGCAGCAACCATAAGATTATCATATCCATTTCCATTAAAACTATATAAGTCAGTTCTAACAGGAACATTTTCAACTTCACCAGTTTCAGGATTAGTTTGAGCAACAAAATGGGCACGCATCTGAGAAAAGTATGCAACTATTTTTAGAAGATCACTATCATTAGTATCTGTAATATAAAACGATTGTGTTTCTATACTATCAAGTTTTTCCTTAATCTCAGCTACTGTATATTTCTTAGTAAGAGCTACTACTTTACCATTTATTTCACAATCCTTGAAAACATCAAGATATTGTTTTAAATTGACAAACGTTAATGACAAGAAATTTGGTAATATTTCCAAGTCATACGCCAATAAGTTTATCATACTTTATTTAATGATATATTATTTCATAATCTGAAAAATTATTAGTAGTTATTGCATCTAAATATCTATTAAAACACTTTGCAACATCTGTTGCTTTATTAGCGTTATATTCAACAATATACGGATTATATACACTAAAATAAGCTCTACCATTAATAACATGTATTTTATCAACATTATACTCAATAGTAGAACCTAAGATAGAAGTAGAAGCATTACCAATTAATAATATTTGATATATATTCATATCTACAATTTCTTTATGTAAATGTTGAACACATCTTTCTATTATTTCAGTAGTAACATCTATTTTATAAGTTTCCTTACACTTAATAAGAGATGTAATAAAATGATTATCTTGGAGCACCCCCGTAGGGAAGTCTACCACATCTTCAAACTTCTTAATCACTTCATTACTACTCAGCTTACCATATTTATAAGCACTTTTATCAACATAAGGAAGAACTATAATCCGTTTAGAGAAAACATTACCATATCCTTTAATACATACTTTATCTTCACGACTAAATAATCTAAGAGGACAATTTTCACATACGATTGAAACCATATTTAAGATATAGTTTGTTTTTAGCACGAGAACATGCAACATATAATCTACGATTAATTTCTTCTGCATTTGCATAAGGCTGAAGATATTTATCATAGACAATATCGTTTACATCAACAAAAACATTATCATAAGTAGAACCTTGACTTTTGTGGCTGGTTAGACTAAAACCATAATCTAAGTCTCTACCTATAAGAATCTTTCCGTTAACATCACCAATATTAGTAAGTAATAAGACATTGTTTTTGAACTCGTAATACTCTTTCCATTTAGCACTTCTAATAGCTTTAGAAGCGTTCTTAGCAACATCTATAAGTTCCATACAAATCTTGTAATACATTTTATAACTAAATCCATCATGATGATTAACTACAAATATAGGAGTAGAATTATCACCACCATGAATAGCTGTAAATGTAACAAGAAAACCTTCAATATCCCACTTATTATGATGATAGTTAACAATATCTTTGATGATATATTCTTCTGAATTTTTTATAATAGCTTCATTAAATTCATTAACAATAGTAGTATAAGAAGTAATTAAGTCATGCTTAGTAATAACAGATTTTTCAGCATCTTGAATTATTTCATTTCTAATAAATCTATTCCATGAATTAACGCAAATATTAGTATAACCAATAGTCTTTATTAAATCAATATTAGAAGTAAATTCATCAGTACTATATTGTTCTTTAACAATATCAGGAAAATATTTTTCATTAATAACTTCATAACCTTTAGTAAGACCGTCATTATATGCGGTAGTATTTTTAGTTATATAATTAAGAAATGTAAAAGTATTATTCTTAATATCATTACGAAGCATATCGAGAAGAGGAGAAATAGGATTATCATCTCCTTGTCGAACAATCTGTGTAAGTTTATATATCGGCAATCCTTTAAAAGCACTTGAATAAAGTTCTCCAACAGGTGCTAATTGATATTCATCTCCAACATATATAAGTTTACAATGATTTTCTTTGCACTCTTTTTCAATAAGATATTTAAGACTCTTATTAATCATTGATGCTTCATCGACAATATAAAGAGAATATTCACCAACTTTAATTCTACCCATAGGGTCAAATGGCGGATTATTCACATCAAAATTATCAGAAGAAACATTTAATCTAAGTCCTAAATCTGATTGAACAGTACTTGCGCTAAGACCAGTAGATTCTCTTAAAACTCTACAAGCTTTATGTGTTGGAGCAGCAAGTCCTATAACACTATGCGATAAGCCACAATTATTAATTATATACTTAATCACAAATGTTTTACCAGTACCAGCAGGTCCACTTAAACCTCTCTTAAATTTATTACTATCCCAAGGACTACGAATAAATTCAATAAGAGCATCAACAGCTACTTGCTGATCTTTAGTAAAATTAGGAGTTTTAGCTTTATCTGCACTATCTAATTTAAATTTATTATTTATCATTATAATCGGTATTATCTTTAAAATTAAGTTCAGCTTCAAGATGTTCTTCCATAGAAGATGGATTATAACAACTTACAACATGAAACTTAATATTAAAACTATCTTGAATAAGTTTGCCTTTAGCAATAAGTCCAACTCTGAATGGTAAATAATGATTTGTTCCAACATCAAAAGCAGTATCAGAAGTTCGTATAATCTTAACGTAATTATTATATCTATCTTTAGTTTTAGAATAAATAATACGTTTACCTTTAGTTTTATAAGACTTTTCAGTAATAGGATAATCTTTATTATTATATTTTACATAATAAACACCATCTTTAATTATTAAAAGTCCTTCAACTTTACTTTGAATTACACTTATCTTCTCTACTATTTTCTTTGATACTACTGGTTTAAATTTAAAGACCAGCTTTCCCATATTATTTACCCTTTAAGATTTTAGAAGGCTTAGCTTTTACAACTTTAGCTTGCTTAATCTCTTTCTTATCTTCGCGAGTAATCTTCTTTTTAGTTGTTTTAACTTTAGCTTGAACAACAGTAGAAGCGAACATTCTTATATACCCGCAATAATTACAAAGATAATCAATTTTACCAAGTGTACCATTACCAACAGTATTAGCGTTCTTAGCAATCTCAACAACGTTACCGTTAATTCTAATAGCAGGATTCTTACTAAGAACTCTAATTACACTTACTTCATCGTAACATTTTCCCATACTTTACGTAATTTTTAATTAATGTTAAACACTTATTTTAAGGCTTACCATTGAACGTTAACACAAAGCTATACTATTAATCAGCTTTACATATAAAATTCAATGGTAAGTAAATCTGCAAGCGACAGAGGCTATCAGCCTATAAATGTGCTATTGCCCATAAGACATCAGCATGATTCAGAGTAGTGACATCATAAGTAGGAACATTTACTATATTAATATTAGTACTATCTATACTAACTTTATAATGTAGTTGATTATTGATACTAATTAAATCCATAATTTCTCCTACAACTATTTTATCGCACTGTTCTCTTAATCTTACTGCAACAAGCATACCTTTTTTATAGGTATCATTTAGATTAATATATTGTTTACTATTAATCTTATTTATAAGCTTATCATAATTATCATCCATATTATTTATTTTATTTTATCTGTCATAACTATCTTCTTTTATAAAACGAGGTTCAGCAACATTAGCTGTAAGATAAGGAATTTCTTCCCATGTATCAGCGTCATAATCAGGACACGACCAAGAAACTGCGTTTTCTTTTTTACAATGTTTACCTTTAGCGTCAAAGAAATCGCTAAAAATATAATTAAAACAGAATACTTTGTGAGCTTCTTCTGCATTATTGGCAGCAACAATAGCTAAACCGCCTGCATAATCTCCTTTTCTTTCATTAATAAATACTTTCATAATCATATTATTTTTTAGAGTTAATGTTATTCTATTTATTATTTTCATAATCATAAATACTAAAATGCCAATACTACTTTCACAAGCAATATTGGCAGACATCATTGAAAGAAATTAATCACTTAAATTTTTAACACTAAACATTTATGATTTATGAAAAACTGTTTAGCACATATTAAAGCAACAATAGCACTATTCTCACGAACCATGCTATTATGAATTCAAATACTGTGACTATTATCTCTAATAGTTTCGGCTTCATTTCGCCATCATCAGACAGTAATATTGAAATTAATGCTACTATTATCACTAACCGTAGCATTATGCGTGTGTGTATATAATAAAACGCGACAACAAATACTATTTGAAGTAGAACTATTATCACTAACCGTTCTACTATTGTTGATTAACAACACAAGTAAGTTACAAGAAAAAATATATTATATGACAAAACAGGGTTCATCTATTATATTTAGTAGCTTTATATAGAACTTTTCTACCACTTTTAGTATATCCAACAATAAGAGGATTAGTTATATTATCTATATCTTCTTTATGTTCTTTAGTTCTATCAGCAAACTTTTTATTTCTCTTGGCTTTTCTACGTAAACTTTGCATATTACAAAATACTACTTACAACATAAATAATAGCTATTGCAGCAACAATAATAGTTTCTAAACGAGAACGTTTAGCTTTACGTCTAAGTTGCTTATTTTCTTGTGTAAGTAAATCCATTGTTATACTATTATTATAGTATGCTTTATAATTTGCTTTATAAGCTTCAAATTCACTACTAATTCTACTATAACTATCTCTAAGATCATTATTGACTTTTAGAGTAGCACCATACTTATTAGTAACTTCTTCGAGTTCAGCTATAAGTTGAGCTTTGGTTTTCCTTTGATTATTCATAACGTTATGATTTATAATTTAATCTAAAATAATATCTGCATTATCAGATGAAACTTCATTACCATGTTCATGTTCATAATTAAAATTATCATATTGAACATCGTCATAATCAGCATCAAAATACTGACCATCTATATCTATACCAAAATCCATAGCTATATTATTTATATTAGTTATTACTTTGCAATGATAAGGATTATTATCGAGATAAGCAATAGTATTACTAATTAAAATATGTTAACTTCATCACCCCCGTAGGAAACATCAAGAACTTACAACTATTAATGTTGTTGCTCTTTTCTACGGGGGTGCTAATAATGGTCAGATTTGTTCCGTTACAACAATTACGCCTGCATTAGAAAGTTGTGATACTTTACATGCTAATAATATAATTATTGTAACCATCAATATCATAGTGCATATAAATGCTATTACTGTTGAATATCTAAATGATACTCTGCCTGGATTATTTAATGATCTACGCATATATGTTTCGACTTAATGCAGCAGATAATGCTTCATTAGTTGTAGCAAAACCGCTAACGATGTTATTATTATTAGAAGTGTACTTCACAATAAATCTGTTATGCTTAATCTTAGATGTGCTTGAAACAATAATGTTAGTATTCATAATTTAAAAGTATTAAATGTTATTTATTTATTTCGTTTATTTTTCTTATGCTTTTTGTGAGCTTTTATTTGATCTCTAACAGAAAGCTCAAAAGATTTAATACGAGTTCTACCAGTTTTGATATCTTTAGCAAACTTAATATCAATTCTATGAATTTCATTTAGGATAACTCCTATACGTTCATCAGTAGAATATATAAGTTTAAACAAGTGATTATTTTCTTCACGAACCATATCTTACAGGTGTTATAAATTTATCAAAATCTAATTGAGGTACATTACGTCTAATTTTAAACTTTAATAGATAATCTAATAAATAATAACAAGCACCAGCACAACCATCAGTATAAACATCTAATAGATTGTCAAAATGATTAAGAGCATTGTTACTAACTTTTCTATTAAAATCTTTATTATACATTATATGAAACTCAACCGATGTGGCGATATGATTTTGCAACAAAAGAATTTACAACTTTTGCCAGTCATATGAGAACTAAGTCTTGCAGCGCCACTTTGTGACCGGCCGGAATTTCTTCGCGGACAGTGACGG
>ENA-UPXB01001277-UPXB01001277.1-human-gut-metagenome-genome-assembly--contig:-NODE-1277-length-17108-cov-64.419353_pt1 | contig 17108 bp, 3 predicted proteins | sample MGYA00250055_ERZ773386 | MGnify/ENA primary metagenome ERZ773386 (study PRJEB29103, sample SAMN06111974) | human gut metagenome | biome: human gut; feature: ankylosing spondylitis patient; material... | reverse complement strand
GAATGGCTGAACCACTTATGGGTAATGGAACTTATGGAGATGTAGAACATTATAGTGGTGATAGACTTCGTATTTATACTGATAATAATGATACAGGTGACTTAGATATTTCAGGACATAAAATGATTAATGACGATACTGTAACTAGAGATAAAACTCCAGATTACAAAGTTCCTTATTATGATAAAGGCGTTTGGAACTTTAATTATATAAGGAATTATATTAGTACTCCTCTTACTAAAGAAGAAATATGTAAACGTTATAACTTGGATATTAATAATCTTACTCCTACACAAGAATTTAAGATTCAAACTATGCTCAATAATCCAAGTGATGAACGTAATCTAGTTTATGGTCGTTATTTCGTTGTTAGATTTATCTTTAGAAATATAGATAATATTCCTTTTAGATTTGAGGATTTAAATATTAATTATTCAAAGTATTAAATTATGACTGGAAAAATTAAAAGAAGAAGTCTTCGTTGTGGTGGTAGACCTAAAGCTGACTTCGGTAGTCTTTTTACTTCTGTTATAGCTCCTGCTCTTAATGTGGCAGGTTCTATAGCAGATGAGTCTATAGACAATAATAAGACTGCTACTAATGGTGTTGTTAATAACAATACTACTATTCCTAGTGACCCAACTAAAACTCCTACTATGAGATTAGGTGGTAGAAAAAAATGTTGGATTGGTGCAGCTATTGGCGCTGCTACTAGTATAGCAGGTTCTTTATTTGGTAATGGTGCTCAAAAAAGAGAAATGCGTCGTCAAAAGAGTATTCAAGATTGGCAAAATGCTACTCAAGAAGCTGCTAATATGACTTCTGTTCTTAATAATAGTCGAGATTATCAAGAAGATTATCTTAGACAATTTAGAACTGCTGCTAGACTTGGTAAAACATTAGGAGCTAAAGGTATTTATATTACTGATGGTGGAGATGCTACTAAGATAGGAAACAACACATACCTTCTACGGGGCGGCTCTCACGAAGATGTGAATGAGACTGGTCAAACCGGTATTGGTATTAATGTTGGTGGCAATGAAGTTGAAGCTGAAGGAGGTGAAGTTGCTCAGAAGAAGAATGGTGCTCTAAGAATATTTAGTGCTCAACCTATTCTCGGTAATGGTATGAGTCCTGCTCAAGCTATTCTTAGAGGCTATAATAAAGATGCTGTGTTTAGTCAACAACAAGCTTTTAAGAAAAGAAATGGTCTTAAAGATGACGGTAGTGCTAAATATGGATTTGGTGGAGATATAAAAAGTATTTGGAATTTTATTAGAACTAATAGAACTCCTATTGATAATATTGCTGCATTGGCTACTGGATATCAAAAATTAAATCCTAATAGTAACTATAATAGACAAAAAGGTAAGTTTAAAGGTGGTACTTTTAGAGGTGCTGGTGCAGGTGGTACTTGGACTAATGATTATAAATCTAATAAAGGTTTCGATAACTTTAATGACGATTACGATGATGCTGTAGAACATAATGCTAAAACTTTTATTTTTGGTAATAAAAGATATAATACTCTTAAAGAAAACAATCCTATTAGAGAAATTAACAATAGAGCTGTAGGTTCTTGGAGGGATAGTGTAGTTACTAAAGATAGAACTGGTTATGGCAAAGATTTTGGACCTATAAAAGGTGGTGCTTCTTTAATTCCATTAATTACAGAAACTTATAATCCTAAGAGAATCAAACATAGACTTGGCGGTGGTTTAACTTCTAAAGATAAAGGTTCTTCTAAACACCCTTATCCTTCTATATCATCTAAAGATTTTGCAGGTGGTGGTAGAAGTTATCCTATTCCAACTAAAGCTGATGCTGTTGATGCTTTAAGACTTGCTGGTCTTCATGGAAGAAGTGATGTTAGAAGTAAAGTATATTCTCGTTATCCTGAACTTAGAAAGAAAGCTAGAAATGGTATTTGGGTTAAACCTGTTTATAATACTTCTAAATATCGTGGTACTATTAGAGCTAGAAGACAAATAGCTAAATGGGAAGGTTCTGATTTTGCTGGACAAAATGCACAATTTAAAGGTGATGCTATTGGAGCTAAAGAAAGAGAACTTCGTCAATTTATGGGTAAAGCTTATAATTATCTTAACGATAATCAACGTGATGCTCTATTAAGTTATTATTATAATCTTGTTCCTAAAACTTTTAGAGGTCAAATGACAAAGTATCGTAATGATTTAATTAATGCTCAAACTGAACAAGAATATAATGATACTCTTAATAATATGAGAGAATCTATAAATGTTGGTGCTAATCGTAAAGGTATGAGGGGACTTCGTAATAGACGAACTGTTGAACGTAATTGGTTTGGTTATACTTATACTAATCCAATACAAGAAAAAGTTGATAAACCATTAATACAAGTTCCTGATGCTACAAAAGTAGTTAAACCTATTATTCAACAACCAGTAATTACTAAACCTATTGAGATTAATCCTCAAGAAGGTTATGTTCCTAATGACAATCTTCAAGGATATAATATTCCTCAAGGTAGGTTATATGATTTTATTAAAGGTAATATGAAAAGACAATTAAGATATGGTGGTTCTAGTCGCCCCGTAAAGAGTATTAGACCTAAAGCTGAATTAGGTTGGCTTGGTTATCCTTATCCTCTTCCTCGTAAGTGGGATTTTACTAATATCAATTTAGGTAATTACAAACCTAATATACTTAGTAAAAATTATCCTTATGCTCGTGGTATGGATAATAAAGCTAGACAATTAGAAAATAGTGATAACTATAGAGATTTTAGTCTTTATAGAACTCAGCTTGATGAAACTAATCCTTATGTTCAAGCTTTGACTAAAGCAACTGGACATAGTTGGAATGATATAAAAGCTAATAATTATAATCTTCGTTATGACCATAAATTAGGTTATAATCATTTTACTCCTGAACTAAAAGAAGATAAATATGGTGTTTGGGGTGAGCCTATTGAACAAAAGACTTGGCTTGATAATGATAATACTGAAATAAAGGGTCCTTATAATCCTCAAAAGATTATTAATTCTTCTATTAATACAAAGAATACTATTCCTGTTGATACAAAGAAAACTACTGAATATGATATTCGTGATAATAAATTTGGTATGACTCCAAGTACTGGTGATTGGATTGGATTAGGTATTGATACTCTTACTGGACTTGCTGGAGGTATTGTTAATTATAATGCTGCTAAGGATATGTATATTCCTAGTCGTGCTCCAATTATGTTAGCAAGTAAACTTCCTACTAATTATAATATTACTCCTCAACTTGAAGAAATTAAACGATATAGAGATAGACTTACTAGTCAAGCTTATAATAATACTTCAAGTTCTGTAGCTGCTCTTAATAGAGCTGGAACTATAAATCTTAATTCTCTTAATGAACTTAGTAAACTTTGGACTACTAAAGAGAATGAAGAGAATAAAATGCTTACTCAAGATGCTCTTAATCAACAAAGTGTTGCCGAAACTAACATTCGTAATCAAATGGCTCGCGAAAGTGAGATTGCTCAATATAAGAATGCCCAACATCAAGCTAAATATGATGCAATTAATGCTAATCTTACTGGTCTTGCTCAAGCTTATAATAATTTCTATACTAATGCTACTAAGCGTTATGAAGATGAAATTGCTATGAGAACTTATTTAGCTGGTAGCGAAGCTGCTACTCCATATAGAATGCTTTCAATTGGAGTTCCTATGAGTACTAGAAGTCGTATTGGACTTCTTAATCAAGTAGGTAGTATTACTAATCCAGGTCCTCGACCTGAACGTAAAGATTATGATTCTAATGCTTCTTGGTCTAGAGCTATAGATAAGTGGGAAAAAGATAATACTCTGTATAAACAACGTGGTCAATATAAAAACATGATACTTAGAGGAATTAGTTCTAAGGCTAAACGTAAGTATGGTATTGGTTAATTAATAGTAAATACTTCTAGCAGTAATAATACTACTAGAAGTTTTACTTATTTTTGTAATAGTAATAATTAAAATAATATAGATATGCCTAAAAGTATTAATATTGGTGGTTTTGTTCCACAACGTATTTATCAAGGTAGAAATCTTGACGCTTTTGCTAAAAGTCTTGATAAAATAGATGAACGAGCTAAACAAGCTCTTGCTCAAAGAACTCAAATAGCTGTAGCTCTTGGGCAACTTAATCTTAATTCAAATGATGAAGAATTTAGAGCTAATTATATTAGAGACATTCAACAACAACTTGACGAAGCAGCTATTGGCGGAGATTATAGTCAAACTCTTCAACAAGCAACTCTTCTTGCTGGTAAAGTAGCTTCTGACCCAGCTATTATTGGTAGAGTTAAAGCTAATGCTGCTTATGAAGAATTTAAAAAGAATATTCAAAATAGAAATGATATTACTCAAGATGTTAAAGATTATGCTCTTGCTAATAATCCTTATCATTATGAAGATAAATATGATGAACAAGGACATTTAATTGGTGGTTCTACTTGGGAACCAAATAAAACTCCAGTTAGTACTGTTGATTTAAGTAATCTTATGACTAAAGCAAAACAATGGGTTGCCGTTCATAAAGGTAGTGGAGTTAATGATATTAAATTTGTTGATGCTGATGGTAATCTTACTTCTGACCCAAGTAAAAATGTTTATGGTTTAGCTTATAAGAAATCTGGTAGTTGGGAATATGTTAGTGAGAAAGATTTAAATGATGCTCTCACTTCTGCTATTGATACAACTCCTGGTGCTAGAGCAAGTCTTCAACAAGATTATGATGTTTCTCTTTGGAAATATAATAAAATGACTCCTGAAGAAAAGAAGAAGAATATTGATTCAGATATTACTGAAAATGGTCTTCTTCTTAATCCTGAAGAATATCTTGCGAAGAGAGTTAAACCTGGTATTCACGCTATGAGTTATTATAATAGTGGTTCTAATATAGAAGTTGGTGGAGGTCAAGCTGCATATAGACAAGATGTTGCTGCACGCCAAGCTGCGGCTCAACAAGCTGCTGCATTAAATATGAATCTTGATGCTACAAATGAAGGTGCTGCTATTGATGTAGATGTTCCAAATATTATTGGTACAGCTAAAGCTGGTCTTGATGAAACTCTTAATACTCTTAGGACTTTGTTCCCAAAACTTTCTAAAAGTAATGCTTTCCAAAGAGGGGTTAGAAAAGGAGATTATAATGGACTTGCTAATCTTTGTCGTCATAGTATGACTAGTAAAAACCCAGTTGTACAGCATCAAGCTAGACAAGCAATTACAGCTTTAAGAACTTATGGTAATCAATATAATCATTATGTTGCAAGTCTTGATGATGAAGAACAAGACGCTGTAGCTTTTGATGCTGCTAGACGTGCTGGTTCTAGATTACCTGCAGATAATGAGTTTACTAGAAAATATAACCAACAGATTAATCATTTGTTTAATAATGGAAAGATTAGAGAACTTGGTTATAAATGTTATGATGATGAACAATATAATGCTATTTCTCAAGCAATGGATTGTCATTCTGAATCAGATTGGAGAAGAAAAGGATTTAGAATTACATCTATAAACGGACAAAAGACTATTGCTTTTGATAAGAATAATACTTGGCTTTCTAAACTTAGTGATAGTGTTGATTCTTCTATGGGATTTTGGAAAGGCATTGGTAGTAGTTTTAGTAATGCTATTACAGGAGGAGGAGCCGGAATCGTTGATATGAGCGATGGAATGAAAGTTCGTAATGCTGCTGGTACATTTAAAAATCTTGGAACAATAAATGTTGCAGGTATTGATATTTTAAATCTAGCATCTAATAGCCCTGCACAAGCTGCTTCTTGGAGAGCTAATAAAATAAATCAACGTAGAGATTTCGGTAAAGTTCCAGTTAACTCTAAGATGTATAGTTCTACTCTTGATAGAAATGCTTTATTTGATAAGTTTACATCTGGACAAATTGATGAAAAAACTTATAATATAGGTCTTGCTAAAATTACTCATGATGAAGATAATCTTACCAACCCAAGTTTATTAATGAATGCTGCTTTGTATATTGATGGTAAACGTATTCCTGAAGATGAAAAAGCTCAATATATTGAAGCTATAGCTCAAGCTAAACAAGAGAATGTTCTTAATGTAACTGTTGGTAGAAATCACGGTTTAGCTCAAACTGTTACTGAGTTTAATATTGGTAAAGCTAAGAATAGTACTCCACAAACCATTACAATGGTTGGAGCTAACGGTTCTACAATTCTTCAAAGTTACGAAAGAAATACTTCTACTTTAGCTAGAGATGAAGCTACTCAATTAAATATTAGTGGAACTTCTAAATCGTTAGGTAACGGAGCTACTATTAGTAATGTTACAAATAGTAATGCTCTTTATACTAACGCTTATGGTAAACGAACTGTTATTACTAGAAGTCAAGCTGAGAATATTTTAAGACGAGAACTTAATCGTCAACAAATAGCTGATGCTTTATATACAGGAGAAGATGAGAATGTTATAGCAAGTGCTATTGCTAAATCATTAACTGAAACTGGAGAGCCAGTTAATAATATTACTGTAGCACAAGAATTTAAATTTATTAAAGATAATTATTAATATGGATTTTGAAGAAATAAAAAATATAGCTACTAATGGCGCTAGTTATATAAATCCTAGCCCTAGTAAAAGTAAGAAACATCCAAGTCCTAAAATACTTAGTACTGTAAACCCTATAAAGATTGCTGAATTAGCAACTGGTTTTGCTGATAGAGAAATCAATGAGGGTCTTACTAGTGGAAAAGTTCTTACTAATCAAGCTGATAAAGCAGACCAACTTCGTCATTATGGAGTTACTCCAAATGCTAACATTGTTGACATAGATAAAGTTCTTGTTGAATCTCAAAGTAATCTTCGTAAATTAGGTTCTGCTGTTAGTCAAGCAGTAGTTAGTGAAATTGGTCTCGGCACTGTAAGAGGTGCCGCAGACCTCTTTGACTTTATAGGTAATGCAGTTACTGGAAATCTTGCTAATAATGATTATACTAATCCAGTTAGTGAAAAGATTCAAAAATGGCAGGATTACTTTAATACAGAAGTTGCTCCTATTTATGCTGACCCAAATTTAGATATAACTAATGGAGGTTTAACTGATTTTGGTTGGTGGGCAAGTAATATGCCAAGTATTATGAATTCTGTTACTTTGTTGCTTCCTAGTATGGCTGCAACTAAAGGTTTACAATGGTTAGCTAAAACTTCTGCTGCAAGTAAACTTGGAACTGTTACTCGTAATGGAATTAAAGCTTTTGTTGGAATAGATAGAGCTCTTAGTAAAGAAGGAAGAACTTTAAGTAAATTTCAACAAGGAGTTAAAACTCTTGTAGATGCTCCTATTAATGGTCTTGGTGCTAGAACTGGACAATTTGTAGAAACAGGTTTAAATGCTGCTTTAAGTAGAACTATGGAGAACTATCAAGAAGCACAAGGTGTATATAGTGACGTACTTAATACAGCTACTGATACACTTAATAAAATGACTCCACAAGAGTTTACAGAATTTGTCAATAGAAATCAAGATATTTATGATGAAGCTGGTGGTGATAATGCTAGTAAAGAAGATATTGCTAGAGTTATTGCTCAAAAGTCTGCTAATCAAGACTTCCTTACTAACTATGTAAACATTGGTTCTGATATTCTTCAATTATATGGTTTACGAAATATGTGGAAAGGTTTAAAGAATGGAGTTAGTTCTTCTACTTTAACTTCTGCTGCTCGTAATGCTAGACGAACTCTTGGTAAAACTCCTGAAGAAATAGCTGAAATGGAAGCTAAACAATCTTTTTTAAAGAAAGCTGGTCAAAAGATTATTAATAAAGCTTTAGATGAAAAGACTGTTATTGCTGGAGAACTTAGTGAAGGTCTTGAGGAAGCAGTTAACTATATTGCTCAAATGGAAGGTACTCATCTTGGTAATGTTTATCTTGGACTTGAAAGTGATTCAGCTTTTGATGATAGACTTCAAAAGTATATGAGAAGTGGAGGTCTTTGGGATAGTGCATTCTGGGGAGTAATGGGTGGTGTTGTATTTCATCATTTAGGTAGTGGTTTTGGAAGAATTAGTCAAACTTTAAAAGATAAAGCTGATTCTAAAACTGACGAAAGAACTAGTGAAGGTAAACCAAAATCTATATTTAATCTTAGTGAAACTTCTGAAATCAAAGCTCGTAAAGCTAATATTGAATCTTGGAATAATAGTATAGAAAATTATTGGAACCAAATGTCTCAAATTAAAGACAATACAAATCCTTTTAGTGTTAGCAGTGAAGATAAAACTTTCAATAATGATTTAGATAAAGAAGCTGCTGCTCAACGAGCTTATGATGAACTTCTTACTGGTATGACTTTAAGTGCTGCTCATAATGGAAATCTTAACATGCTTAGAAGTTATATGGCTAGTGATGATGTTCGTAAAGCTATGGTAGATAAAGGTATAACTGATGAATCTAATTCTAAAGTTGACCAACAAAAAGCTTTAGATAAGATGGATGAAGTTACTTCTAGTTATGAAGCTGAATTAAAGAAACTTGTCAATTTAAGTGAAGCAGTTAGAGTAACTAAACATACTGATGATATTCTTCCAATAGAGTTCTTACAAAGTATTGCTAGTAATAATGTTATTAATAAACAATACAATGATAAGATTAATGCTCAAATTGATGAACTTGATAAACAAATAGGTAATGCTTTTGATAACGAAGATATTAAGAAAATATTAGGTCAAGATTATACTCCTGAGCAATATCAAATTGTTGCAAGTACCGCTTTGCTTACTAATGAACTTCGTACACTTCAAGCTGAAAGAAGTCGTCTTATTAGTGATAAAAAGAAGATGAATAATATTAGTACTAAAGTTGCTGTTGGTAATATCAATAAACTTATGAATAAGTATCAAGATATGATTGATACTAATAGTTTAAGATATGTTCTTCACGAAGCTTTACAAGGTGCTTATGATGATGAAGGTAAAGTACAAAGTTTTACTAATCAAGCTAGTACTACTCTTGCTAATTTACTTAGTGGTCAGTCAAATTCTGGAGTTCTTCTTAATGATGAAAATATTATTTCAAGTTTAAAGAAGTTTGCTGAAAAGTTTTCAGTTAGTCCTAGAATTGCAGAATTTGAAAATCCTACTGATATAATTAATCAAGTTAGAGAACATGGAACTTATCTCAGAAAGATTAATAGAAAACTTCAAGCTACTGATAAAATTGGAGTAAATGGAACTGATGGTACTCTTTCAGCTTTACTTGTTAATAAGACTGCTCTTGAATTAAGACGTGCTTATAATGAAAGTAAAATGGTTAATAACGCTGATGAACTTGCTACAGAGATTTCATTTATGAATAATACTATGAATGAAGGTCGTAAGAAAGCTATTGATTCAGCTTATGAAACTATTACTAAATTATCAGATAGATATGGTAATGATAAATTTGCTGCAAGAATAGGCGATGCTATTGGAGCTTATTATCAAAGAAGTAAAGACGATATTGATTCTATTCTTGATTTTATGAGTGAAGATGATAGAGCTGCATTTAATGATGCTCTTGATGTTCTTAATCTTACTAAAGGAAAGAATTATCGTTTAGGAGAACAAATTCAAGATTTCCTTAGTATTCGTCAAAGTATATTTGATAGTCAAGAAAGAGAGGAAAGTCATAATGTTAATAATCCAGATGATAGTAATAACGGTGCTGAACCAGAGAGTACAACTGCTACTCCTCCTAGCACACAAACGACCTCAAATCCTGCGTCACAAGCCACTCAATCGCAGCAGACTATCAATCAATTGCCAAGCACCCCACAGTCGCCTACAACGCAAGGAAATACGCTTACAGGCAATTCACAACAGCAAAGTGCGCAGCCAACAGCACGCAACGAAGTGGGTGAGCGGGTCACAGAATTTTTAAATAATAATGGTGCTGCAACTCCTCATATTGATTATACAATGGAAGGAGATATTGACCATGTAGAACTTAAAGTTTCTGATAAAGCTAGTCAGGAAGATAAAGTAGCTTATATGAGTAATGCAGATTTATTTGAAAATCCTGAACTTGCTAATACTCCAGGAGCATTTGTAGAAAGAAATCCAACTTATAAACTTGATGATGGTAATAATCCTACTAATATTTATAAAGGAAAAATTGGAGTTCCTCATACTGCACAAACAGGAAACGGTCAACCCAACACTACTACATCTTCTACGGGGGGATACTCAGGTTCTAATTTTGCCGCATCTACACAAAGTAATGCTAGCACTAATCAACAAACTGTTCAACCACAAGCTCAACCAGTTGCTCAAAATTCTGAAGATATTATGGATAAAATCACTAAAGAATTTATGATTATTGTAAGAGCTGGTATTGATGAAATTAGAGCAGGTAATACCACTGTTGATGATGTGGTTAAGCAACTTGAGAATAAAGGTATTGAAATTGGTGCTAACCAAGACCTTATAGATGAAAGAGCAAAATTTTGTAAAATAGCTCTTAATTCTCAACTTGGAACTACTTTTAATGCTAGTGTTGGAAAACTTACAATGGCTAGTGCAATCGAAGAGTATAAACCAAGTTTATCTTTCGGAAATGAATATAAAGATGCTGCTAATAATATGCTTAAAAATTATGCTTCTGAAGTTAAACTAAGACAGCATAATGGAAAGCATTATGGTAATCTTGAAGATTTACTCCGATATATAAATGAACATAGTCCTAGTAAGAACACTGCTGATTTCATTTATAATAGTCTTAAAGAATATCTTAAAACTGAAGAAGGTAAAAAGCAATTTGTAATGCTTGATGCTGATTCAGTTGATGATGCTGAATTTATGCGTAATGTTCGTAAGACTGTTGATGAACGTAGAGCTGAAGCTATTAAAGCTGGTACTCTTAAACGAGTTAATATTCTTGAGCTTAATGAAGTAGTTCTTCCTGATGAAATTAATGCAAGTTTAGCAGAACTTGATAAAATTAAAGAAGGTTATAAACTTACTGTAAAACAAGGTACTAAAGTTAATAAAGAAACTGATGTTTTATTGGTTCAACATAATGGTTTTACTGTTGGTTGGATGGGTATTCCAACTATTGATGTATCAACAGGAAGATATATTCAAGTTAATGATTGTATCAAATATACTGTAGGTAGGTCTGCTGAATATGATGGTGCGGTTAAAGATTGGATTCTTTCTATAGCTGACCCAAAAGATGAAGATAGTAGAAACCTTAACGACCTTCTTTATAAGATAGCATTTGATAAGAAATATGATGGTTCATTTATTGAAAAGTTTAAGAATAACCCTAGAGTTCAGGAAGCTGTAAAAAATGATTTTATAGTTATCAATGAAGATAAAGGTTTTACTTATGGTAAAGCTCTTGATGGTTTGGTTAAATTATGGAGATATAATAACAATGTAGGTGTAGTTAATACTATTCCTTATAGTATTGAGTTATTCTTTGACAATCTTAGAACTAGTTATCAAACTAGTTTAGCTTTGATTAATAATAATCAAGAACTTACTGTTAGTAAAATAAGTAAAGGTGAACTTCTTAGACTTGCTCCTCATGGAACTCCTAGAGAAGCATTTAAATTTGCTCAACCTGCAAGTATCGCTATTAGTAGTAAATCTGATGCTAAAATAGCTTTAGTTAGAAGTCTATCTCAAATTGAAGTTAGCGGTAAGCAAACTAATGATAATCTTGGTTTTAGAATGAACCAAACATTAATTGCTATTGATAATGGAAATGGTACTGTTGATTACGCTAATGCTTACCCTGTAAATTGGGGAATTACTAACTATGAAAAAGATGGTAAACTTGTAAATATGCCACATAGTAAAGTTCTTGCTGATTTAACTAAAGCTATTGAAGGTCAAATTATTGATAGACTTATTAACCTTCAGAAAGGCGATAGTTTAGCTAATTGGAATGAATTTAGAGAGTTTCTTGATACTCTTCTTAATTATAACAATAATAGTACTCTATTTAAAACTAGTGGTGTTTATCATACTAGAAGTGGAGTTACTTTTATTAATGCTGGAACCAAATCTGTAAAACTTTATAGTTCTGATAGTAAACGAACTGGTGCTCCTACAAAACTTGTGTTTATGGATAATGGTGTTGAAGTTAGTAGTTATAGCTTGTTAGATAATGGAGCTGAAGCTGGCAAAGCACTTGTTCAATTCCTTAGAGAAAATGCTACTGTAAACTTTGCTCATGAACTTCTTACTAGCGATAATAACACTGCTATTCCTTTAAAAGGTTTTGTAAGTAGAAATGCTGACGGAAAACTTGTTATTAATATACCTGAGTATAATGGTAAAAATGGTTTTAATCATGTCGAAGAATCATATAATGATTTTATGATTAAGAACGATTTACTTAGAGTAGATTTAGCTCAAGTTAATGGAAGTAATTATTCAAGATTTTCATCTAATATGAAAGCTAATAGTGTACTTGAATTTACTGTAGGTTATGAGGTGAAACCAGAAGAAGAAAAGCCACTAGAGACTCCCCGTAAAGGGAATGTAAACACAAATACCATTGACCAAGTTAAATCTATTATAGAAAGTGATAGTAAAACTAAAGGTCTTGATATTGTAAAAGCTATTCTTCCTGAAGACTCTGTAAATCTTCTTAATAATGCTGGAAGTTTAACTAGCATTTTACCAGAAAATATTATCTTTGCAAATGACAGAATAGAAAAGTTTAGAGCTTCTGAAAAGAATAACAATATCAACGCTATGTACGAAAAAGGAGATATTGTTGTTGGTGATGATTTCTTTAAAGAAACTAGTGGTCGTCAAGTAAGAATACTTATTCACGAAGGTCTTCATAAAAGACTTCATAATTATGGTCCTTCTCAACATAGAAAGTTTCTCAATAATATGACTGAAATTTATGATGATTTTAGTAAAGCTATTGACGAAGACCTTAAAGATATTGCTGATGGTAATATTAAATCTGTTAGAGAAAGACGTAATTTTGAAGATACTTTAACTGACGAAGCTATAACAGATTGGCTTAAATATATAGATAGTTTCAAGTTTAAAGAATATGTAGATAAAGGTCAACTTGATAGAGCTAAAGAAGAGTTTATCGTAGAATCTCTTACTAATGTAGAGTTTATTGATTATCTTAATAAAGTTAAAGTAGATGATGTTGGAGATAAATCTAGACATAGAACTGCTTGGCAAAAGATTATGGACTTTATTAATAAACTGTTTAGACTTAATATAGCTGAAGGAAGTCTCAGAGAAAAAGAATATAATGCGTTTGCTAAAGCTTTAAGTGAAGATAAAAATGCTGATACAAATGTTCAAACTGAGACAGAACCTATTATAGAAGAAACACAAGATGAACAAGCTGAAGATGAAGTTGTAGAATATGAAACTCCTGCTCCTGGAGCCGATAAAGGAATAAATAATGATGTTGATTTAGATGATGTTTATGATGACGATGATGACGTTAATCTATCCTCACGTTCAGAATATCCATCCCTCTACTCGACAATCGAAAGCCTTCCAATGGAGCAACATTCGCAATTTGCCACTTTGCTTGTATCAGGTGACATTTCGATTACTTGCAAATAAGATTAATCACTCGCTGAGAAATAAGGCTCTCAGCGAGTTTTTAAAATATTAAATAACTTAATATAGATAGTTATGGCTAATAATTGTAGTTTAAAATTTAATGAAACTAAGGTTTACACCAACCTTAAAGCTGAAGTTGGAAACAATGATGTTTTATTTAACAGCTTAATGAGTGCAGTAATTGATGGTTCTAGACCATCTGGTTTTAACAAGGAATTTGAAACCTATTATGCTAATAATTATGGTTCTATTCCTAACACAAATGATGAAAGTAAAGAAGTTGCTACTGCTATTCAAAATTTTTATAAGACTAAAAATTTTAATGTAAATGAACATACAACTGATTCTGCTTTCGTTTCTGATGTTAAGTCTAAAGGTTATACTAGTACTGCTGCTAAAACTTATGGTATTAGAATTACTGGTAATTTGATGTTAGCGTTCTATCATAACGATTTAATTAAAGGTCGTCTTGATGAACATGCTGAAGATAGAAAAGATAATCTAGCAAATAGAGTTATAAATCGTATGTTAGGAGCTGTAGCAAAAAATATTCTTGAAGCTAGAAAAGTAGAAGCTACAAAAGAAGAAATTGCTAAAGTTCGCAAACAACTTATGAATACTAAGAGTAATGATTTTATTAATCTTGAGAATGAAGTTTCTAAATATACTCCTCAACTTAGAAATCAATTTGCTACTCTTAAAGATATGCTTTCTGATAAAGTTAAATATTTTACTCAAGTTATTCAAACTGATAATAGACTTGGTGAAATTCGTTTTAATAAAGATGATGATTTAAGTCAGCAAGAAGCAGATTGGAGTGAAAGTTTCGATATAGAAGATGATGACGATTTAAATATTAACAATGCTGCTGATAATGCAAGTAATAATGAAAAAGATACTACTACTGCTCGTTGGGAAGATAATGGAACTAAATCTGATTTTATGAAAGATTTTAGTTTTGCTGTTCGTAGTTACCTTTCAACTATTCCTAAACTTAGTAGTACAGAAATAAGTGCTGATGGTAAATATCAATATGATAAAAGTAATCCTCTTGGAATGGTAGATTATATGGATTTCAAAGTCGTAAATTCTGCCATTAGAGGAGATATTGAAACTACTAATATTGATGCTTTTTTAAAGAAACTTGAAGATATTGCAGAATCTAATAAAGAATATGCCGGTCTTGCTTATTTAGCTAACGACCTTAGAAATAAACCAGATTTTGCTTACAAATTATTTCAAGTTTATAGAAGAAGAACTATAAGAAAACAGCAAGTTCGTATTGATGATACTTCTGTTTCTCCTACTAGAAGTAATAATCGTGCAGATAAACTTGAAACTTTAAGAATTAACTATCTTAATGATATTAAGTCAACTGCTCTTAATATTATGATTGAAGATACTAATGATATTCTTGGAGCAATTAAAACTAAAATAGATGATTATAAGAAACTTCAAAAAACTAAAGGATTTGATTTAAATAAACAAGCATTAAGTGCTGATATTATCAATGCTATTGCTAGTCGTTTAAAACAATATTATCCTTCTCTTGATAAAGCTGCTATTGAAAGATTTGCTAGACTTAATGGAAAAGTTGACGGTAAAGCTCCAAATATTGCTAATAATCTTACTCAACTTTATGGTTATCTTGAAAATACTGCAAAGTATGCTAACGAAACACTTAAGAATAAGCAAAATCTTGATAATAGATTTAAAGAAGCTAATAAACTTCAAGATAAGAAAGCTAAGAAAGAAGCTTTAGATAACGTTCGTGAACTTTATAAGCAAGGTTATCTTTCAACTAATACAAAAGCTTATGCTCTTGAATTAGCTAAATCGTTAGCTCCATATTCTGTAGTTAATATTGATTCTAATTCTACTAATGCTCTTGGTAATCAGTCTGCTGACCAAATTAATGATAGTATGATTACTAACTTCCTTAATGCAGTTAAAGCAACTTTAACTGAACGGCAAAAAGATGGAACCAAAGTTTCTACTGAACTTATTAATTATGGAAAGTATAAGTTCCAAGGAGTACAATATAATCTTAGTGGTATTCTTATGGAACATCGTAATGAAAATGGTGCTATAACTAATTATGGTCTTTTCTACAAAGATAAAGATGGTAATATTCAAATCACTAATTATGCTAGAGATATGGTTAATATCTCTTTGTTTGATGGTGCAGGAAATCCTAATACTAAAGATAATGTTCTTTATTCAGGTATGTCTAAAGGAGATTATGTATATACAGGATTTGCTCAATACTTTAATGCAGAGCAAAATCCTAAGATGCTTATGGGTGATTACTTTATGCGTATTCCCTCTGATGCTCCAAAGAACTTTGTAGTTCATGCTCCTAGATATAAAGTTGATGGTTTGTTCTCTAAGATGCATGCTATTAAAAATGCTAAAGGTGAAGTTATAGCTAAAGACGTTAGTGTTGACGATATTAACGAAAATCATCCAATAGTACAACAGTTTAAAAATATATTCAAACAAGAACTGTTGGATATGGCAAACTTTATTAACATTGTGTTTGAGACTAATAGTTTAGGTCAAATTAAATATAATGATGATGGTTCTCCAATGTTTAAAAAAGGTTGGGGATTAGATGCTGAATCTGCTCGTAAAGTATTTGCTAATTATCATATAAGTAAAGGACATAAACATTTTATTGAAAAGAAAGGTGATGGTTGGGCATTTAATGGACTTCTTTTTAAAGACGATAGATTTGTTCTTACAGATTATAAAACTGGTACAACTACAAAGTATGGTGACAAGTTATTAGAATATTTGTTTCCTTCTCTTTACGGGAGGGATAGAGATGGCTTTATTCCTTTCACCACTAATGTTAATGATGAAGTAGAACTTAATCTTAGTGCAGACCAAGAAGTTATGATTACTAGAATGGTTAAAGGTTTTGTAACTGACTATTCTAATAATGCTATTACTCGTATGAGCGAATACAAAGACCTTGATATTAATAATCTTATTAATGAAAAGAATAGTATTGATTTTGCTCTTAATCATAGACTTATGTATATTGCTTTTAATGATATATTTGAAGGCGATACTAAGTTCTATAAAGATACTCAGACTTTCTTGAAAAGAAGTAAAGAGTCTCAAGCTAGTGGTGTTCCTTATGGTTTTGTTGATACAAGTCTTGACCTTAGAGAGAATAGTGCAATAGTTCAAGGAGCTTTTCTTAATACTCCTGAAGTTCAAGCTAGACTTAAAGCTATTGGTCTTGATGTTAAACAGAAAACTAAATTTAATGGTATTACTATTAAGAATACTGTTAGAACTAGTGAGGAATGTAAAGTAGCTAAAACATATCCAGATGGTAAAGTTGAAGGAGAAGATGGTATTCTTGTAAAAGACTTAGTAAAGAATGCTAAACTTACTATTGACCAAGCTAGAGATTTGATGGGTGGTCCTATTGTTTATGATAATAATGGTAAGCCAAAACTTAATGATGACGGAAGTTATAGACGTAGTGG
>ENA-UPXB01001273-UPXB01001273.1-human-gut-metagenome-genome-assembly--contig:-NODE-1273-length-17150-cov-15.067299_pt1 | contig 17150 bp, 19 predicted proteins | sample MGYA00250055_ERZ773386 | MGnify/ENA primary metagenome ERZ773386 (study PRJEB29103, sample SAMN06111974) | human gut metagenome | biome: human gut; feature: ankylosing spondylitis patient; material... | reverse complement strand
AATGCAAAATCCATTTCCAGTCATCAAAGATTTCCTGAAATGTCCCATCTTTCCATTTTCCTGCTGCTCTTATTCAGACTACGTTTTTTGGGATATTCCATGGAAGGATTTATTACTCAGGCGAGCAACTTTGTCTGGTCGCCCGCGCTGGTCGCGCTTTGTCTTCTTGGCGGCCTTTGGTTTTCGGTTCGGGGCCGGTTCCTTCAGCTGAGACTGATCGGCGAAATGATCCGGCTTCTCTTCCAGAAGAAAGTGGGTGAAGTCGGTATTTCGAGCTTCCAGGCACTCACCATGACGCTCGCCGGCCGGGTCGGTACCGGCAATATCGCGGGCGTCGCTACGGCCATTTGTTTTGGCGGTCCGGGCGCGCTTTTCTGGATGTGGGTTGTGGCCTTCCTCGGGGCGTCATCCGCCTTTGTTGAATCAACGCTTGGTCAGGTTTTCAAGGTCAATATCGACGGCGAATACCGCGGCGGTCCGGCTTACTATATCGAGAAGGGCCTGCACAGCAAACCTTTTGCTGTGCTGTTCGCTGTGGTGACGGTGCTTGCCGCAGGGTTCCTCTGCCCGGGCGTTCAGGGCAACTCAATCACGAGCGCCTTTACGCACGCCTTCGGACTGAACACCGCGGTCACAACGGTTTTTGTTATCTCGCTTCTCTGCTTCATTATCTTTGGCGGCATTACCCGTATCGCGCAGTTCACGGTCGTGGTGGTTCCGTTCATGGCTCAGATCTATATCGTTGCGGCTCTCATTATCGTCGGCGTGAATATCGACAAGTTCCCCGCGATGCTGCAGCTGGTTTTCTCGTCCGCTTTCGGCGTGAATTCGATGTTCGGCGCCATGCTGGGCACCGCGGTGACCTGGGGCGTGAAGCGCGGCCTGTACTCCAATGAAGCCGGTCAGGGTACCGGTCCTCACGCGTCGTCTGCCGCCGCCGTCTCTCATCCGGCGAAGCAGGGTCTCGTGCAGGCGTTTTCGGTTTATATCGATACGCTTTTTGTCTGCTCGGCCACTGGGTTCATGATTCTTCTCACGGGCTGCTACAACGTGATCGGTCCGAACGGGCAGACAATTGTGAATAATCTGCCGGGCGTGGAAGTGGGACCGGCCTACACGCAGGCCGCTGTCGAAACGCTGATGCCGGGCTGGGGTTCCCCGTTTGTGGCACTTGCGCTTTTCTTCTTCGCCTTTACGACGATCGTTGCTTATTACTATCAGGCGGAGACGAATATTGTTTACCTTTTCCGCGGCTCGAAGCGGGGCGCCGCAATCTTCGTGCTGCGCGTCATTTTCCTCGTGGGCACGGCCTACAGCTCAATGAAGAGCGCGGATCTCGCCTGGGCCATGGGTGATATCGGCATCGGGATGATGGCCTGGGTGAACTTCATCGCGATTCTGCTGCTTCAGGGAATCGCCTTCAAGTGCCTCCGGGATTATGAGGAACAGAAACACCTGGGGCTTGATCCGACATTTGATCCGGCAAAACTCGGTATCACGAATGCCGAATACTGGACAGAATCGCAGCGTGAAACCAATACGATTCTCGAAAAATCCTCCGGTGTCGATAACCGTGTGCTTTCTACCCTGCAGGAGAAGCGTGAGCTCGAAGCCGCGAAGAAGGGTAAGAGAACCGGCCTCTTTATTGATAATGACGGGGATGACTGAGAGTTCCCCCGTTCTTCCGGCATAGAAAAAAGCGTTCGTCATTGGAAGATGAACGCTTTTTTCGTTTTCTCCGGAACAAAGTCAGTACCGGAGTAAAGCGGCCGCGCTAGTACGAGACCTGGCAGGTGAGGCCCCGGGCCCGGACACGTTCAGCGATCGCGTCAAGCTCTTCATGCGTTGCTTTCTGCAGGTCATGCGCCGGGGTATCGCGGTCAATCGTATAGATCGTGACAAGTCTCGGTCCGATCTTTTCAACTGCGTCCAGCCAGGGACCGACATACTTTTCATCGACGTTATCGACCCGCTTGCCGTCGAAAGATCCGTGAAGGAACATCGTCTGAATGATGGCGCGGTTTCCGAACCGTTCCATTGCTTCGAGGATCTTATCGAGATGCAGAGCGGCATTGGGCCGATCAACCCGCTCAATGTATTCCTCATCTACGGTGTCAAGCTTCAGCTCAGCGTTGTCGACCTTGAGAAGCGCGTCAAAAATGGGCTGATATCAGAATAAAGAAGTCGGAGCTGTGGTCAAGAAGACCGTCAGGACGCAGAAGGAGGGTGATGGGCCGACGCCGGGCGATTTCAAAATCGAGATCACGGTAACCGATATCACCCACAATTCGGCTAAGGTGAAGGTTACGCCCAGCGACGATACGGTGGACTACTACGTGAACGTGTTTCCCAAATCCGAGGTCGAGCGTGACGGAAAGATGCTTGAAGGCTGGGAGTTCATCGCATATTACGGACAGGACCCCTACATCGGGCACAAAACCCAGAAGGGTGTGTACGAGAGGTCGCTATCGGGACTTTCGTCGAGCTACTCGTACGTAGTGGCGGCTTACGACCTTTCTCAGGATGAGGAAGTCGTTTATTATGAGTTCCTGACGACCAAGGCTCCGGACGTTCCCGACCAGTTCCAGATTACGAACATCCAGCCTACGACCACGGGGGTGACCTTTACCGTGACACCCCAGAGTGCGGACGAATGGTATTGCGCCTGGATTACGATGAAATCTACCTATGAGAGTTTCGAGCCGGAATCGTATATTCAGGGCGTTTATTATGGCCTGCACAATATTGCGGTTGATAAGCAGATGACGATGTCGGACTACGTGAAGTCGATCGCCAAGCAGGGTACGGCAGAGTGGAGCAATTATGACGGCGATCTGAAGCCCAAGACTGATTACGTGATCTTGGCGTTTTACGTGGACCCGAACAATGATGACCAGTTGATGGTATACGACTATGCATATACGAAGGCGGAATTCCGCACGGAGACTCCGGAGACCGAAATTTCGTTGACGCTGGGCGACATCAAGAACCTGACGGACAACGGCGACGGTACTGCCGAGGTAACGGTTCATGTCAAGGCCTCCCTGGCCACATCGTATCGCATCGGCGCTCACACGCAGACCGAAATCGATAAGGAAATCGCGAATGGTTACGGCCCTGAGGATTGGGGGGACTTTTGGATCAGTTGGCGTCCCTCCTCCGATGTCGAAGGCATTTGTTCACCCGAAGGCGCCGATGTCACTGCGCTCATTCCTTTCGTTGCAGGACAGGGATATTGCCTCATTTTCCGAGTCCGTAGTGAAGATGGCAACACGAAAACCGAGTACAAACCTTTGAATAAATAACATTCGGATACATATTCCGGTCCGGTATTTCTCGGCGAATGCAGGTTTTCTGTTTCATCTGAGATTCGGAGAATAATGGTGGGGAGATGCCGGACCGGATTTTTCTTTGAAGTTCATGCTATGAAAAAAACGATATTCGAGCACTTTGGATTCTGGTTGCGCGGAGTTGTGTGTGGCGCGTTGCTCCTGTCGGCGGCGGTTGCATGCAGCGATGATAACGACGATCCGGGGGCAGCGGCTCCCGAGATCACTTTGGAGAGCGTTTCGACGGGTCAGACCGAATTTTCGTTCCGCCTGCGGACGAATGTGGACGGGGCGTACGGTTATCAGGTCGTGAAACGGACGCAGAATGACGGGATAGAGAAGCCCGACGCCGCATCGCTTTTCGACGAGCACACCGGTACCGTGAATAAAGAGACTACGGTGGCCGTGACCGGTTTGGAGACGGGCTGTTCCTATGTGCTTTATGCGGCCGTGAAGGCGGAGACGCTGTATAGCGAAGTGGCGGAGCTCGCCTTTACGACAGGGGTGAACTCGAACGAAATTATCGAGGTGTCGGACATCGGCTCCGACCGGTTTACGTTCTCTATCCGTTGTGAGGGTCCCTACTTTTTCGCCGCGATTCCGACGGCCACGCTGAATACGTATACCATCGAGGAGTACCTCACTGAGGCGGGTTGCATCGGCCGGGGCGAGGCCGAATACGACTGGGTCGACGGAGGGGAATTCTCCGCCGAAAACGGGACTTTCTCCATGAAGGTCATCGCGGGTGTTCCGTACGTCATTCTGATGGCGCCCTGCGACGCATCGTACAATATCACCGGGGAGCCTCAGCGGCTGGATTTCGAGACGCTGCCCCGCCAGGGTAGCGGTGCGGAAGTGGAGGTGGAATTGACCGAAATCGCCTCTACGTCGGTGAAGGTCGGAACCTCGCCTGGCGAAGGTGTCGCCGAATATTACGTATATGTCCGTGATAAGGAGTGGTATACGAACATCATCGAGAACAACGGAGGCGAGGCGATGGCGATCCATATGATCAAGTATGCCACCGATGCGGGACTGGGCAGGAAATACGAGGCGGTCGCGAGCGAAGTGTGGGAGGGTCTGAAACCCTCCAAGGAATATTACTGCGGCGTGGTGAGCGTCGATTTTTCCGGGGGCGAGAATCTTCAGTTGGTACCGTTCACGACTGAAGAGTCCTCGGGACGGGTGCCTCTGCTGGAGGTCGAGGCCCGTAAATCCGATACGAATCCTTCCGAGACGCTGAATCTCCGCATTCGGAGCGATATAGCTTATCTGGGACGTTACGCCGTTTTGGCCGCCGCCGAGGTAAAGAATTACGAAGCGCAGGGTAAGGGTGACAAGGAAATTATTTCGGACGTAGGCACCGACCTGAACATCCAGGAGATGGAGCAGGTCAATACGGCGGAAGGTTACGATATCGAGGTGGAATTCCTCTATCCGGGCATGGAGTATGTCTGCATCGTCGCCGTACGTTCGTTGGAGGATGTGGAAGTTTATAAACGGGTGACGGTGCGGATGGACGACTGGCCCTCCGAGGCGCGTGTCGAGTCCGAGTTGTTCGACGTGCTTCCGGGTACCTGGACGATCTCCTATTCCTATCTGGACTATAATGATATGCCTCAGGAGATTAAGGATGTCGAAGTGAAGATCGAAGCCGGAGTCGATGATAAGACTTGTAAGGAGTACCGTGCTCGGAATATGCTGGTGCTGACCGGCTATCCGTTCCAGGGGGGCGAGCCGCTCTATTATTCTCCGGCCGATTTGATGAGAGAATCTTCCTGGTACAGCGCGGCACCTGAACTGGCTTACCGTGACTACGGGGCCAAAATCTTCTTCCACATTGGAGAGGGCGATGAGGTGACGGTGCCTTCGTCGAAGAGTGTTTATCTGTATAACTGGGGAGACTGGCCGCTTCTTTTCGTGGGCATGGATTACGATAAGTACCAGCTCGCGCCGGCATCGTTTCCGGTGGAGGTATCGTCCGACCGCAGGACGCTTACGATCAAGCAGTACGTATCGGGTGCCGAGTTCGAATACGGTGTATACCGGCCTTCAGTGGTGATGGATGGAGTCAAGTTGAACGTGGCTGTGTCGGATATCGTGCTGCGTAAGGTCGATTGAGTGATGCGGCAGCAAAGGGCTGTCCCGATTGGTGGCGGTGCCGATGCGGTGGGTTGGGATTCCCGCTGATCGCCCGGCTTGCGGGGTTAGCCTCTTCCCGTGACCGAGGCATTGTAAGCTCCGCCCGTCTGAATTTTCAGACGGGCGGAGCTTTTTTTACGAAAAATCGTTGCGTAATTAAAAATAGAATGATATATTTGTAATATCAAAATAATATCATAAAAACAGGATGGTTATGGAAAAGGGAAATTTTGTCTATTCGGGTTGGCGGGCCAACGGCTTCGTCGCGCTCGTCGGGTTGCTGGTGTTGATCGCCGGAGGTATCGCGCTGTGCGTGTTCGGCAGCGATGTAATGGATCCGCGCATTGGGCTGCGGACTGCGATGCTGGTTTGCGGCGTATGCCTGTTTTTTATAAGTATGTTCTGTTTCAAGGGCTTTATGTTGCTCGAACCCAACGAAGCCCGTGTCGTTATGTTTTTCGGCAAATACAAGGGGACTTTTTACGAAACGGGTTTTTGGTGGATCAATCCCTTTATGGGGCGCAAGAAAATTTCGGTGCGTGCCCGCAACCTGAACGTCGAGCCGATCAAGGTGAACGACAAGAACGGCAATCCGGTGATGATCGGCCTGGTGCTGGTGTGGAAAATCCGTCCGGACGAGATCTACCGGGCCGTGTTCGACATCGACGCCTCGACGATGGGCGGCACCGATCTTGCGGTTTCGGCTTCGGCCCGTATGAAGGTGCTCGAAAACTTCGTCAGCGTGCAGAGCGATGCCGCACTGCGTCAGGTGGCGGGGTATTATGCGTATGATAACAACGGCGTTGCAGATGACGAACTGACTCTGCGTTCGAACAGTGACGAGATCAACGATCAGCTCGAAGCCAAGCTCAACGACCGTCTTTCGATGGCCGGTATCGAAGTGATCGAGGCCCGCATCAACTACCTGGCCTACGCGCCGGAAATTGCAGCCGTGATGTTGCGGCGCCAACAGGCCGATGCGATCATCTCGGCTCGTGAGAAGATCGTCGAGGGAGCCGTCACGATGGTCAAGATGGCTCTCGACCGGTTGGCCGACGACCGGATCGTGGAGTTGGACGAGGAGCGCAAGGCGGCTATGGTGAGCAATCTTTTGGTGGTGCTGTGTGCTGACGAGGCCGCACAGCCGATCGTCAATGCAGGTACGTTGCATCATTAGGATCGGACGATGGCGAAGGAGGCGACGAAGAGTTTTGTGCTGCGTGTCGATGCGGCTACGATGGAGGCGGTCGAGCGGTGGGCTGCGGACGAGTTCCGCAGCACCAACGGACAACTGCAGTGGATCATCATGGAAGCTCTGCGCAGAAGCGGCCGCCTGAAAAAATCACGGGTCGGGAAACCGGAGCCGAAACCCGAAAAAGAGTGAATCTATGCGAATCAGTTTTATGCGGTGGCGTCCCGGCAGCGACGGCCGGGAGCCTCGGGAGCGGAGAAAATGGCTCGAAATAAACGGTGTGCCGAGTCGGGTCAGGTTTCGCATGTTTATCCGTAACAGATTGTGGATCGGACTTCCTCCCGCTTTCGTGGCAGGGTTCGGAGTCGTATTGCTGCTGCTGGTTTCCGGCGGAGAATCGACTCCGGAGCGGAGCTTGGTGCGGGCGTCGATCGCCGGCGGTTTATGCGTATTCGGTTGGATATTGGGCGTCTGGGCCGCAACGGGACCCGATCCGGAGGCGGATTCGAATGCTGAAAATCCGGAACAGGCTTCCGGGGATCGGTTTGCTCCCCGCGGGTTGCGATGGTGGCTGTGGGTTCTTTGCGGTGGGGCTGCGATATGCTATGCCGTCTTTTCTCCGAGCATCGGACGGATCGTCGAAGGCGAACGTACGGTGTTGGAGGGTGCGGCGGAAATCGTCAGTAAAGTATTGACGGTAGTCTGTGTGATCGTTCCTGTTTGGTTGGCGGAACGAGCCCGGCGGTAACTTCGTCCGGCCGGATACGCAGCGCGGGTACGGTGTTTCCCTGCCGGTCCTTACCTGCGGTTTTCGACACTCGGCTGTTGGGCGCCCGTTCGGGAGGTTTTTCTTGGTGTCACTCCGGCGGAACGGATTTTTAGGACGATGCGGGATATTTTTCTGAAATTTACGCTATCTTTAACCCGATGAAAAAGATCGTTGTTTTTACGGGTGCCGGCGTGAGTGCCGACAGCGGACTGGCTACTTTCCGCGATTCCGACGGGCTGTGGGCCAACTACCGAATCGAAGATGTCTGTACGCCCGAGGCGTTGCGCGACAATCGGGCGCAGGTCGTCGATTTTTACAACATGCGCCGCCGCGAGATGCTCGGGAAGGAGCCGAATGCGGGCCATCGTGCTATTGCGGGCCTGGAGAAGTGTTTCGATGTGGAGGTAATTACCCAAAATGTCGATAATCTGCACGAGCGGGCCGGCTCTTCGCGCGTCACGCACTTGCACGGAGAGCTGACTAAATTGCGTTCGTCGCGCGATCCCGAATTGATCGTGCCCATCGACGGCTGGGAACAGCGGCTCGATGCAACCGCTCCGGACGGCTCCCTGCTTCGCCCTCATATCGTCTTTTTCGGCGAGGCGGTCCCGATGTTCGAACGGGCGGCCGAGATCGCCGGGACAGCCGATCTCATGGTCGTAGTCGGTACTTCGCTGGCGGTCTATCCCGCCGCATCGCTGGTGCGTTACGTGCGGCCCGATGTGCCGATTTTTCTGGTCGATCCGGGAAATCCCGATACGGCGATGATCCGCAATCCGCTCACCCATATCCGTTCACGTGCCGCCGAGGGCATGCCCGAACTGGCGGAGCGGTTGAAGTCGGAATTCTCTTGAATCACAGCTTTTCTGTCTGTCGTTTTCTCGCGGTCGGAAGGCAGTCGGTTCGAAACTCTTCCCGCATGATTTGCCGGGTTGCGCCGGAGGGATGGGACGACCTTCGAGGATTGTAAAACGATAAGGAGCGGATTACCGCTCCTTATCGTTTTATTGTTTCTTTTGAAAATTTCTCCGGAACTATCGGTAGGTGATCTCGATCGTTGCCGGGTTTACGATGTCGCGTATTTTGGTTTTCGTCCGGTTTTTGATTTCGTATTTGTAAAGTTTTTCTTCTTCGGGGAACTCGGGGTGGTTCATAGCTTCATCGATGACTTCGTTGCCGACTACGATGTCGTATTCTACCTGATACTCCTCATACGGGACGTCGTAGGATATCCGCTTTACCGCATTGTCGGCATCCGTTTCGATGCGCAGTTTCAGGTATTCGTCCTCTCCGCAGGCGGATTCCGTAGTGGTGTAGGATTTGTGTAGCGTGACATTTGGTGTGGGATAAGCACCCTCATCCACTCCCACCTCGTCGTCCTCGTCGGCGGCAGTGGTTATTTCGGGCAGGCAATCGCCGTAGTTTCCGGTCAGGCGTAACAGGGAAAAAATAGCGCTGGAAGTGTTTTCGAATGAGATGCGACCGCCCATTGCATACATGTAGAAATCGAGGTTGCTCCGGTCGTTGGCATAACGGTGGGGGTAGCACTCATCGGCCGGGAGCGAATACTCCCAGGGCTGGTAGTCCGGGTCGTAGGAGGCCTCGTAACTGTCGTAGTAGGTGTAGCGCGTCAGCAGGCCGTCCGTGTAGTAGAATTTGTTTTCGCTGTATTGATTCAGGCCGCTGGAAGAGGAATAGGAATACTTGGATAGCAAGGAAGAGAGACGTCCTTCCGGGGTGTATGTATAGGTCTCCTGCCCTTCGAGCCGGGGTGTCCCGTTGTCGTAGTCGTAACTCGAAGTTTCGGTGATGCGTCCTTTCGCGTCGGTTTTGGCGGAAATTTTGTAGAGAAGGCGCTCCGCCTCATCGGTTGTCCGGACCGAAACTTCGTTGGCGATCGTATAGTCGAATGTATATATCTCCGTTCCGTTGTCTTTATAGGAGTATTCGTCGGTCGAGTGGTAGTTTTCGGTAATTCGGGCTACTCTGTTTTCTTCGTCGTAGTCGAATGATTGCGAGACGGTCGTCGTCGCTCCCTCTTCGCGGTTGTCTGTGAGTTTGTAATCCACCCGGGCGACGTATTTGTAATCGGTCGGAGGCGTGTCTGGATCATTTGGATTGTCCGGATTGTCTGAACCGTGTCCCTTTTGTTCGATTTCGATGGCGATGCGGTAAGAGCCGCAGACGATCGTGATTTTGGCGAAGCGCGATTCGGAAGAGCTGTTGGATTCGAGGATTTCGATGGTGATCTGCGCTTTGCCGGCATCGCCGCTGTAGGCGGACAGACGGAGCCACGAAGGTTCCGTGCGCGTCGTCTCTTCGAGGGTTGCAGTCCATGCTTCCGCTGCCGTGAACGAAATGGTTTTCGGAGCGGTTTGATCAGCGTCAAAGATTTGCTCCAGTAAAGAGCTGTCGATCAGGATGGAAGAAAGCCCCCCCCCTCCTCGGGAGATTCGGTGCAGGCTCCGAGCATGACGAATGCCAGCAGAGCTGCGAATAGTTTTACGTGTTTCATTGTTTAGGAATTTAAGTGATATTAAGTGTTTGGTTCAATGCCGTATGACAGGAACGGTTGCTGCGTGGTCCGTTAGTTCTTGTTTTTGAAGTAAAGCTCCAGCAATTCGTGCGCCGCGACGAACGAGCTGACTTTGGCGTCGAGCACTTTTTGCTCGAGCTCCGTGATGCGGGGTTCGATCTGCGGGTTGTGGTAGAAGCTGTTCTTCAACACCTCGTCGATGGTTTCGTACATCCAATACTTGTTCTGACGGTTGCGGTTGTGCGTGAAGTATCCGTTCGCCTGAATGAAGTCGAGGAACTCTTCGACGCCTTTCCACACCTCCTCGAGTCCCGTTTTTGTGTATGCCGAGCAGGTATAGACTTTCGGCCGCCAACCCGATTCCGGGACCGGGAAAAGACGCAGCGCACCCTGATATTGCGTTTTGGCCAGTTCGGCTTTGTGGATGTTCTCGCCGTCGGCCTTGGTGATGACCATCATATCGGCCATCTCCATAATGCCGCGCTTGATGCCCTGCAATTCGTCGCCCGCACCGGAGATCTGGAGCATCATGAACATATCGACCATCGAATGTACGGCCGTTTCGGACTGTCCCACGCCGACCGTTTCGATGAAGATGACGTCGAATCCGGCAGCTTCGCACAGGATGATCGTTTCGCGGGTTTTGCGGGCTACGCCGCCGAGCGACCCGGCCGAAGGGGAGGGGCGGATGAAGACCTTGGGATTGGACGAGATGCTCTCCATGCGGGTCTTGTCGCCGAGGATCGAACCGCCGCTGCGCTCCGAGCTGGGGTCGATGGCCAGTACCGCCAGCTTGTGCTTGAGCGAGGTGACCATATTGCCTACGGCTTCGATGAAGGTCGATTTTCCGGCTCCCGGGACGCCCGTGATGCCGATGCGTACCGATTTCCCGGCATGCGGCAGGCACTTTTCGATGATCTCCTGCGCCTGGGCATAGTGGTCGGGGTTGCTGCTTTCGACCAGGGTGATGGCCTGCGAAAGCGTCGTGATGTTGCCTTGAAGAATGCCCTCGACATATTCCTCGGTGGTGAGCGCGCGCTTTTTCTTCCGGACGAAATAGGGATTGACTACGGGTTGGTTTTCCACGCCTTCGGTTACAGTCAGGGCGCACTCGTGATGTGTGTCGGCATACTCTTTTTCGTAGTGGTTTATCTTGGTGAATGACATGACGGAATTAAAGGTATTACTGGAGTTTATTGAACTATTTTCTGGATGAATGAACTGGTCATGCTCTGCGGATTTCCCATCCACAGCACTCGATTCTTGGCATCGATCAGCACGCTGAACGGCACGAAATCGACTCCGAAACTGCCGAATACTTTTTTGTCGTGATCGAGTGCCACACCGATTCGTTCGGAGATGTAGGGCGTGAGAATCGGGGCGATTTTTTCGGAATCTTCCTGTGTTATGATGATAATGCGCAGTTTGGAGCCTAATTTGTTAGATAGGTCCCGGAGTGCGTCCAGCGAAGCCGTGCAGCCTTTGTTCGACGAGTGGAAGAATACGAGGTACGAAAGATCCGCTGCGGCCGGATTCCGGGATGCGAGCCAAGTGACGCTTTTGAGTTCGGGGGCCCGCTCTCCGATGACGATGTTCTGTGCATGGGATGCGCCCAACGTGCAAAAAACGACAGTAAGGAGTAAAAGAACTCGTTTCATAGGCATCGTAATTTTTAGCGAAGATAGTGAAAAAAAATAAATAAAGACCGGTTTTCTGCCGGAAAGGAGATTTATATTATGGAGAATATATGGGGACCGCAACGTAAGACGGGAAATATGGAGGAAGAGAGCCTCCGCGAGGAGAACAGAAAGGCGCACGAGGAGGACGAACGTTTTCGGATGACGGCTGTGAAAGCGGCCGGACAGGTGCGTCAGCGTATGCGCTGCGCGACCGGGGAGTCGGATGAGGTCATTCGTCGTAAGTTCATGTTGCCCGAGCGGTATATTCTGACCTTGATGACGGTCGAAACGCTCGGCCAGGAGCGGATGCTGCTCGATCTGATGGCCGGCGGTCGGCTCGGTGCGGACCTCGTGCTTTGCGGTCGTCGTTCGTTCTATGCCGATATGTTGCTTCGCACCGCTCGCGACCGTCGTCTGGCGCTGCGTACCAATTTTATTTACGAATACTCGCCCGAGGAGTTGAGCGCTTTTTTCCGCATGGCAGACGGCCTGGTTTACCTGCCCCGGAAACGGGGGCGGGTGCAGCCTGTCGTCGAAGCGCTCTATGCCGGGATTCCGGCCGTGCTCTCCGATACCCGCCGCAATCGGCTGACTGCCGGCGATGCGGCCCGTTATATCGCGTGTCCGGAGCTCGATGAGCTGGCCGATACGCTCGATGCGATCCTGTCCGATTCCGGATTGCGTCGGCAGGTGCAGGGATGCTGCCTGCGTCGTGTGGAACGATGGAAAACTCCCGACGATAACTTGCGGACCAGGGAGTGATAATACGGGAGCAATTAACCGATCGATAGTTGCACGCTTCGGATTAAATCGCTACTTTTGGTGACAAAAGGCTTAATCCAGTATATATATCTGATAATCAGAATTTAACAATATCAATGGTAATGATTTAGAGACAGAACCTTCTCTGTGCTTACATCGATATTCTCTTATCAAACAACTCTTGTTACAAAGATAATAATAATCTATGATTAAGACAAATATACTTTCATCCGATATTTTTCCTGTTTCTGCATCTTTCATCGGCCTGTAAATGCCTCCTTATGCCATTCAAGGGAAAGTCGCTTCCATTGTTTTTCTTTGCAGATTGCCGGAATATTCCGGCGCAATCTACAATAAAACATTGTATGACTATGGAGTTTCAAATGATCGAACAGAGCGCTTTCGACGAAATGAAAACGCTCGTAACATCCTTACGGGAGCGTGCCGAGCGATTCCGAGAATTGTTCTCACCGCCGCAACCGCGACGCTGGCTGACAGCCGAAGAGGTCTGTAAAGCGCTGCGCATCACCAAACGTGCCTTGCAGTACTATCGTTCGGAAGGGATCATACCCAGCACGTCGTTGGGCAACAAGATTCTGTACAAAGAATCAGACATCGCGCGTATTCTGCAAAACAACCTCATCGCTCCTTTCAAATAATGGACGACGTACTCCTGAGAACCTCGCCGGAATACAAGGAGTTCCGGCAGGAAATACTTCGAGCGATTCATTTGCTGGAAACATCGATCGCGGCCCATCGTCCGACGATCGTCACGGAAAGCTATCTTACGGGCGAAGAGGTGATGGAGCTGTTTTCGTTATGTCCCCGCACCCTGCAAAACTACCGTGACCGTCGGGTACTTCCCTACACGACGATCGGCAGCAAAATCCTCTACCCGCGTTCTGAGATCGAAAAGATTCTGGACCGAAACTATCGTAAATCATTGCGATAACGTATTGTCAAATAGTACGGGCGACACACAATGCCGTCCGTACTGTTTTTATTTCATCGTTGCATCCATTGTCTCGGAGAGTTTCTCGTACAGGGTTTCGACCATAGCGAAGCATCCGTCGCGTTTCGGATTGGCTCCGCTTTTCGTGCGACTGTGACGGATACTGTTTCGGGAGAGTTCGGTTACGCTTCGGTGCAGGGTCCCGTGCGTGCGAAGCGGTATGGAAATCAACTTGAGTTTGCACAGTCCGATAAAATCCTCGCTGGAGATGTATTCCCCAGCGAGGAATCTGTTCCCTACCAACCGTAACTGTTCGCGCTGCTGCTCTTCTTTCCGGCGTTCCAGCCCGTTGTCATATTCCAGCCGTGCATAAAGCGTTTCGTTATCTACAAGAAATCCGTACACGCCGCAAGCGTCGTGGTCTTCGTCGCTGATGCGGACGGAATATCCTTAGGTTTCGAAATTTTGGTCTTCGAACTGAACGACGAGGCTCTGCGTATTTCAGAGATTATCCAACTGAACACTGAATCCTTATTCCATAAAGTCTTCGACGATTCGTCCCTGCGTATATAAATCGCGCTCTATTCCGAGGCCGCCCGGCAGCACGATACGTTGCAGGTCGGAGAGCATCAGGTAACCCCATTCCCACTCGCAAATGTGGCAGAACCCGAAGAGTTTCCAATCTCCGTCCTCCTGTTTCTCCGCCTCCGTAATGAGCCACGTTCCGGCTCCCATGGGGTTGAAATACTTTACAAGCACCTCGGCCTTCAGACCTTTGCCGTCCTGCGAATAGATCGGATGTTCCTCGAATTTCCGAATAATCTGTTTCGTAAGCAATTCCATGACTGTTTTATGCAGTGTTTATCCTCCTGCGCCGGAGTTTTACAGAACGGCCGTTCCTTCGGCAGGAGCGGCCGTCAAGGGTTCGTATCGTCTGCGACTTAGCAGGTTGTTTCGGGTTGTGCGATCCATTCATCGTAGGTCATCGCATCGATGAGTCCGTCGTCACCGTCCATATCGATTTCGATATAACCTTCAGGGCCCATTTCGATGGGTTGTCGGGTCAGGATCGTTCCCGTATGGTTGACCGTAACACAAGGTTCGATCGTTCCGAAATCGTTACCCTCTCCGCTCCGTATGTCATAGGCATAAATACCTTCGGGAAGCGAAGCTCTGTCGATACGCTCTTCGGTAAAGAGCGCGGAGTATCCGCCGAACGACGCCTCACAGAAGTCGTCGATTTCGGTAATAGGTAAAGGCATCATTTCTGTAATTGTTTTTTGTCGGACGAGTCGAAGTTTTTTTGTCGATGTTGCAGAACAGCCCAGCGTAATCGCAGCAAGGCATTCAGATAACGATGCAGTTTTTCTTGTAGCTTCTGCCTGAAACGGAGCAATTCGGGATCTGCCTGCTCGTCGTAAAACAGCGGATAGCGCAATCGCTGCTGCTCGATATGCTCCCGCTCCCGACGTTTGGCAAGCGTAATCTGTGCTTTTGCCGCCCGCAGCTTCGACAGGCAGGAATCGACGCCGAACTTCAATCCCGTGCGTTTGTCGTAGTAACAGTATGTCGCTGTGATCGTATCACGCGGGAAACGGCATTGAAAACGAGCCGTGCGCCAGCGTACCACCCATCGGTAACGTTTGAGCATCGTACGCGGCAGATCGTAGCGGTAGAGAATTTCGATCGGTCCGTCCGTCTTTCGAAGCTCGAAGGTGACGATTACCCATCGTTCGATTCGTAATGCACGTTCAGCTTGAGCATAGGCTTTGGCCAACGCCATAAAATCTTCTGTCTCGTTCTTCATAATTTGCAGCATCTCGACGTTCTACATAACCTTGCAAGCGAATCGCAAACCTGCAATTTCAGACGATGCAGCGGCCGTCTTTCCCGACAGGTTATGCAGCAGGCGCCATCGAGCGTATTGTAATATCCGTGTTCGGGTACGATCCTGCACCCGCAGGCACGACAAGTCAATTCATTCATCGGAAACAAGTTCGTTTTTATCTGCATGGCAAATGGTGGTCTTTAAGCTGTTCGGCAATCTCGCGGCACATCCGATAGGAGGCGCGGTTACGGTCGTCGATGTGCACGTTGCCCTCTTCTGCCATGAAGAGGACGCACGTGCGCAGCAGAGCGAAGAATCGCTGCTGCACGGTCGGATGTTCGTATTGCAGTCCTGCGGCGAAGGCTTTGCAGTCGAATCCGAAGTCGTTCAGCTCGCTCATCAATGCGCGGAAAAGTTTATGCTCCGGCATCTGTTCCAGCGTTGTGCTGGTATATTTATCCTTTACCTGTTTCATAGCGGTCGTCAGTTGTTCACGCGGTTAAGCAGTTCTCCCGACAGCTCGTGCAGTTCGCGTTGTCGTGCCGGCTGCGTCTCGCGGGCATAGGCCGTTATCGCCTGCGTCAGTTTCCAGAGCGTCGGCCCTCCGGCGAATCCGTCGTCGGGATTGTTGTTCATCAGCAGTTTCCGCACGCCTTCGTTCTCGGTTTTCAGCAGGCGGCCTTTCTGCATGAGCCGTTCCAGTTCTTGTGTGAAGTTGACCTCCTTGGCTGCCGCAGCCTTTATTTCGAGCGCTTTGCGACGGATGTTGTCGCGGCCGAAGAGCTGGGACGTAAGGTCGTTCACCGCAGACACGGTGGTCTGCGTGTCGAGTTCGTACGTCCGCTGCGAGAGCTGGATATTATCGGGCAGCTTACCGCCCAGATGGATCTGTTTCATTACGTTCTCGCGTACCATGCCGTTCAAGCAGACGCCGTTGAGCAGGAAGACGCGGATGTCCACCGCCCCGTCGCCGAAATCCGAAGTGGAAAAACGTGCTCCCATATAGATTTGTACCTCACCGTTGAACTCGGTGGGGATGCAGATCGGCTGAGGAAGGATCGTCTCGACATAAATCTTCGTATCGGTCCACAGCGCATCGTATGCCACGGCTCCCTGTTCGAGAGCCTTGCCCAGAAATGCCGAGAGGATGCGCTGGCTGTCGAGGCGGCGGTAGCTGTCCGAGAGGATGCCGCGCACTTCGTCGCCTACGGCGCGGACGAGAACACGGCTGCGGTCGCTCCACGAGGAGTGTTCGTTGAGAATGCGTGCGGCCAGTGCGCGTTTCCACGATGTTCCGCCTGCCAACTCGCGCAGGTAACGCGACGGAACGTTCATCTTCTCGGCCGCCTGTCCCACGGCGTTGTCGTGAAGGCGGAAGCGTCCTTCGGGCATCTGCATCGTCAGACGGTTGCCGTCGTCGAGAAAGAGTACCTTGCGTGTACTGCCCGTTTCCCGGTATTGGGCGCCGATCGGAAGGATGTAGTCTTGCAGCTGCGCGGATTCGACGATCATGCGCTGGAGGGTTTGCTGCACCGTGGGTGCACGGTGTTCTACCAAGTGCCGTACTCTGTCGGCTACGACCCGGTTCAGACCTTGTTGGTGTGCTACACGTGCTAAGGACGCACTCGTTACGGAAGTATTCATAAATTTGAATTTTAAGTTTCGCCGCTCGAACCATTCGGGCGGCACGCAGAAGGTCATAGTCGGGGACGGGGCTGCCCGCAAGGTTTTTCCGCAAGGAAAACCGGCAGGACTTGCGGGCAGCCCCGTCCCCGACTACTTTTGCCGGGCCGACCGAGGGGCGAATACTTTTCTGAATAAAACAAGAAAACCGAAGACGCTTTGCATCTTCGGTGGAAATAGGAATGAACCACAGTAATTACATAAAATAAAATTTTATGTAATTACTTCTTGTTCGAATCGAGATAAAATTTAATTATTTCGGTCTTGAAGATATATTC
>ENA-UPXB01001244-UPXB01001244.1-human-gut-metagenome-genome-assembly--contig:-NODE-1244-length-17396-cov-3.864888_pt1 | contig 17396 bp, 13 predicted proteins | sample MGYA00250055_ERZ773386 | MGnify/ENA primary metagenome ERZ773386 (study PRJEB29103, sample SAMN06111974) | human gut metagenome | biome: human gut; feature: ankylosing spondylitis patient; material... | reverse complement strand
CCACGACGCAGATCTACACGCATCTCACACCCGATCGGCTTAAGCGGGCTGTGGCTCAAGCCCATCCCCGCGGCGAATAGTGGCTGGGACGTCCCGCGCCGCGCTCAGGTGTGTGGTTTTGATTGCGGGTTGGCAGGAAGATGCATTCCTGCTATCATTCATCGGGTTGCTTCACGGCAACAGGTTTTTATCACGCACGCGCGGCTACTTCATACCGTGGTGCCCGGGCTTTGGTAGCACATGTCCGGGTTGGTTTTGGAGGATGACCCCGCGCGGAGGCAAACCACAGGAGGTTTAACATGGCTACCAAGATTAATATCCGCACCCTGCTCGAGGCCGGCTGCCACTTCGGTCACCAGACCCGTCGTTGGAACCCCAAGATGAAGCCGTTCATCTTCGGTGAGCGCAACGGCATCTACATCCTCGACCTCAAGCAGACCATCCTCGACGCCGACCAGGCCTACACCTTCGTCAAGAACGTCGCCAAGGGCGGCAACGTGCTGTTCGTCGGCACCAAGAAGCAGGCGCAGGAGGCCATCAAGGAAGAGGCTACCCGCTGCGGTCAGTACTATGTCAACGCTCGTTGGCTGGGCGGCATGATGACCAACTTCAAGACCATGCGTACCCGCGTGGACCGTCTGAACCAGCTGAAGGCCATGCAGACTGACGGCACCTTCGACATGCTGCCCAAGAAGGAAGTCATGAAGCACCTGGGCGAGATCGCCAAGCTGGAGAAGTACCTGGGCGGCGTGAAGGAAATGAAGAAGCTGCCCGGCGCTCTGTTCATCGTGGATACCCGCAAGGAGCGCAACGCCATCGCTGAGGCTCACAAGCTGGGCATCCCCGTGGTGGCTATTGCCGATACCAACTGCGATCCCGACGAGATCGACTACCCCATCCCCGGCAACGATGACGCCATCCGCGCCATCAAGCTCATCTCCTCCGTGATGGCCAACGCCATGATCGAGGGCAAGCAGGGCGAAGAGACCGAGGAGAAGGCCGAGGGCGAGGCTCAGGCCTGATTTTCCCAATCAAGCGAGAAAAGAACCTTACGGGGCGAGGCAAAGCCTCGCCCCGTCTCATTTTTACTACACTATTTTTCAGGAGGATATCAGAATGGCTATCACTGCTGCTGTTGTTAACGAGCTCCGCCAGGCCACCGGCTGCGGCCTGATGGACTGCAAGAAGGCCCTCATCGAGTGCGAGGGCGATATGGAAAAGGCCGTCATGTATCTGCGCGAAAAGGGCCTCGCCTCTCAGGCGAAGAAGGCCAGCCGCGTGGCTGCTGAGGGCATGGCTTACGCCACCGTCATCGACGGTGTCGGTGTTGTGGTCGAGGTCAACTGCGAGACCGACTTCGTCGCCAACGGCGAGCCGTTCAACAACTTTGTCAAGGGCGTGGCTGCTGTCGTCGCCAAGGAGAACCCCGCTGACGTCGACGCGCTCATGGGCTGCCCCTGGGTCACCGGCAACGGCACCGTCAAGGATGCGAAGGACGAGCTGTTCCTCGCCATCCGCGAGAACATGAGCATCCGTCGCTTCGCCCGCATCGCTGACGGCTTCTCCGTCCCCTATGTCCACATGAAAGGCAAGATCGGCGTTATCGTCAACCTGACCGTCGAGGGCTGCGACGCCACCGAGATCGGCAAGGACATCGCCATGCAGATCGCCGCGCTCAACCCCCGCTTCTGGGACAAGAGCCAGGTCACGCAGGACGTTCTGGACGAGGAGAAGGAAGTCATGCTCGGCCAGATGGCCAACGACCCGAAGATGGCGAACAAGCCCGATCAGGTCAAGGAAAAGATCGTCATGGGCAAGCTCAACAAGTTCTATGCCGAGAACTGCCTGCTTCAGCAGGCCTTCGTCAAGGACGGCGACGTCTCTGTCGAGCAGTATATGAACAACGCTGCCAAGGCGCTGGGCGGCAAGGTCAGCTTCAACACCGCCGTTCGCTTCGAGAAGGGCGAGGGCATCGAGAAGAAGCAGGAGAACTTTGCGGCTGAGATCGCTTCCATGGTCAACGGCAACAAGTAATTTCCAAATTACAAAATATGATGAAAAGAGGTTCGGCGAAGGCCGGACCTCTTTTTTGTTTCCGCGCGGCAGACAGAATTTTCTGCGAAATAAAAAATTTACAATTTCCTAAGGTGAATATTATTGTGTATATCTTGCATATTCATTTTGACTGGTGTATAATAGGCAATGCTAAGCAGCGGCGCAGTATCCTAGTCGGAGCTGCCGTTTCCTAAGAAGGGCCTAAAAATCCTTTAAAGGGCACAACTGTGAAGCCTTTGGTGCCTGCTTCTTACGCCCAGTTTGGGGTGGGTGCTGAAGGGAGGCGAAAGCGAAAGCTGCGCCTGCGGACTCCGGGCGACCCCTAATGGCATGGGGGAACCGACCCTGTTTCTGCGGAGACTCGTTGCTGTGCCGGAGCGGACTCCCGGTTTCGGGTATCGACTTCGGTACGGGACGGGATATGAACCTGCATTGCGGTGCTACCCGGCCTTTGTGCCGCGAACGCTGTGTGCAGCGTAGCCTGCCTTGCGTGGGGAATTCGGATAGGAGAACAACGTACAGACTCCGGCCAAGAGCGAGGTACGATCGCTCCTTGAAATTTTTCCTGCAAAAGAGGATAAGAAACGGCGTGACTCCGGGGTGGAAATCACCTAGGCTGTCGCAAGGGCAGCGAAAGGGTTACAGTGCGGACTAAGTGGCAATCGGGTACCTCGTCTGGTGACAACGGGGTGCAGCGCCTAAGGGGGAACCGCCTCCATCGGCAACGAGAGGTGCGCTGCGGGGAAAGCCAACCCGACCTATGCCGCAGGATTACCTTTTGCTGCTGCCGCTGATTAGCATGATTATGAATTAACTGTGGAGAAGAAAGCCTTGGAAAACGAAGAAGACCGAAAGCAGAAGAAAACGGAAAAGACGCCCAGCCACGCGCGCTGGGTCATCCGTGTGTCTTTGATCGCTGTGGCGCTTTCCGCCGCGATGAGCCTGTGCTCGGGCGCGGTGCTTGAGGATGCGGGCTATGTGACTGCAACGCTGATCCTGCTGCTGTTCATTGCGCTGGGCATCATGTTCGATATCATCGGCGTCGCCGTGACGGCGGCGAATCCCAAGCCGTTCAATTCGATGGCCGCGCACCGTGTCAAGGGCGCGAAGGAGGCACTGTACCTCATCCGCAACGCGGAAAAGGTCGCCTCGTTCTGCAACGATGTGGTCGGTGACATCTGCGGCATCGTCAGCGGCTCGACCGCGACGGTCATCGTCGTGCTGCTGCAAAACAGCTTCGGCTGGCGCAGTATCGTCGTATCCACCGTGGTCACGGCGCTCATTTCCGGATTGACGATCGGCGGCAAGGCCATCGGCAAAAAGGTCGCCATGAAAAAGAGCAAGGATGTCATCTACCTGACGGCGAAGGTGCTGTCGGTGCTGCATCTTGTCAGATAAAGAAGGAAACCGTATTGATTCTTGAAACCATCCATGATCCCCGGGACATCAAGGCCCTGAACGACTCGCAAACGCAGCTTTTATGTACGGAGCTGCGTGAATTTTTGCTGAAAAATGTGTCGAAAACGGGCGGGCATCTGGCCTCGAACCTCGGCGCGGTCGAGCTGACGGTGGCCATCCACCGCGTGTTCGACACGTCGCGAGACCGGCTGGTGTTCGACGTGGGGCATCAGTGCTACACCCATAAAATTTTGACCGGCCGGCGCGAGCAGTTTTCGTCTCTGCGCCAGTACGGCGGCCTCTCGGGCTTTCCCAAGCCGCGCGAGAGCGGGCATGACGCCTTTATCGCGGGACATGCCTCCAACTCCGTCTCCGTCGCGCTCGGCATGGCGCGGGCGCGGACGCTGCAGCATCAGGATTATTCCGTACTGGCGCTGATCGGCGACGGCGCGCTCTCCGGCGGCCTTGCCTATGAGGGACTCAACAATGCGGGTTCGTCCGGCGAGCCGCTCATCGTGATTCTGAACGACAACGGCATGTCGATCGACGGCAATGTCGGCGCGGTGAGCGAGCATCTGGGACTTTTGCGCTCGAAGCCTGCGTACTATGAATTCAAAAAAGCCTATCGTGATCTGCTCGACCGCAACGCGGTCGGCCGCGCGGTGTATGATTTTAACCATCATCTGAAAACGAACGTCAAAAAGGCGCTGCTGCCGAATTCGACGATGTTCGAGGACATGGGCTTTACCTACCTCGGCCCCGTGAACGGACACGACGTGGGGCAGCTCACCAACACGCTCAAATGGGCGAAGGACTTGAACTGTCCGGTGCTGGTGCATGTGCATACGAAAAAGGGCAAGGGCTACCCGCCCGCCGAGCGCGAGCCGGAGCGCTATCACGGTGTCGGCAAATTTGACCCGCGGATGGGCGTGCCGCGCGAGCATAAGCGAGATTTTTCCGCGGTGTTCGGCGACGAACTCTGTAAGCTCGCAAAAAATGACGAAACGATCTGCGCTATCACCGCTGCAATGCGCGACGGTACGGGCCTGCACGATTTTTCCGAGCAGTATCCCGTGCGCTTTTTTGACGTCGGCATCGCCGAGGGACATGCCGTGGCGATGGCCGCGGGCATGGCCAAGCAGGGGCTCACGCCGGTCGTGGCGATCTATTCGAGCTTTTTGCAGCGCGCCTACGACCAGCTCATCCACGACACGGCGCTCTCCGACCTGCATGTTGTCTTCGCGGTCGACCGCGCGGGCATGGTCGGCGCGGACGGAGAGACGCATCACGGCATTTTCGATGCGACATTCCTCTCGGAAATTCCGAATATGACGGTGCTGTGTCCGTCGAACTTTGCAGAGCTGCGCACGATGCTTGACCGTGCGGTGAACGAGATCAAGGGCCCCGTCGCCATCCGCTATCCGCGCGGCGACGAGGGAAATTATAAGGAAGACAGCGGGCGGCAGAACCTTGTCGTGCTGCGCGAGGGAGAGGACATCACCCTCTGCGCCTACGGCACGATGATCAACAATGTGCTCGACGCGGCGGAAATCCTGCACGAGCAGGGCATCGAGGCACGCGTTGTGAAGATCAACGCCATCTCGCCGCTCTATGACCGCGACATGCGCGAGGTCATCGGCAAAACAAAGGCGATGCTGGTCGCCGAGGAGTGCGCGGGCGTCGGCTGCATGGGCCAGCGCATGGCGGCCATTCTGGGCTGGAACAAAATTTCGCCCGAACGGCTGGAGCTGTGCAACCTCGGCAAGGCGTTTCCCGCGCAGGGAACAGTGGAGGAGCTGCACCGCGAGTTCGGGCTGGACGCGGAATCGCTGGCAAAAAAGGCTGCGGAGGTGCTGCGATGAGCAATAAAACAAGACTGGACTTGCTGCTCGTTGAACGCGGGCTGGAACAGACCCGCCAGCGCGCGCAGGCGATGATCATGAGCGGGCTCGTCTTTGTGGACGGGCAGCGCGTGGATAAGGCGGGCACTGCCGTGCCGAACGACGCGCAGATCGAGGTACGCGGCAACACGCTCCGATATGTGAGCCGCGGCGGCCTCAAGCTCGAAAAGGCGATGACGACGTTCGGCCTCAAGCTGGACGGCTGTATCTGTGCCGATATCGGCGCTTCGACCGGCGGCTTTACCGACTGTATGCTGCAAAACGGCGCGACAAAGGTCTACGCCGTCGACGTCGGCTACGGACAGCTCGATTGGAAGCTCCGCTCCGACGAGCGCGTTGTGTGCATGGAACGCACGAACGCGCGCTATCTCGACCGCGACCAGATTCCTGACGAGCTGGATTTTGCCAGCATCGACGTGTCGTTTATTTCACTGAAATTGATCCTGCCTGCGGTGCACCGCGTCTTAAAAGAGGGCGGACATGTCGCCTGCCTCATCAAGCCCCAGTTTGAGGCGGGACGCGAAAAGGTGGGGAAAAAGGGCGTCGTCCGCGACCCGGACGTACACCTTGAGGTGCTGGAAAACTTCCTGACACATGCAAAGGATTCTGGCTTTACAGTGCTTGATATCACATTCTCTCCTATTCGCGGACCCGAGGGAAACATCGAATACCTCGGGTATCTCGAAAGCGGTGATTGGGTGGAGAAGACGTTTGACCTCCAGGGCCTTGTGGAGCAGTCACACGCGGCGCTCGACCACGGGAAGGAGCGCGCGGGATGCTGAGAAAAGTCATCTTATGCCCGAATCCCTACCGCGACGCGCAGCTTCGCGTCGCGAAGGAGGCCAAGCGCGTGCTCGACGAGGTTGGCTGCCCGAATGTCGTGTGCCTGCCGTTTCGCAATCAGGAGCCGCCGGAGGGCTACGGGCTCAACATTGAGCCGCTTCAGCAGGAGATCCGCGGTGCGGACATGATCATCGCGTTTGGCGGCGACGGTACGATCCTGCACCTTTCCAAAACCGCCGCGCACCGCGATATTCCGGTGCTGGGCGTCAACCTCGGCAGCCTCGGCTTCATGGCCGAGCTTGAGAGCAAAGACCTTTTGCGCTTGCGCGACCTGTGTGACGGAAAGTATGAGATCGAGAGCCACATGATGCTCGACGTGAGCGTCCAGCGCGACGGGCGGGTCATCTACTCGAACCTTGCGCTCAACGAAGCGCTCATCGCGCGCGGCAACATCTCGCGCGTGATCCGGCTGCAAATCTTCACCGAGCAGGGGAAGCTCGTGGACGTGGCGGGCGACGGCGTGATCGTCGCGAGCCCGACGGGCTCGACGGCCTACTCGCTCTCGGCGGGTGGCCCTGTGGTCGAGCCGACGGCGCGGAACTTCATCGTTTCGCCCATCTGCGCGCATAGCGTGCACGCCAATGCCTACGTGCTCTCGCCCGAGCGGGTCATCACTGTGCAGACGGAAAAAAACAGCTACAAGCCCGTCCTTTTGAGCGTGGACGGCGGGCGCGCATTCTCACTGCGCAGCGGCGACAGTATTGAAGTGCGCCGCTCGAAATTCGACACCAAGCTCGTTCGACTGAGCAAACGCAGTTTCTGCGAGATCTTACAAAAGAAAATGTTGATGGGAGGAACCAGCAATGAAGAATGAAAGACAGGAAAAGATCCTTGCGATCATTGCCGCTTCGGCGATCGAAACGCAGGAGCAGTTGATCGACAGCCTGCGCAAGGAGGGGATCTCCTGCACGCAGGCGACCATCTCCCGCGATATCAAGCAGCTCCACTTAATTAAGGAGCCGACCGGCAACGGCACCTACCGCTACGCCGTTTCGACGCAGAAGATGCGCCTGAATCTGGCTGACCGCCTGCAGACCATCCTGCGCGAGAGCATCGTTTCGGTCGACTGCGCGCAGAATCTGGTGCTCATCAAGACGATGGCGGGCCTCGGCCCCGCGGCCGGCGCGGCGTTTGACGGGATGGATATCTCCGCCAAGGTCGGCACCGTCGCGGGTGATGACACGGTGCTGATCGTGATGCGCGAAAACGAGTCGGCCGCCGAGTTCTGCTCGGAGATCGAGGACATGCAGAGACAGCGCCAGACCAAGTAAGAACAAAATCTTGCAGGAGAATGAGCGATGCTTGAGCTTTTGCACATTGAAAATATCGCCATCATTGAGCGGGCAGACATTCTGTTCGGCCGCGGGTTCAACGCGCTCACCGGCGAGACCGGCGCGGGCAAATCCATCGTGATCGACGCGCTCGGCGCGGTGCTCGGCCAGCGCACGTCGCGCGAGCTCATCCGCACGGGCGCGGAGAAGGCGTTTGTCAGCGCGACGTTCAGCGCGGTCCCGGCAGATTTGCCGGGACTCGCCGAAAACGGCTTTACGCCGGAGGAGGACGGAACGCTTTTATTGCAGCGCGAGCTGTACGGTGACGGCAAAAACGTCTGCCGCGTGGGCGGACGGCCAGTGACGGTCGCGCAGCTCAAGCGTATCGGCGCGAGCTTGCTCAATATCCACGGCCAGCACGACGGACAGCAGTTACTCGACGAAGAGCAGCACCTTGTCTACCTCGACCGCTTTGGCCGCGTGGAAAATGAGCTGGCAGCGTACTGTACGCGCTATGACGTGATGAAAGAGACGCGCCGCGCGATCGACGCGCTCAAGATGGACGAGGCCGAAAAAGCGCGCCGTGTCGACATGCTGCACCATCAGATCGGCGAGCTCGAGCGCGCGGACTTGCAGGAGGGGGAGGAGGAGACGCTCCTTGCCCGCCGCAATATTCTGCGCAACGGCGAAAAGTTCATTTCCGCCATCTCCGAGGCGGACGCCTGCCTGAACGGTGGGGACGAGGGCCTTGGCGCGGTGTCCGCTATCAAGGAGGCGGAGGATGCGCTGCGTTCGCTCCGCAGCCTCGGCGATGAATTCATCACGCTCTCGGAGCGCTTGGAAGCGCTGCGCTGTGAAGCGTATGACCTTGCCGAAACGATCCGCGATAAAAAGGATGAATACGACTTTTCTCCGCAGGAGCTCGACGCCGTGGAGTCGCGCTGCGACCAGCTTTACCGGCTGAAAAAGAAGTACGGCTCAAGCGTCGAGGAAATGCTTGCATATCTTGAAAAATCGCGTGAGGAATTGGACCGCATCGAGTATGCAGACGACCGTGCGCAGCAGCTCGAGCAGACGCTCAAAAAGCAGGAAAAGGCTGCGCGCGAAGCGGCGCAGGCCCTCTCCGACCGCCGTCACGCGGCGGCAAAGGAGCTTGAGGAGCGTATTTCCCGGGAACTGCGCGAGCTCGATATGCCGAAGCTCCGCTTTGCCATCGACTTTCAGGAAAAGGACATGGGCGAGGACGGTGTGGACGCCGTGGCGTTTTTGATGTCCGCCAATGTGGGCGAGGCGCTGCGCCCCATCCAGAAGATCGCGTCCGGCGGCGAGCTGTCGCGCATCATGCTGGCACTCAAAAACGTGCTGGCCGAGCAGGACAGCGTGATGACGATGGTGTTCGACGAGGTCGACACCGGCGTTTCGGGCAGGGCTGCCCAGCGCGTGGCGGAAAAGCTCGCCAAGCTCTCGCGCACACGGCAAGTGCTGTGCGTGACGCATCTGCCGCAGCTCGCGGCGATGGCCGACACGCACTTCGGCGTGGAAAAGGGCGAGGAAAACGGCCGCACGCTCACAAAGGTCGTCGCGCTCGACCGCGCGGCGCGCCGCGGCGAGATCGCCCGCCTAAGCGGGGGAGACCACCCGAGCGAGACGATGCTCTTAGGGGCAGAGGAACTGCTCTGCGCGGCGGAGAGCTTTAAAAATCAACTACTGTAAAGCAAAATCACATGGCAGAGAAAAGCGCCGCGATGCGGCGCTTTTTCGAAGAAAGGAACATTAGATGAACGAATTTGCTGAGCGCATCGAGCGGGATTTTCCGGTGCGGCGCAAGGAAAAAGAAAAAGTGGACTTCCGCACCTGGCTTGTCTACACACTCAAGGAGCTCGGCTATTCGCCAAAGCTCGAGAGCGGGACGTCGGCGCTCTCAGCGGGCGGCAATGTGACGAATGTGGTCGTCGGCGACATCGAGAAGGCAAAGATCGTTCTCGCGGCGCACTACGACACCGGCGTGCGCGAGGTCCTGCCGCCGCTCATTTGCCCGACGCGACCGGCGACGTATATGCTCTACGAGGCGCTGATACCGCTGCTGGCGCTGGCGGTGAGCTTCCTCATTTCGTTCGGCGTGACGTTCGCGCTCAACATGCCGAATATGACGCTGCCGCTCTTTTTGTTGCTGCTGGTCGTGACGCTCTTTTACCCCAAATATGGCAAGAGTGAGACGAACAACAAAAATGCCAACACCTCCGGCGTCATCGCACTGCTCGAGGTCGCAAAGGCGCTGACGCCGCGCTACCGCGGCGAGGTGTGCTTCGTGTTCCTTGACGGCGGCACACAGGGGAGCAAGGGCGCCAAGCGCCTGATTCATGCGCATCCCGAGCTCAAAAAGAAGAGCGTCGTCGTGCTCGACTGCGTGGGTGAGGGCGATGAGCTGCTGATTTTGCCGGGCAAGGCGAGCCGCTGGAACGACAAGCTGCTCGATACGATCCTTGAGCAGTTCAGCAACAGCGAGAGAAAGACCTGCTTTTTGAAGACCGACGGACTTGTTCACTATCCCTCGGACAACCGCGCGTTCATGGGCGGCACGGTCATCTGTGCGTGCAAAAAGGTCAAGGGCTTTGGCCGCTGTATCCTGCCGCGGAAAACAGAGGAGATCGACGAGGAAAATCTGTCGCTTCTGTGCGACGGGCTGTGCAAGCTCGTGATGTATTACAATCCGCAGAATACTTGATACTTGACAAGACCGATTCTTTACGTTACAATATCCGCGTTTACGGTGATGAAGCGGAGAAGTAAGCAGCGATTTCCTGCGCAGAGAGCCTTCGGCCGGTGCAAGAAGGAGAGGAAACGTGCCGAAATACACCGCGGAGCCGGCGCCCGAACGAAAGTTTTCCAGTAGGCGCGCCCCGGGAGCGCCCGTTATCGCGCGGGAGTGTGTCAGCACTCCGTGAGGCCGTTTTTGCGAGAAAACGGCGAACCAGAGGTGGTACCGCGAATTTGTTCGCCCTCTGTCCAAACGGACAGAGGGCGTTTTTTTGCTATCCGAAAGCGTCTCAAAATGTCCGAAATGAAGTAAAATAGAAATACAGGAGGAATCAACAAATGGGAATTTATGAAGAGCTCAAAGCGCGCGGCCTGATCGCGCAGGTGACGGACGAGGAGCAGATCCGCGACCTCGTCAACAACGGCAAGGCGACGTTCTACATCGGCTTTGACTGCACGGCGGATAGCCTGCACGTCGGCCACTTCATGGCACTGTGCCTGATGAAACGTCTCCAGATGGCAGGCAACAAGCCCATTGCGCTCATCGGCGGCGGCACGACCATGATCGGAGACCCCGCGGGCCGCAACGACATGCGCAAGATGCTCACCAAGGCTGACATCGACCACAATGCCGAATGTTTCAAGCGCCAGATGGAGCGCTTCATCGACTTCGGCGAGGGCAAGGCCATGATGCTCAACAACGCCGACTGGCTGATGAAGCTCAACTACATCGAGCTGCTGCGCGAGGTGGGCGCGTGCTTCTCTGTGAACAACATGCTGCGCGCCAAGTGCTATGAGCAGCGCATGGAAAAGGGCCTTTCGTTCCTGGAATTCAACTACATGATCATGCAGTCCTACGACTTCTACCACATGTTCCAGGAGTACGGCTGCAACATGCAGTTCGGCGGCGACGACCAGTGGTCCAACATGCTCGGCGGCACGGAGCTCATTCGCCGCAAGCTCGGCAAGGACGCGCAGGCGATGACGATCACGCTGCTTCTTAATTCCGAGGGCAAGAAGATGGGCAAGACCGCGAGCGGCGCAGTGTGGCTCGACCCGAACAAGACCACGCCCTACGACTTTTACCAGTACTGGCGCAACGTGGGCGATCAGGATGTTTTGAAGTGCATCCGTATGCTCACATTCCTGCCGCTCGAGCAGATCGACGAGATGGACAAGTGGGAGGGCAGCCAGCTCAACCGCGCCAAGGAGATCCTCGCCTACGAGCTCACCGCGCTCGTCCACGGGGAAGAGGAGGCGAAGAAGGCGGAGGAATCTGCCAAGGCGCTCTTCGGCGCGGGCGGCGATTCTGCCAACATGCCGACGAGCGTGCTCACGGATGCTGACTTTGAAAACGGCAGCATCAACGTGCTCTCCATGCTGGTCACGACCGGACTGTGCCCGTCCCGCGGCGAGGCACGCCGTTTGGTCCAGCAGGGCGGTGTGACGATCGATGATGTGAAGGTCGCCTCCATCGACGAGAGCCTTGCGCGCGAGCGCTTCGAGGGCGAGGGCATCATCGTCCGCAAGGGTAAGAAGGTTTTCCACCGCGTGAAGGCGTAAGCAAGGCTGATTACAAAACGTAAACGAAAAAGTGAAACAGGGCTCTGCGCGTTTTCAGCGCAGAGTCCTGCTTTTTTGACTGAACATACAAGGCGGAAAACGGTGAAATGAATACGGCGAATATTTGCTGAATATCGCGATGAATATTATGCAGACGCAAAGTGAATACGCGATGAATGTTGCACAAACGAGAGATAAGATCAGCTTATACTGCGGGACGGAACGGTTCCAGTGCATGCGAGAGCTGTTCCAAATGACGCTCAGACATGCGGCACAACGGCAGCCGCAATTCGCCGCTGCACAGGCCCAAGAGCTCCATGGCGGCCTTGACGGGGATGGGGTTGACCTCGCAGAACAGCGCACGGATCAGCTCGTGCAGCTTGAGCTGAAGCGTGCCTGCCTCCAAGAAGCGATTTTCAAGGCAGAGCTGCGTCAGCTCGTGCATTTCGCGTGGGACAACATTCGCGGCGACGGAGATGACGCCCTTGCCGCCAAGAGCCATGATGGCGGCGGTGGAGCCGTCGTTGCCGCTCCAGACGGTGAAGCCCGGCGGGCAGAGGTTGAGGGTGTCCTGAATGAGGTCGAAGTCGTCGCTCGCCTCCTTGACACCGGCAATGTTCGGATGCTTGGCAAGCGCTTGATAGGTCTGCGCCGTGCAGCCGACGCCTGTGCGGGAGGGAACGTTGTAGAGGATGACCGGAATATCGACCGCGTCCGCAATGGCGGAGAAATGCTGCACAAGACCGCTCTGCGAGGCCTTGTTGTAGTACGGCGTGACGGTGAGCAGCGCGTCGACGCCCGCGCTTTGCGCGGCTTTGGAGAGCGCGATGGAGGACGCGGTGCTGTTTGTGCCGCTGCCCGCGATGACGGGCACGCGGCGGTCGACGGTGCGCACGCAGCGCTCAATGAGCGCCATGCGCTCATTGTAGCTCAGCGTCGCGGCCTCGCCGGTTGTGCCGCAGACGACGATGGCGTCGGTGCCGCCTTGAATCTGGCGCTCGATGAGACGGTCGAAGGCTTCGAGATCGACACCGTCGCCGCAAAACGGTGTGACGATAGCGACGGCGCTGCCGGTAAAGACGCAGGGTTTCATAAAGGACTCCTTTCCATGACGCTTGACCGCCAAAACGGTAGAGGGGGAGCGGCGGCCAAAAAGAGATACGGTTTTGCTTGAAAGCAGAGGGAAACTGTCGTATAATGTAGAATACGATTCATATGGATATGTTCAGCCGGGCGCAGAGCGATCGCTTCTGCAAAACTGGCTGTGGAGGATACTATGAAAAAATGGTGCAGAACGTTCCTGCTTTCCTGTCTGCTGTGCCTTTCACTGTGCACGCTCGCGCAGGCAACGGACGGTGAGACGCTTCGCGTGGGGCTCAAGTACGGCTCGGACGCGATGAGCGCGGCGAACCTTCAGAATTATTCGGCCTTCGGCGGCTACGCGCTGGGGTATTTTGACGCGGACGGCAGCTTTGAGGAGCTGGGCACGCTGCCGCAGTTGTATGAAAAGATCACGGTGACGACGGACACGACCTATCATGTGCAGCTTTCCGGCACGTTTTACAATTACGACGACGCGTCGCGCACAGCGGCGCAGTACAGCGGCGGCTTCGCTGCCTACGAGGATGGCGCGTTCTATGCGCGCGCTGGCAGCTACACGAGCCTGAGTGCAGCGCGGTCCGCGGCAGCCCAATACGGCGGCACTGCCGTCGGCGGCAGCAGCACGGGCGTGACGGTCATCGTGACGAGAACGGATACGATCCTCTTTGAATTCGACTGCGGTGGGAGCGAAAACCTCGGCATCCTGCCGATCGAGACGCGTGAAAAGACGGTCACGTGGTTCCGCGGCTACCGCTACTACGGCGGCTTTGAATACCAGCGCGTGAGCGGCGGGAACATCAATGTCATCAACGTGGTGGATCTCGAGGACTATGTCAAATGCGTCATTCCCTGGGAAATGAGCAAGGACTGGCCGGTCGAGGCGCTCAAGGCGCAGGCGGTCTGTGCGCGCACCTACGCGGTCTGTCAGACGAAGCATCGCGCGCAGGGCTTTGACATCTGCGCGACGACGCACTGTCAGGTCTATCAGGGCACGGCGGCGAGCGGTGCGAATTCCGATGCTGCGGTCGACCAGACGGCGGGGGAGTTCCTCTACTACAGCGGAAGACTCGTGCAGGAGGCTGTGTATTATTCAAGCAACGGCGGCGCGAGCGAGGACAGCCTGAACGTCTGGGGCAATGACGTCGGCTATCTCAAAGGCAAGATCGACCCCTATGAGGGCAAGATCGCCTCGATCATCCCACGGTACAACTGGTCGACGACGTTTACCGCGTCGGAACTCACAACGCTTCTCAACAACCGCGGCTATGGCATCGGCACGGTGAAAAACGCCTATGTCTCGGCCTATACCGACACAGGTAACGTCTATTCCGTCACCTTTACCGGTACGAGCGGCAGCAAGACCGTTTCGCGCGAGGCATGCCGGACGCTGCTGAATCTGCGCAGCCAGCGCTTTACAATCGGCGGCGGCGGGAGCGAGAACGCTTACAGCGTGAATGACACGGGCGAGAGCGTCGCTCTGAGCGCGGCCAGTGCAGTCAACAGCAGCGGGAAGAGCTCGGCGCTGTCCGGCAACGTGTACGTCATCACGTCGAGCGGCACATCGCAGCTTGAGCAGCGGACGACGACATCGTCCGGCAGCGGCAGCTTTGTGATCTCCGGCAGCGGTTACGGGCATAATGTCGGCATGAGCCAGTGGGGGGCGTACTCGATGGCAAACCTCGGCTATTCCTACCGCGATATTCTGCAGTTTTACTACACGGATGTCAGCATCCGATGAGGGAAGAGAAACAACATGAAGACAAAAGATTTTGATTATTACCTGCCCGAGGAGCTGATCGCGCAGACGCCGCTCGAAAAGCGCGACGAATCGCGCCTGATGTGCCTTGACAAGGAGACGGGTGAGCTCTCACACCACCATTTTTATGAGCTGCCGGACTTTTTGAACCCCGGCGACTGCCTGATCTTGAACAATTCCCGCGTGCTGCCGGCGCGCCTTTTGGGCCAGCGCCTACCGGGCGGCGGCGCGTGCGAGGTGCTTCTGCTCATCGACCGCGGCGACAAAACATGGGAGTGCATCGTGCGGCCGGGCAAGCACCTGCGCAAGGGCGCGAAGATGCAGTTCGGCAACGGTGAGCTCAAAGCGGAGGTCGTGGACGTGTTACCTGACGGCAACCGCATGGTGAAATTCGACTTTGATGGTATTTTCCTCGAGGTGCTCGAACACCTTGGCAAGATGCCGCTGCCGCCTTACATCAAGGAGGAATTGCAGGATCAGGAGCGCTACCAGACCGTCTATTCCAAGGTCAACGGCAGCGCCGCCGCGCCGACGGCGGGCCTGCACTTCACGCCGGAGCTGCTGGAAAAAATTCAGGCAAAGGGCGTGAACATTGGCTATGTGACGCTGCATGTCGGCCTCGGTACGTTCCGTCCTGTCAAGGAGGACGACATCGAGCAGCACGATATGCACAGCGAATACTGCGTTATCCCGCCTGAGACGGCGACGCTTATCAACGAGACGAAGGCGCGCGGCGGACGCGTGATCTGCGTCGGTACAACGTCGTGCCGCACGCTCGAGAGCTGGGCACAGGAGGACGGACGCATGGAGCCGTCCGCAGGCTGGACGAGCATCTACATCTACCCGGGCTACCGCTTCAAGGTGATGGATGCACTCGTAACGAATTTCCACCTGCCGCAGTCCACGCTCATCATGCTGGTCTCGGCGCTCGCGGGCCGCGAGCACGTACTGCATGCCTACGAAGAGGCGGTAAAAGAACGTTATAGATTTTTTAGTTTTGGCGACGCTATGTTCGTTTCCTGAAACGGGGGAAGACTATGTTCAAAGTGATTAAATACGAGGGCAAGGCTCGGCGCGGTAAGTTCAAATGCGCGCACGGCGGGGAAGTGCAGACGCCGGTTTTTATGAACGTCGGCACGCAGGCGGCCATTAAGGGCGGCGTGAGCGCGCTGGACTTAAAAGACCTCGGCTGTCAGATCGAGCTTTCCAACACGTACCACCTGCATCTGCGCCCCGGCGACGATGTGGTGCGCCAAATGGGCGGCCTCCACAAGTTTATGCACTGGGACGGCCCTATCCTGACCGACAGCGGCGGGTTTCAAGTATTTTCCCTTGCGGGCCTGCGCAAAATCAAAGAAGAGGGCGTGACATTCGCCTCGCACCTCGACGGCCGGCGCATTTTCATGGGGCCGGAGGAGAGCATGCGCATTCAGTCGAATCTCGGCAGCGACATTGCGATGGCCTTCGACGAGTGCGTGGAAAACCCGGCACGCTACGAGTACGCGAAGGCATCCTGTGAGCGCACGCTGCGCTGGCTGGAGCGCTGCAAGATCGAGCATGACAAGCTGAATGCCTTGTCAGATACGGTCAACCCGCAGCAGATGTTATTTGGCATCAATCAGGGTGCGACGTTCGAAGATCTTCGCATCTGGCACATGAAAGAGATCGCAAAGCTCGACTGTGACGGCTACGCCATCGGAGGCCTCGCGGTCGGCGAGCCGACGCAGACAATGTACGACATCATCGACGCGGTCGAGCCCTATATGCCGCAGGATAAGCCGCGCTATCTCATGGGTGTCGGTACGCCGTCAAACATCATCGAGGGCGTGGCGCGCGGCGTGGACTTTTTTGACTGTGTGATGCCGGCGCGCAACGCACGCCACGGCAAGCTCTTCACGTGGAGCGGCTCGATCAACCTCAAAAACGAGAAGTACAGGCTCGACGAGCGGCCGATCGACGAGCAGTGCGACTGCCCGACGTGCCGGAATTTCTCGCGTGCGTACCTGCGCCACCTCTTTAAGGCGGATGAGATCCTGGCCCTGCGCCTTGCGGTGATGCACAATCTGTATTTCTACAACAAGCTGACGCAGCGCATCCGTGACGCGCTCGACGCGGGAGAGTTTGCGGCTTTCCGAGCGGAGTACAGCACGAAGCTGTCGGAAAGAGTTTGATTCTTTGGATAAACCCCTTGCACAATAGTGAAATATCCGTTATAATATCAATATCTTTTGTTTTGGAAAGGAACTTGTACTATGGATAGCATGATCTTACTGGTCGCGATGATCGCGGTGTTCTACTTCCTGATCATCCGACCGGAAAACAAGCGCAAGAAGCAGGCGGAAACGATGCGCAACAGCCTCAAGAAGGGCGAACGCATCACCACCATCGGCGGTATGGTCGGCCGCATCGTTCAGGTGAACGACACGACGGTCGTCTTCGAGACCTCCGAGGACCGCGTTCGCATCGAGGTCGCAAAGTGGGGTATCCAGTCCACCGAGTCGATGGAAGCCGCTGCTGCGCAGAGGAAGGAGCCCATAAATCCGAGCTGGCCGCAGAGGCCGGAGCCCGGAAACTGACCCGCTATGCCAAACGCCGCTGGCGGGAACACCCAGCCCGGAAGGTGGCAAAGTGGGAACGGAAGGACATAAAAGCCCGGGCCAATGTGGATTTTCAAAAGATGGCCTCCGAGCACCCGGAACTTGCCAGCAATCCGCTTTCCCGTGTGCAGCAGAAATGGAAACTGAAACGCCG
>ENA-UPXB01001243-UPXB01001243.1-human-gut-metagenome-genome-assembly--contig:-NODE-1243-length-17396-cov-56.551879_pt1 | contig 17396 bp, 31 predicted proteins | sample MGYA00250055_ERZ773386 | MGnify/ENA primary metagenome ERZ773386 (study PRJEB29103, sample SAMN06111974) | human gut metagenome | biome: human gut; feature: ankylosing spondylitis patient; material... | reverse complement strand
ATTACTAGCAACCCCCGCCATTAAGATAACGAATTGAACTCCCCCACCAAGACGTTGAAAGAAAGCATGCTTTTCTCAATCAAGAAAAAACAAGAACAATTCATCAAGAAAAAAACAAGACTTGGCAGGAGAAGGACTTCTGCTGTTGGTCGTGTACCAACTGATTATAATTAATTAAATACAATTATTATTATGTCCACAATTTCAGTTAAAATCAAGAGTGTTGCAATGTTTACCAACAATGGTAGTGTTAGTGTTCGTTTTACAACTGACAAGTCATTTAAAGGCTTTACTCAAACAGTAGATACTGATACTGCTGAAATAACCTTTGCTGAGAGTGATGTAAACCACTTTTCAATGACTATGCCTCAGCTAGTTCGTGCAGCTAATCTTGCAATGCCTTTGCATGCTTTCTATTTCTCTGGTGTTGATACTAGAGAGATTAGTCAAGAAGCTATTCGTAACCTGTTTGTTGGTTGCACAATGGTACTTGACCGAGAGTTAGTTCCAGCTGGTACTGAGTACGAAACTTCTGACGGAAATAAAGCCGTTACAAAGCGTGATGCTTATCGTACTGACATTACTGGTGTTACAACTTGTGATCTTAATGATGCTCAGATTCTTGGTACTCCTATTACTAAGGAGATGATTCTGAAGGCGATTATGTAGTTTAACCTGGAGTAGAGTTTAGTGCTCTACTCCTTTAAAATGAAATGATTATGAAAAAGATTCTTACTAGCGATAATTTGCTTGATACTACATGTATTGCATCAATGCTGTTCTTCTTTGGAATAACTTTTGTTGCATGTTTGATGCGTGTTGATTGAGGTCTTGCTAGAGTGGCTAATTGCTACTCTAGCTTGATTCTTCTTGGGGCAACTCATCAAGAAAGAAATGAGAGTACTCATCAAGAAAAGAACAAGACTTGGTTATCAAGAAAAAAACAAGACCTGACAGTGAAAAGTTAGTGAAGTTCCTTATAAGACTTTTAAGACTTTTATTATTATTAATTTAAAATAGGAGAACTATTTATGAAAGCAATAATTGTAAATGTTATAACTAGTGATTTTGTTTGTAATGATGGAACAAAATGGCTAAATGGTAAAGTTGATATTGTTGTTGATTTTGATATTAATAAATCATATAACGATAAACGCACTTTAAATACTTTAAATACTACTTATGCTAGAGCTAAAGCAGCAAATGTAGATATTAATAGTATTGGTAAAGTTATTGATTTTGATATAATTCATCATAAAGTTGGTGATATTTATATACCTCCTTGGGGAGATAGTATTACGTTTAAACATGATTGTGATGAAGTAATAATTAATAAATTGATATGAGTGCAAATAATATTGATTATGAGGATATTTATGATAATATTGATGATTATGAATATCCTTATAATCATATAAATGTTGGAGAAATATGAATAATGTAGATGATATAATTGTTTCTATTAAGCATAATATTAAAACTATAGGTAAACTTAGAAGTAATATTGATTATAATCAGTATAAGAGTTTAGCTTATGGTTAATGCTATCCTTGATAGAGTAAATAACGAATTGAGTAAACATCAATAGTCTATTTATATATAAGTACACGCGCACACATGTGGGCGGGCATCATAATCTTTTTGTAACCGGAAATATCATAGATATTTCCTCCAAGGTACGTGAACATTATTATATACGTGTGCGTGTTATTATATATATATATAAGCTTAGTCGAAGCTAGAACGTAGTGAAAGCTGAGGTATTTCTGTTACACTAGTAACAACTATAAACAAATAAAGATATGAATAAACAATTAGTTCAAAATCTAGTTAAAGTTTATAATGATAATCGTAATGATAATATGATTCATATACTTATTGAAGTTGATAATATGATATATAATTGTTATGATGATATAAAGTATGGAGATAAAGGTATATCTTTTATAGATGAAGATGGAAAGGCAGTAATTCTAGAATATAAATATATTATTGGAGTTAAAGTAAGAGTTATTTAGAATGTAACTTAGTGTGTAATTGAAGGTGAGAAAGTTAAAGATAGTGTTGCTGAGACAGTCCCACTTTCTCATCTTCTTTAAATTAATAATACTCATGATTATATTATTTGGTTTGCTTATTATACTATTATTTATTATTATCATTATTGCTGTTATTCTTTATGATTATGATGTTTCTTATCGTACTCATAGAATATTTCGATATTTAATTTGTTTAGTTACTCTAGCAATTATAATTATAGATGCAATTGCTTGTGTATCAACTAGTAATAGTAGTTATAAATCTACTTCAACTATTCCTATAGTTACTCCTATACTATTGCCTGTTCATTAGTATAGTGTTTTTCAAGTAGAGAATACTACTATAACTAATATTCAAATGTTTTACTTTATAAATTATTAATGTTATGCTTTGGAAACAAAATACAATAGGTATCACTAAGCGTGATATTCTTTCACTTATTAATATAGTAAAGCGTGTTCACGCTATTAATAGTGATAATAATCTCAACGATACTGATAAGTTTAGAGAAGTATTTACTACTCTTGAAGATTATCCTAATATTGTTGATGATTGTAATATTATCAATGATCATTTAATTGATATTAATGATAATGATGATATTAAAATTAAACTTATAGAAGAACTATGAACATAGATTTAATTAAATACATAATGAAGATAATAGCAGTACCAATGCTGTTTTTATCTTTAATGCTTATTAGTCATGGTGCTGATGACCATATAAGTTTTATAAATGTAATTGGAATTGTACTACTTTTTATAAGTGGTATTGTTATAATTAATAACGTTGATAAAAAGGAATAGACTTCCCATTCCAATAAATAAAGTTCTGTTGCTAGTACGGTCTGTGAAGATAGTACTAGTTTATTTATTAATTTTATTAATATAATTATGAAAAATAGAATTTATACTACAATAAGTATTGTAGGTTTGATTGGTATTATGTGTTTTGTTATTTATCTTGTTGGTAATTTTATATATTTTGGAGTATATGAAATAAATGATATAAGTAATAATAATACTAATATTGATAATGTTTGTATTGATATAAGTGATAATCAATATAACAACTCTAGCCGCCCTGTAAAAGGTATGAAATATAAAGATTCATTAGATTCTTTAGCTTTTAGCAAATCTGTTGATTTATCTAATATAGATGGAAATCAGTTCTATAGTAGAGAAATTAATGAAGGTTTAACTAGTGGTAGAGTATATAAATAAGATTTTCGAGTTAATAAACATATTATAAACATTTTAAATTCTTAAATTATGGATTCAAAAAAAGTTATTAGTGAGTTAGTAAACAATGGTGCAAACAATGTAGTTAAGGATGTTACTATTCGTAATATTAATACTACTGAAATGACTAACTATGCACGAGTTGCTATTACTCTTGACAAGCCTGTTAAGGGTTATGTAGCTAATCCTTATCTTGGTAAAGAAGCAGGTAAGGATGGTGTTCCAGCTGATGCAAATGTTACTAGTGAGTATGTAATTGGTCTTGTTAATGTTATCTTTGTAAGTAACTTTAGCTTGATTGCTACATTACGTGAGATTCCAGATGTAGCATTTGCTGGTAATGCACTTCTTGAATCACCTAAGAGAATTGGTGTAATTCTTAGTGGTGCTAAGATTAATATTGTTCAGGAAGCTGTTGCTGAAGGACAAGAATATCGTAATCCATTTAGTGATAATAGTGCTCCAACAGTAGTAAAGCATGATTCTTATTATAATCATGTATTTGATATTCGTCTTGGAGAGTTTGGTAAGCAAATGGTATTCGAGTTAGCTAAACATATCATGTTTGACTAATTATTACAAGTAGTAGTGCTAGAAATAGTACTACTACTATTTATTAATTTAATAAGGAGAACTTATGTGTACAAAATATTATTTTGTTAGTAGTAGACTTAAAGAACGTGCTGATGGAAGTCTTATGATTTCTACTAGTAAAGGTTTTAGTCACGCTAAGAGAATTGCTAAGTCTAGATTTAAGACTTATGGTTATAAAGGTAGAATAGTTAATATTCATCCTTTTAATGTTAAGACTGCTAGTATTGCTTGAAATAATAGTTAATCTAGCCGCCCCGTAGAAGACATGATAGATTAAATTCATTATCTTTGCATTGTAATTAATAATAACAGTTATGATACAAGATAATGAATTTGATTATAATGCTCAAGATATTGATGCATTCTGTACTAGTCATGATATTGATGATTATGACTTGTTTGGTGAAATCATGGTTGGTGATGATGCTAATTATGATGAACTTAGTGATAATATATTATACGAATAATTAAAACATAAGAGAATTATGGTAAAAGAAAAAGAATTAAGTTCTGCTGATAAATGTCGTAGAACTAAACTCCGTAAAAAGAGTATTGATGAATTAGTTAATATCATTCTTCGTAAAGATGATGTTGAACGTAAGTCAAGTAAGACTATTGATATATACAAGAAACTTCAACTTACTAATGAAAAGAGAATTGAAATTCTTAAAGATTCTCTTGATAAGAGTGAGGAGATTCAGAGTAATCAAGAAGAGACTATTGCTGCACTTAATGCAACAATAGATAATGAAGATAAGCATATTGCTACTCTTGAAGAACATAATAAATCTCTTTATGGTAGAATTGATGTGCTTGAAAAAACTATTAAAGATAGAAACAAAGAAGCTCGTGTTTTATTTGTTGCTATTGTTTGTCTTATATTAAGTAATATTATTCTGTTCTTTATATAATATTGCTATGGTTATGTAGTAAAATATTTCGCTTGAAGATAAACTTATAAGTGTATAAGTTATTTTTTTGGTACTTTTTTTTAATTATCGATTTTAACCACTATTGCTTGTGAAAGTAGTAGTGGTTTTTAATGTTTAATAAATATAATTATGGAAGAAAATGTTATAACTGGTATTGTAATTGCCGGTAATATATATAATGTTATGGCTAATGGGGTTAAATGTCCTCAGTGTGCTGTAAAAGACTTTTGTCTTAGAGGTAAATTAGGTAATAAAGTACAATTTGATTGTGCTAGTGTTCATCTTGAAAAAGCTTCATAATATGAATAAAGATAGAATTAAACTTCCTGATACTCCAAGTACTATTATTCTTAGTGCTGATGTACTTGATGATATTTATTCTGATATGCAGGCTGACCAGGCACTTATGCTTGAGCAATCCGGTCTTTATGAATAAATTCAATTTTTGCGTAATTTCCTAGGTTTCACAACTCTCAATTAATTTAGCTGATAAGTTTATCGGCAAATTAATTTGAGGGCTTTATATTACAAAATAAAATATTAAATAAAATGATAGTTGTAACACAAACTCAACTTAGGAATAAAGACACTGAAGCTATAATACTTTTACGTAATGAAATTAAAGCTAGTTTTAATACTAATGCTATTGATTATTTTACTATAAGTGCTGTAGCTGAAATTCTATATAATAAGTTTAAACATAAGAAACATGATATAATATATCATACAACTGTTTCTTATGACGGTATTAATAAACCATTTAAAATAAGAATTAATTATGCCATTAAAGAAAAAGAGAAAAGATTATAATCATAAAGAATTTGCTGTTGGTACTAAGATTGAATACAATAACAAATTATATGAAGTAGTTAAAAGTAATACTTGTGAGAATTGCTCTATTAGTTCATTTTGTAGTGCTTCTGATAATTATGTACCATCATTATTGATACCTAGATATAAATTACTTAGTACATTAGGTAAATGTTCTGCTATCGATAGAACTGATGGCACATCTGTAGTATTTAAAGAAATTCCTAAAGATGATTCTAAAGATGAGTATAACTATGACTATTATAAGATTTCACCTTTATGGGAATATAATAATCCTACTCAATTAAGACCTATAGAACTTGTTTTACCTAATGGTCATGAAATTGACGTAGAATCTAGTGATTTATCTAAAGGTATTATTCGTTTTAGACGTAAATGGTTAACTATTGAACAACTATATAAGTTAGCTAAAGAAAATAATCATGTTACACATCGTGATTCTATCAAACATTTTAGTGATAGTAAATTAGTTGCTTTAGTTAATTTAATGGATATTGCTAAATATTTTAATGGTGATTGGGAATATAATATTACTAAAGAAGATGTAGGTTATGCTATTGCTTATTATAAATTTGTAGAAGCACCACATTATTCAGTTTGTAAAATTGAAAATTCTGTTTATACTTATTATGGTAATCCAGTATTTAAAAATGAAGCTGATGCACAATATGTAATAGATAATCCTAATTTTAGAGATATTCTTGATAAAATATTTAAATCGTGAGTTTATATAAATACAATATAACTGTTAAAGTTGATGATGAAGATGATAAGTATAATGAAATGACTATAAGACTTGGTATTAAAACTGCTATTCAACGTCATTTACGTTTTGCTAGTCTTCATCATAATAGTAATGTTAACATAGAAAGAGATTTTAAAGTATAAAATTATGGGTGACGAAGATTTATATGTAGGTGATGCTAGAAACTATTATAATACACAACGTATAATAGTTAGAGCTGATGAACATCCAGGTTTAATTTGTAGTAGTAGTATTCCTGATGGTAAATCTCAACGTAGAGAAAGTAGACGTAGAGCTATTAGAAGAAGAAAGGGTAGACTATGATACGACGTACAGGTTATATTATTCCTTATAACTTTCCTCTTAATACTCGTAGAGGTTTTAGAACTATATATTTTCTTATGAAACTAAGTCAACATGATATGATTACTGTAATTAAAGATATAATTGCTGTTAGACATGCTGGTATTAATTTTATAATTAATGTATGTGATAAGTTAGAAAAGGAAAATGATTATATTCTAGATTCTCTACGGGGAGGCTAGAGTAATTAAGTTCTGCTAAGTGTAGTAATACGGCTTATGGTGCAAAACCAAGCAGAACTTCTAATATTAATAATTAAAATAATAAAGTTATGGAAAATATTAAAGAAGAAACTGTTTCTTATTTTATTAAAGAAGCAGATACTGCTCTTAAAGATTATAACAATAGAATTAAGAATTTAACAAATAAGTTCTTTAAAGATAACAATATTCCTCTTAAAGTAGGAGATAGAGTTACGGTTGCTAATGATAAAGTAGGAACTATTGTAAGTCTTTATACTAAATCTTATGAACACATTCGTTATTGTAATTATATTCCTATGGTAAGAGTTAAGCTTGACGAAAATACAGGTTTAGAATATTTTGCAGTTGTCAATAATATAAAGAAAATATAATCATCTTATTGATGAAGTAACATAATATTATTAATTAAAACTTTTTGTAAAATGGCAAAGAAACATGACGAAAGAAAGGATTTAAAGTGTGTATCACGTATTGCTAAAATTGATGGTAATCATATTATCATTCCAATTAATGCAGTTATTGGTATTCGTACTTGGGGAAGAATTGATTTTCTTGTCCATTATTGTGGATATGTGCTTAATCGTGGTAGTAATACTATTAAGCCTTCTAATCTTAATTTTGAAGATACTGCTATGAGTGCTAGAGAAGCTAAGAAGATTAAGAAAGAACATAAACTAACAAATAAGAGGAAATGAATGTAGATTATTCTAAGCTTAAATTTGTATTTAAGCCTAAAGCTTCTACTAAACGTAGAGCACCAACTGTACTTCCTAATAAGAAGTTAACTAAATTAGTTCCTGGTCAAGTTATTCAAGATGAACAAGGTAATTTTACTGTTCGTATTAAGTACTTTGATTATATTAATAGACTTACCAAAGATACTAATATAAGTGATGTAGGTAAAGATGGAGTAACTCTTCCTTTTACTGAAGATTCTTATGATTTAACTAAATGTGAACGTATATTCACTAGAGTTGGTCAAAGGAATAGACAATACATTAGTTTACTTCTTAGTGAAAGTGATAGAATATTCAAGAAAGCAGACCCTAATCGTTATGTACCTTTTTGTCATAACTGGATTTGTTCTTGTTGGATTGTTAGAATTGATGGTAAACTTTATGCCAAATTTAATAGAATTTTAACTCTAGTTGGTCATGATTATAATGTTAAACATTTAATAGATGATGAGGAGAATATATAATGCACAATGAATATGAACTTACATTTGGAGTTATACCTATAAATACTCCTAATATGACTAGAGATAGAGCTAAAAAGTTTACTTTTACTGATGACCAAACAAAAGCTTATAATGGACTTATTAAGTTTATTAATGAGCCTTATAATCCTAAAGATTTTAAGCGTGCTTTGATTGGTCCTGGTGGTACTGGTAAAGCTCTAGCTAATAATACTCCTGTATTAACTGATAATGGTTGGAAAAATATAGGAGATATAAAAGTAGGAGATTTTGTAGCTACTCCTTATCATGCTTTTTCTAAAGTTATAGGTGTTTATCCACAAGGAGTAAAGTGTATCGTTTATAAAATTACATTTGCTGATGGTAGAAATATAATTTGTGATGAAAATCATCTTTGGTTAGTTAGAACTAAGAAACAATTAGCTAATTATCGTTACTATAAAAATAGAGGTGGAAATACTAGATATTCTAAAGTTTTAACTACCAAAGAATTACTTTCTGATTGTAATACTAAAGGATATAAAGAGAAAACAGGTAATTATAGATATTTTATACCAGTAAATAAAGTATATAATACTGAAAAAATGTTACCTATTAATCCTTATGTTTTAGGTGTTATTCTTGGAGATGGGTGTTTAACAAATAATACTACTGTTGGAAATACTACTAGATTATATATATCTTCTAACGAAGAAGATATTATATCTAAAGTTGCTAATATTTTAAATTGTAATTATGAATGGCACAAAGATTATAATTATACAAATGTTATTTATGGTGATAGTATTATAGAATTAGATAAAATTTTAAAGTTGTACAATCTTAGATGTAAATCTATAGATAAATATATACCTGAAATATATCTTATGAGTTCTATTGAGCAACGTAAAGAATTACTTAAAGGACTTATGGATACAGATGGATATATTGATACTAAAGGTTGTTTTAAGTTTTCTACAAGTTCTAATATTCTTATAAAGAATGTAGTAGAATTATGTAGAAGTCTTGGATATATTGTTGGAGCTATAAGTGAAGACAATAGAGGAACTAATATAAATTATAGTATCAATATTCAAACTAATGATATTATATTTACTAGTAATAAACATAAAATTCAATATAAACAATCAAGTGGTAAATGTGTATATCATAATGATCATATAGGAATTGCAAATATTGAAGAAATTCATAATCCAACTGAAACTACTTGTATTTCTATAGATGATGAAGATAAATTGTTTATAACTAAAGATTATATTATAACTCATAATACTTTTCTTCTTAAAGCTTTACTTCAAGATTGTAATATACCATTCTCTGAAATAGGTTTAAGTGCTCCAAGTCATAAAGCTTGTAGAGTTCTTAAAAATAGTATTAGAGGTACTCATTGTAATGTTAATACTATTCAATCTGATTTTGGTTTTAAACCTAATTATGATATTGAAAAGTTTGATATTAACAAGGTTGCTTTTGCTTCTTATGGTCGTATAAAGATTGAAGATTATCGTCTATATATAGTAGATGAAAGTTCTATGCTTAATTGTAGTCTTGTTACTTATATTGATAAGATGATGAAGAAGTATAGTATTAAACTTATACTATGTGGTGATGATGCTCAAATCCCGCCCGTAAACGAGAAGGATAGTTATGCTTTTAAAGGCGTTACATCTTTCAGACTTACACAGATTGTACGACAAGATGAAGATAATCCTATAAGAACTCTTACTGAACTTCTTCGTTGTGATGTTTATAATGGAACCTTTAACTTTCTAAATTATATATCTCATAATCGTAGTAAATTTGATAATACTATGACTAAAGGATTTGTAGTTTGTAATTCTGCTCAATTTCAGCAAGAAGTTGTGAAACAATTTAGCGATGAAGCAATTACTCGTAATACTGATTATGTTAAGGTTATATCTTATACTAATAAAGCTGTTTCTAATTGGAATAAATTTATTAGAGAAAGTATAATTAAAGACAGTGAAAAATCTGTTATTACTAAGAATGATTTGATTACTTCTTATGTTACTATTGTTAACCAATTTAATGATGCAATTATTCAGAATAGTGAAGATTATATTGTAAAAGAGATAGCTAATTATACTCATCCACAATATGCACTTAAAGGTTTCATGGTTAAATTTCAAGCTGTATTTGGTGGTCAAGTTACTTCTCCATTATTTATTATAGACCATAGAGATAAATATACTATGGCTATGTATTGTAAGATTGCTGATGATTTAATTCAGCAAGCTAAGAATGCTCGTAAAGATATTCGTGCTGCTAAATGGAAAGCTTATTATAAGTTTAAAGAATCTTGTCTTCTTCTTGTTAATATTGGTAGACCTGACGGTTCTATTCTTTATTATAGAGATTTAGATTATGGTTTTGCTATTAGTAGTCATAAGTCTCAAGGCTCAACTTACAATGTAAGCATGGTAGATGTTATGGATATTGTTTATGATAAATATGGTAGACCTTATCCTAACGCTAGCGATATTAATAAGCGGCTTTATGTTGCTGTTAGTAGAGCTAAAGAAAAAGTGTATTTGAGATATGGATATTGATAATAATAGCTTTGTTAGACTAGTTCGAGTTCTTAAACAAAAAGAACAAGATGTAGCTAGAATTAAAGATACTATATCTAATGGTATTCTTGATGAAAATGATTTGAACCTTGGTGATACTGTAAAGTTAACCAAAAAAGATAATAGTCGTACTGTTATCGGTACTCTCTTAGATGCTACTATTGTTATTATTGATGATAATTATCATAAAGGTGTTGTTGTTCGTCCTGATTATGTTTACGAAAGTGTTGAGTTTTCGCTGGCAGAATGGAACATTGAAGTGATACCAAATTCATCAGATGACAATTTTGTTGAGTTTCAAGCAATTTGAATAGTTTAGTCGATTAATTAATCACGAAAATTATTTGATGCGCTCAAATCGAAAATTAAAATATTAAATAAAATGTGTAATACAAGTAATAGTCCTTCTTTTAAAGAACGTGTACAATGTTACATTAGTAAGAAAGAAGAAATAGAAACTGAATACAAGAGTAGAATGAAAGCTCTTGACGAAGAAGCTTCTGCTGATATTCTTGCTAATTGTCCTATCAAAGTTGGCGATGTTTATGTAACTGAATCTAATAATGCTTGGGGTCTTAAACGTCAGTATTATAAAGTTGCTAAAGTTGATGCTACTATTGATGGTAGAGTTAGTGTTTATGGTTATAAGCGTAAACTAGATAAAACTTGGGGTAAACGTGATAATATATACATGTTTAGTGCTTCTATTTACGATAATTATAATGTTAATCATTATGATAAAGTAGAAGATTATGTTGAACCTACTAAAGATTAATTAATTATGAAAAGAAGTGATAAAATTAAAGCTCGTAAACGTATTGAAAATGGTTGTAACTTTCCTAGTCTTATGACTATTAGTAAATACCCTGGAGTTACTATTGGTTAATATCGTGGATAATATGTAATTATGAGTTCCAAAGTATGTGACAATTGTGCTTTAGGTATGTTTAATACTAAGTGCAAATGTCTTGATGGTGTTGGTAATCCAATGTCAGGTATTATTATTGTTGTACCTAATGTTGATTATAATGCTTATAAGAATAGAGGAATGACTTTTAGTAAGTATGTGGAAATAGTAAAGGAAACTATCACATCCTTTACGGGGGGTCTAGAACAACTAGACCCTTATATTGTTCCTCTTATTCGTTGTAAGCTTGATGAACGTTGTCCTGTAAATAAATATATAGCTACTAAATGTATGCTTCATACATTTGATGATATTAGAATTAATAATATCAAGAAAATAATGCTTCTTGGTAATGCTGCTACTAATTTTGGTTTTGATATTACTAAAGGTAAAGATAAACTATATTATATAGCTCCTTATGTTTACAGTACAAATTACTCTCCTTTTATTAAGTTTATAGATGATAATAAATACGATGAATTTCGTAATCGTCTAGTTAAATGGCTTACTGCTAATAAAGATAATAATTATAATGGAATGGAAATAATTAAATTGATAAATGATTCATAGTTTAGCTGTAGACTTAGAAGTATTCGAGAATATGATTTCATTTACTTTTGTAGACGTTAGAGATTATCTTGATAAATTTGCAGATTGTAAAGGTGCTTTAACTGATACTTTAACAGTTGAAGAAATTAAGTCTAGACTTGATAGTGTAAAGAGTTGGATATTTTATGTTACTGATACAGATGATTCACAGATGTTAGAACTGATAGACTTCTTTGAGAAGATGCGTCCTATAACTAAAGATGATGGTACTGTAGACAGATATGATTTATTTGGCTATAACAATCAAGTTTATGATGATATGATGACTAGAGCTTTCCTTATGTATTGGAATCGTTTTGATACTAGTAAACAACTTTGTTCATTTCTTAAAGAAGTGAATAATAAACTAATGTCTCTACAAGATGATAAAGATGCTTTATGGAATGACCCTCTACTTAATGTTATTCGTAAGTATAGATTACCTTATGTAACTGTTGATTTATTTAAAGTTTATGCTCTTAATTCTGCTGGAGTAAATGTAGATAAAGATACTGGTGAACGTAAGAAGTATGGTAAAAGTTTGAAGCAAGTTAGTATTAATCTTAAATGGTATAATCTTCTTGATTTTAAGCTACCTCCAATAGATGATGAAGAAGGTGATGTATATAGGAAAAAAGATGAATATAAAGGTATGACAAATGAACAATTAAATCATTTGTTTACTGCTGATTTTAATAGGTATCTTATGCCTAAATATATAAAACCTATGCTTCATTATAATAAGAATGATGTATTTCTTGTTTGCGAGATAGCTAGACAAAAGCCTGATGAGATTAAACTTAGATATAGTCTAGGTCATGCTTTTAAACTTAATCTTCTATGTAGCGCTAGAAGTAATATTGCTGATAAACTTCTTAATAAGTTCTATTCTGAACGTAGTGGACTTAAAGAAGATGCTTTTAAAAATCTTCGTACTCAAAGAACTGCTTTATCGTTTAAACGTATTATATTTCCTCATATTAAGTTTAAAACTAAACAACTTCAAGATTTACTTGAAGAAATGAAGAAAGTTGTAATATATAGAACTAATAAAGATAGTTTTGTACGTGAAATAGATTTTTATGGTACAACATATACTCTAGCTACTGGAGGTATTCATACTCAAGACAAACCTGTAATACTTAAAAGTACTAATAAATATGTTTATGTTCATCATGATTATACATCCTACTATCCGAGTATAATGATTAGTTATGAAGTAGTACCTGAACATCTTAATACTAAGGTGTTTGTAAACATGGTAAATTACTTTAAACAAACGCGTGTTAAGTGTAAACATACTAAGGATGAAGATGGATTTGTAGTTCCTGGCGTACATAATAGTCTAGCAGCTGAAGCATTAAAGATTGTAATCAATGCTATTTGTGGTAAATATGGTTATGAAAATTATTGGCTTTATGATAGACTTGCACAAATGAGAGTTACTATTAATGGTCAGTTAATGACAATGACTCTTTGTGAATCTCTTGAACTTGCTGGAATACATGTTGTTAGTGCTAATACAGATGGTATCGTTATAAAGCTTCCTTATGATAAAATTGACGTTTATAATCAAATTTGTAAGGAATGGAATGAGACTAATAGAATGTCTGCTGATGATGAACATTACAAGATGCTTGTTAGTCTTAATGTTAATAATTATTTTGATATTCAAAGTAACGATAAACTTGAGTATAAAGGTGCTCTTGACCCAAAGCAATATATCAAAGACCTTAAAAAAGGTTATGATATGCCTATTGTAGCTACTGCTGTATTTGAGTATTTTGCTCATGGTACATCTGTAATGGAAACTCTTTGTAGTCATAAAGATATTCTTGATTTTTGCAAAACTCAAAATGTTGGTAAACAGTTTGAAGTTGTTTATGAAAAAGTAGTAGATGGAAAACGTGTCGAAGTTCGTAGTCAACCTCATGTTCGTTTCTATGTATCTACTAGAGGAGTTGTGATTGTGAAAGAGCATAAACTTACTGGTAAACGTAGTGTTTTAGCTAGTGGAAAACCAGTTCAAATTCTTAATTTACTTGATGATAAAGATATTAGTGAGCGTAATATAGATTATGCTTATTATTATGAAGAAGCTTATAAGATTATTAATCCTATTAAACTTGGAATAAGTCCTAATCAGAAAGGTAATTCAAAGAATAAAACTCTTAGCGGAAAAGCTCTATTAAAAAAGAACTTTGGTATGTATAATAGTTTATTTGATAATGAAGAAGAATAATGACAGAAGAACAAGTTTATTTAAATGCTGTTGATGTTTGGAGAATGAATAAAGGAATAGGTACTTTTGTAATACCTGCTCCTTTTGATGCTCTAAGACCTCTGCTTTATATTCTTCCACAACTTTACAATAAGTCTCCTACGACTAGTATTGTTATTATTGTGAAAGATTTTGCAGATAGAAGTAGTATTGAAAATTATTTAACTACTTTGAACAATGAAATATGGAATAATTCTTTTCGTACTGTAATACATAATGGAAGTCTTAGGATTTTAACTACTGAATATGCTGCTGAACATATTAATGAATATAATCCTTTACTGACTATAATTTATAATCCTAGTATATTTCATTTTGTACATATAGCTATGATAGAAAAATCTAAGTTTAATCTAGTAATTCTTAGTAAACTACTAGATAATAAAACTATGGATGATTTCTATACTGTTGCTCCTAGTATTGGTAACTTTAGTCAAAATGTTATTGATGAAGTTAGAACTAACCGCCCCGTAAAAGATTGTTTGGTAGGGTTAACTATAACACCTGATACTGAACTAGATAAAGAAATGAACTATTATAATAGGGAAATTTCTACTGCTCTAGCTATATTTGGTAACTTTGATAATATCAAGTATGCTAGATTGGGAAATAGTGCTACTAATTGTTCTAGTATGATGATATGTGATGCTATTGCTCGTACTAATGGTTGGGATAATCATTTAGATATGTCTTCGGAATTTAATAGAGACATAGATAAACTTTATAGTCCTGCTGCTATTAAAGAACGTGCTGATAGTATTTATAATATTATTAGAGAACGTAGTACTAAACTTGCTAGTTCTAAAGATAAACTTAGTAATATCTTAGATATAGTCAATAACAATTCAGACAAGAATATACTCATTATAAACAAGTATGGTGAATTTGCTAATCTTGTTACTGATTATCTTAATGATAAATCTGGTAAAAGAATTTGTGCTAATTGCCATGATAAAGTAGATAATGTTCCTGCTGTAGATGATTATGGAAATCCTATTCTTATAAAGAGTGGTCCAAAGAAAGGTCAACCTAAACTTCTAGGTGTTATTGCTCAAAAGAAACTTGCACAGAAACTTATGAATAGCCATAAGATAAATGTAATTTCTTGTGGTGCTTCACCTGACAAGTCTTTAGATGTTGATATTGATTTGGTTATAATCACTTCTCCGCTATGCGATACTATTGAGAGCTATTTCTATAGACTTTCTAAGGTTCATTTCAGTAATGAGGTATTATTATATACCTTATTCTATAAAAGCACGTTAGAGGAGAAAAAACTAGAAGATAGAACTGTTCCAATCAATCATACAATAATTAACGATTTTGATAGAAATGTTAAAGTTGATAATAATAATGCTTATTGTATTGTTGATTAAGAAAAAGTTCTTATCTTTGCAGCAGAAATTAGAAAACGAACTAATAAGCTCTTTGAAATAATGAATGATACTAAAGATGAAAATGGTAGCAATCGTAGTTTGATTGTTAGACAAGATGATGTTAATACTGGTATTCATGTTCTAAATCTTCTTGATGAGAAACAACTTGCTAATGCAGAAGTATTTCTAAAGAAGATTATTGCTACAGAAAAAGGCGGTGTTAAGAGTGTAAATGAAGGTCTTGCTATTCTTATGAGAGCACAAGATTTAAGATTACCTTTTAGTACTTGTATAGAACATATCCATGTAATTAATGGTAAAACCGGTGTTGATGTTCATATCGTCAAAGCGTTGTTGTCAAGGGCAGGTATAGTCTGGGAAACTACTAAAGATTATGTACCTCAGTATAAGTATACTGATGGCAATAATGTTTATGACGAGACACTACTTCCACAGTATTGTGTTAAATGTCGTACCAAAGCAGAAGCTGAAAGTAAAACAGACGATGAAATAGTTGGTGTTTATCCTCTTAAATACTATAAAGATTTAAAAGGTAGAGTATACAACGAATTTCAAATTAACGAACAATGTATTAAGTGCATTAATCTACCACAAGCTATGAAAGTAGCTCAAGAAGGTAAGTTTCCTGTTATTAGAACTCAGGCTACTCCTACAGATTATGTTACTGAATATAAGTTTACTAGGTTTAAGAGAATATATGGTAAAGTAGTTGAAACTCATGCTGTAGGACATTTCTCTTATACAGAAGCTAATACGGCTGACTTATTTACTAAAGATACTTTTAAGAAATATACTCGTATTATGATTGGACATCGTGCTTTTATGTATGGTGCTCGTGATATAGCTAGTGATATTCTTATGGGTGTTATGTCAGACGATGAATTATCCGAAGTCTTTGCCAATTCAGTTCCTAATGATGAAGACTTTGTAAATATTGAAGAAATTTCTAATGGTGAAGTTTCTCCAGAATAAGGAACAATTTAGTGTGTAAATAGTATTATACTATATAATTATTTTATTAACAATTTAAATATTTAAAATTATGAAGATTAACGGTTTATCATTCGGTATTTCAGCAGTTGCAAGTGGTGTTAAGAGTAGTGTAGTTAATGCTGAGCCTCAGCTTATTGTTGCTACTACTAAGGGTGGTTTTGCTATTACAGGTTCTGTATCTAAGGCTCTTGGTTTGCAGGCTGGTGATAACATTATGTTTGCTAATAACATCGCTGATGTTGAAGCACTTGTAATGGCTAAGGAAAATGCCGATTTGTTGGAGTATGCTAAGAATAATGGTTTCGACCTTGAGACTTCTGAGGGTGTAGAAGCTTGTATTAAGTCTCTTACTGTTTGGTATATTGCTAAGGGTGTTCCTATGTTTAAGAAGGATGGTTCAGAAGCTACTGTAGCTGTTCGTCTTACTAAGGAAGAGAAGAAGAAGCTCTATGATGAGAATGTTGATGCTATCATTGCTGCTAATCGTGCTC
>ENA-UPXB01001227-UPXB01001227.1-human-gut-metagenome-genome-assembly--contig:-NODE-1227-length-17535-cov-9.104250_pt1 | contig 17535 bp, 6 predicted proteins | sample MGYA00250055_ERZ773386 | MGnify/ENA primary metagenome ERZ773386 (study PRJEB29103, sample SAMN06111974) | human gut metagenome | biome: human gut; feature: ankylosing spondylitis patient; material... | reverse complement strand
GCCGCAGACGGGTCCCGAATGCAAATATAGCGAATTTTATGACAAAGTTGAGTGTAAACATCAATAAGATTGCCGTGGTGCGCAATTCGCGCGGCGGAAATCTTCCCGACGTGGTCCGTGCGGCCCTCGATATCGAGCGTTTCGGCGCGGAAGGCATCACGGTCCATCCGCGTCCCGACGCCCGTCACATCCGCTACGACGACGTGCGGAACCTGAAACGGGTCCTCGCCACCGAATTCAATATCGAGGGCAATCCGATTCCGAGCTTCGTCGATCTGGTGCTGGAGGTCGTGCCGACGCAGGTGACCCTCGTGCCCGACGCCCATGACGCCATTACGTCGAATGCCGGGTGGGACACGCTCGCCAATCGCGGATTCCTGACCGAAGTCACGGCGCGGTTCCATGAGAAAGGCATCCGGGTCTCGGTTTTCGTCGATCCCGATCCGGCGATGGTCGCCGGGGCGAAGGCGTGCGGCGCCGACCGGGTGGAGCTTTATACCGAGGCCTACGCCCGCGAATATCCCGCCGGCGCCGAAGCCGCGCTGGCGCCCTATCTCGCGGCGGCCGAGGAGGCCCGCCGTCAGGGGCAGCACAGGAACCAGCAGTTCAGCCTCAGTATGGGGTTGTGTCAGACTATGAGATGGTTGGGGCATCAGAGAGTGCTACATATGGTCAGTTTAAGTACTCTGTTAATTCTAAAAATGAAGCGATTATCGAAGGACTTTCTGATGAAGCAGCAGCCCAGTCAGATGTTCATCTTATTATTCCAGCTAAGATTAATGGGTATAATGTAACAGAAATAGAGAATTCAGCATTTAAGGATAATGTTAACATTAAGAGTGTTACATTTAGCGAAGGTCTTAAGAAAATTGGAGGAGCAGCATTTTCAGGATGTGTCAATCTTACTGGTACAGTAACTTTGCCATCAACTTTAACATCAATTAATTATGACTGGGGTAATAATGGCGGAGCATTCAGTGGAACATCTATCTCTAAAGTTGTATTTAAAGATGGAACAGATAAACTTACAGTCGACAGATATGCATTTTCTAGCTGTAAGTCATTAACAGAAGTTAGTTTACCATCAAATATTTCAAATGTAGGTCCATACACATTTGATGGTGACAGCAGCCTTGAAAAAGTTACATTTAAAGATGGCTCTTACGAATTAACTATCAGTGATAATGCATTTAGAAAAACAGCAGTAAAAAATGTTACATTTCCTAAAAATACTATCGAGATAGGAGCAGGAGCATTTGATAGTGTTGTTGAATTAACTAGCATAACACTTAATGAGGGGTTAAAAACTATAGGTTCAGGAGCATTTGAAGGTTGTAATAATCTTAGTGGTAAGTTAGTTATACCATCAACAGTTGAAACTATAGGTAGTTCTTATTATGAAGGAGCTTTTGAAAGAACATCAATTACTTCAGTGGAATTCAAGGATAGCAGCACAGGCACATTATTAAGCATATATGATAATACATTCAAGGATTGTAAGATGCTTGAGAGTGTATCTTTACCAAACAGAGTTAAGAATATAGCTTCCAGAGCCTTTGCTAATGATACTAACTTATCAAGTGTTGAATTCAAAGAGGTACCAGCTAATTTAACTATAGGTGACTCAGCATTCTATAACACAGCTATTAAGGAAGTAAAGCTGCCATCAAAGACAACATCATTAGGAAGCTATGCTTTTAAAGATTGTGCCAGTCTTGAAATGCTTGAGCTCAACGAAGGTCTTACAAGTATAGGACAAGGAGCTTTTTCTAATTGTACTTCTTTAGGTGGAGTAATTAATATTCCATCAACAGTAACTACAATAGGAACAAATTATGGAGATGGTGTATTTGATAATACAGATATATTTGGCGTTGTTATAGCGGACGGTAATGCTGGAATATCAATCGGATACAATGCATTTGGTGATTGTAAGAAGCTTGCATATGCAGACCTTTCTAACAGAGTAACAGGTATATATGGAAGAGCATTCCAGAATGACACAGCTTTACAGTGGGTTAAGATTAAGAAAGATAATTATGATGTAACCATGGCATCAGATGCATTCCTTAATGCAACAGCATTAGAAAAGATATCTATTCCTAAGAGAACTAAAATGAATGGCGATGTATTCAATGGTTGTACAGCTTTAAAGAATATATATTATTCAGGCTCAGAAAAGGATTATAGCAATTATGTAACTATAAGCTTTGATTACGGTAATAATAAAGAATACCAGAACGCAACTCTTACATACAACTATACAGCATACGACACATGGGCAGTACCAAAGGAACCAGATAAGTCTTTAAACGGACTTGCCCAGGATGAAAATGGTGTATGGAAGAATTATAAAGATGGTAAGGTTGATACAGAGTACACAGGTTTAGTAGATTATAATGGTACATGGATCTATGTTGAAGCAGGTGAAGTAAACTGGGGATATACAGGTCTTGTAGATTATAATGGAATGTGGTTCTACGTATCAGGTGGTGTAATAGACTGGAATTATGAAGGCATAGCTGATTATGCTGGCAACTGGTTCTATGTAACAGGAGGTATGATTAACTGGGATTATACAGGACTTACATGCTATTCGGGTGCATGGTTCTATGTATCAGGTGGTGTGTTAGACTGGAGTTATACAGGTCTTGCATACTATAACGGAATATGGTTCTATGTATCAGGCGGCATGGTAGACTGGAGCTATTCAGGTCTTGTATACTACAATGGAGCATGGTTTGCTGTATCAGGAGGAACAATCAACTGGTCAACAACACTCGTAGAATATAACGGAATGTGGTTCTACGTATCAGGCGGTATGGTAGACTGGGATTACACAGGAACATATGTGTTCTATGGTAATACATTTAATATCGTTGGCGGTGTTGTAGTGTGGTAGTTGCGAATTAATGTATTCTATAATCGCAGCATTTTAGCTATGATTACCAGAGCGTATTGATATTATGATAATATGATACCGGAGTTAAAAGGTCTAATCCCACATGAGTCTGCTCATAAGTGTCTGAAAGACCTTGGACCCACAGCATCATATATATAATGAAAATATAACTGGCATATGTATGTGATAATTACGCATACATATGTCAGTTTTGTTATAAACAATAACATAGAGTTTGTTTTGCTTTCTTTTCTTGTATGTGCTAATCTATTATTATATGGATTATGCGAAAGGAGTACGTTTCATATGAAAAAATTGTTGAAAAATACGATTGCGGCTGTGGCTGTTATACTTGGTATCGGCTTGGGACTGGGTATAGGACAGAAGAATTATGTGCAGGCAGCGCAGGATACTTATTCATTAAGTATGGCTGAAGATAATAAGTGGTATTATTATAAGAATGGAGTTGTAGATACGGGCTATACAGGACTTGCATACAATGATTATGGCTGGTTCTATGTAAAAGATGGAACAATAGACTGGGGCTATACAGGACTTGCATATAATGAAAACGGCTGGTTTTATGTAAACGGAGGAATATTAGACTGGAGTTATACAGGACTTGCATATAATGAAAATGGCTGGTTTTATGTAAACGGAGGAATATTAGACTGGAGTTATACAGGACTTGCAAGTAATGAAAACGGCTGGTTCTATATAAACGGAGGAATACTTGACTGGAGTTATACAGGACTTGCAAGCAATGATTATGGCTGGTTCTATGTAAGCGGAGGTATGCTTGACTGGGGCTACACAGGAATGGCTTATAATGATTATGGCTGGTGGTATGTGGTTGATGGTACACTTGACTATACATATACAGGCTTTGGAGTTAATGAATATGGTTCATGGCTGTATTGTGATGGACGTATCAGATTTGACTATACTGGTAATGCAAGAAGAGGAACAACTATATATGTAATAGAAGCAGGCCGTGTTACACAGACAATAGAAATGCAATTAAATCTTAGTACTGATAGTGAGTATTATAAGTATGAATATGCATATAAAACAGGTGATACTTCAGTATTGGAAACAGATAGTGAAAAGGCATTTTATGATGGTTTATCATCATATCTGGATGCAGCATATGCATACGCAACACCTTATGAGCAGGAGTTAGCTGTACATAATTATATGGTTCTTAATTCAGAGTATGATTATTATAATTATATAAATGGTACAATCCCATACGTATCACATACGGCAGAAGGAATATTTGTGAACAGGACAGCAGTGTGTGATGGATATTCAAGTGCATTTAAGTTATGTATGGATATATTAGGAATTCCTTGCGAGATTATCACGGGTGAAGGCGATGGCGTAGCACATGCATGGAATGCAGTTATGCTTGATGGAGAATGGTATATGGTTGATGTTACATGGGATGACCCTGTACCAGATAATCCGGGCGTTGTAAATTATGATTACTTTAATATCACTGATGAAAAGATGAGAAGAGACCATTCATATACAAGTGATATAAATGCTAATGGAACAAAGTATAATTATTACGCACAGCAGGAAAATTATTTCACTAATACAACAGATTATTATGAATACCTTAATAAAAAGCTGTCAGAGGCATTAGAGTCAGGCGTGGAAAATGCAACTGTTGTAATATATGTAGAAAGTCTGGATGAACCAATAGATAGGGAATTTATAGATGCTTATACGGATTATAGTAAGATAACAGCTAATTATCATTCAATAGGCTCAAGTAGCAGATATAGTTCTTATGTAATGATGATTGTATGGAGATTAAGCTAAGTGATTTACAGGTTAAAAATGCAGCATTGGAGAAACAACGGATGAGTAACAGATTAGTATTTCTTGATGACTTAAAAGGATTGTGTATATTATTAGTCGTTTTCTGTCATTTTGTTCTGCTGCCGGCAGATTCGGTGGCAGGCAATATAATTATGAGCATATGCTGGGTTGCTGTGCCATGCTTTATTATGACAACAGGATATCTTTTACATAAGAAAGAAACATTTGACTGGAAAAGATATTTCACAAGGCTTGTAACTACATACATAGTGTTCGTAGTATGGAGATTAATATATATGTGTGTTCAAAGTAACATATATGGCGAAACACATACTGTAAGCGAATATATAAGAGCAACATTATTTGCGGCGGATATAAATGGTGTAGACTTCGGGGCGCTGTGGTATATGAAGGCATATATTGTAATCTATCTTATATATCCGGTTACATGGTTTCTGTTCAGACACGATGGCAGGAAGTTTGCACTTGGTATGCTTATAGTAAGCTTCATAGGAGATATAGGCGTTGGTGCAGTTAATATATTGTTATCATATTTTGGCAGCTTTGATATAAGTTCGGTGAGTACACTTGTTCCATATACGAATTGTGCTTTTATGCTTACATATTTTCTTATAGGTGCATTTATGCATGAATACAGGGACGATATTAAAAACAAGATTAACAGATATATTCCGGTTATTTTGTTTGTTGTGGGAGTGCTGCTTATTGTTCTTGAAAAGTATATAGAAACGAAAACAATGAGCTGGAATAACATATATCTTAATAATGGATATAAAAGAATATCGGTTATGCTTGCATCAATAGGGCTGTTTATGTGTTTTAATTATTACAGTTCTAATAAGGAAAATGTGTTTGGAAAATATGTAGGACAGTGTACAATGGGAGTATATTATATACATTATATTCTACTGATATTGTGTGTGAAATATATATATCCATATATCAATATAGAAAATTATTCACTGGCAGCTAATCTTATAAAAACTGTTGTAATGACTGCTGTGTGTATGGTGATAACTTGTATAGTAAGAAGAATTCCATTATTAAAGAAAATGGTTATTTAAATGCAGGTTTGTGTTTTTTGCTTTATTATTAAAAGTACTGGATATATAACATTTAAAGTATTATACTTATAGCGGTATTCTTAGTGGTTAAACACTTTGAAGATAAAGCAGCAAGGCATATTATGATTTAGGAAATTGTAAGAATTGCATAGCAATGTATCAATATGGGTATATCAGTTGGGAATATAATTCCTTTTAACTCTGATATAATTATACGCATTGTGAGAAAAAAAGGAGGAAATATGATAAGGGATAAGTTCTTAAAGAACAAAAGAATTAAGAAATTGCTTGCATCAATGGCTGTATTTGTCAGTGCGGTGTGTGTAAGTACAGCAGTGTCTGGTTTTACCACACAGGTTTATGCAGAGGCAACTATTGGTACTAACATTTCAGTAAAGACATCAGATAATAATTATATAAGATGGGCAACACCTGTTAAGGCATATCTTGTCAATATTGGTGATGGAAATCTTATGAGAGTACAGTCTGATGGTTCTAATGTTTATGTAGAATATTATAATTCAGAATTACAAGTTACGGATTATAAGCAGATTCCTACAGAACTTTCTGAGTTTGGTGGATTTTATGATGGTGCAGATGCTTATTATATAGTAAGCGGACAGAGTAATCCATCAGAGTCAGCAGATGTAGAATGTTTCAGAATAACTAGGTACGATAAGTCATGGAACAGAATTACATCTACTGGTTTATATAATTGCAACACAGTTGGACCATTTCATGCTGGAAGCCTAAGAATGACAGAATCAGATGGATATCTGTTCATAAGAACAAGCCATACTATGTATAAGTCATCAGATGGTTATAATCATCAGGCAAATGTAACGATACAGGTTGATGAGAAGAATATGAATATTACGGATTCATTTACTAAGATTATGAATTCTGCGTATGGTTATGTAAGCCATTCATTTAATCAGTTTATTAAAACAGATGGTAATCATCTTGTTGCTGTAGACCATGGCGATGCTTATCCAAGAAGTATAGCACTTATAGAGTATCCAACAGATTTTACTACTGGTCAGTTTATTTCCAATATGGACTATTGGGGAGATAATTGCAAGTGTACATCTTTACTTAATATAGCTGGTACTACAGGTGATAATACAACTAATGCATCAGTTGGTGGTTTTGAAGTGACAGACAGCGCATATATAGTTGCAGCTTCTTCTATAGACCAGGATAATAATGGTAAACTCAGAAATATATGCATACTTTCAAAGTCTAAAGCCGATGGAAATACTAAGATAAACTGGATTACAGATTATACAGGTGATGATTATTCAGCAACAACACCACATCTTGTTAAGATGGCTGATAACAGATACTTAGTTCTCTGGTGCAAGAGAAGCGATAGAGAGGGTACTGTATATTATACATTTGTAGATAATAATGGTAATCAGACTGATAAGATAAGAACTATGACGGGTAAGCTGTCACAGTGCGAGCCAGTTATGTATGGTGATATGGCTATATGGTATACAAGCGATGAGGATAGTGTAAGTTTTCATGGTATATTCAAGGATGGTTCAGCTTATGGAACAGAAAGAGGTCTGCTGCAGGAAGCTGATGGAACATGGAAGTACTATGTTAATGATGAAGTTGATTATGATTATACAGGACTTGCCAACAATGAATATGGCTGGTTTTACGTTAAAAATGGCGTATTAGACTGGAGCTACACAGGACTTGCCCAGAATGAGTATGGCTGGTTTTATGTTAACAATGGTGTATTAGACTGGAGCTATACAGGACTTGCCCAGAACGAATATGGCTGGTTCTATGTTAACAATGGTGTATTAGATTGGAGTTATACAGGGCTTGCAGAATATGCAGGAAACTGGTTTTATGTTTCAGGTGGCATATTAGACTGGGGTTATACAGGGCTTGCAGAATATGCAGGAAACTGGTTCTATGTTTCAGGTGGCATAGTTAACTGGAACTATACAGGACTTGCAGAGTATGCAGGAAACTGGTTCTATGTTTCAGGTGGTATAGTTGACTGGAGTTATACAGGAACTGCAAGTAATGAATACGGTACATTTTATATAAAGAAAGGTGTACTCGATTGGAGTTATACAGGACTTGTATATAGTAAAGATGGCACAGCTTATATAGTGAATGGCATTCTTGATAAGGACTATACAGGTGTAGTAGAGGATAGTGCAGGTGTTCTCTGGTATGTTGAAAATGGTATGGTTAATAAAGAATATAATGGTTATGTAAAGAGTGATGATGTTACATATAAAGTAATAAATGGTATTGCAGTTAAGCATAATCATTTATATACATCTGAAGTAACTAAAAAGGCAACATGTACTGAGGATGGTGAAAAGACATATACATGCTCAATATGTAATGATACTTACACAGAATCTATAGAAAAGACAGGTCATAAGTATGTAGATACAGTAGTTGAGCCAACAGATACAGAAAAAGGTTATACAGAGCACACATGCTCAGTATGTGGAGATACATACAGGGATAATTACACTGATGTAATAGTTCCGGAATATGAAGACGTAGATATTACAGAGGATAACTGGAAGGATTACTTATATGTATATGAATGTATAGTACCTGAATATGATGCTGATGGTATAGCTAATCTTACATATTACTGCAGATTAGCTGTAAAGCCAGAGATAATGGAAAAACTTAACCCAGGGGAATATACTACAATAACATATGACATTAATTGCTTTGTTAATAGGAATTCAACTATATCATATGATTTTTCATCAGGTGAGGAAGAGTATATTGTAGATGAAGGCTGGACTAAGAAGAGAAATTTATTGGGTTCAATAGAAAATGAAACAGGAAAAATCAATATTGGCGGTTCTAACTCTGATTATAGCTATATATATCATACATACAAGGATGTAGATGATAAGGCTATGTCAGGTGATATTACTATGAACACAGTAAATACCTATATCCTGGAAATGGCTAGTGTAACAGGAAAGTTATCAGTAAGAAGCAACTAATTATATTAAGTGGTTTATTACAATATAAGAAGTTACAGCTCAAGTTAAGAACGTATGATATTCATAATCTGCGTGAAAATATAATATAGTATAAAGATATATAATACAAATATTAAAAATACGTCAGAATGGTATAAAAGCTGATTTCTGGCGTATTTTTTGTTTACTTAATTGTTTATATATAATATACTATATCTAAAATTAGATTTACTTGTAACCGTGAACAGTATATATAATTATATTTGAACAAAATATGATAAAGTAATACACGCAATATTACAATCAGGTAAGATTATGTGTAATATTTGCCGATATAATATATGATAGGGCTTTAAATTTGTGAACCGCATAATATTATGATGTTGGGGTGAAAGCCACAACTATGAGCAGGTGTATGTGGGTGAATGACCTTGTGACCCTGGTATCATATATTGGGATACAAAAAGACAAGTATATATTAATCATAATACGAAAAGGAGGAAGTATATGGAAAGAAACTATTTCAAAAGAATAGCTTCGGCATTTTTAAGTGTAATGCTTGTGCTTACATCAGTAAGTATAGCACCGGCTGCACAGGTGTCTGATACAGTGCAGACACAGAGTGTATCAACCCGCAAATACGCTAACATAGTTGTATTTGTAGATTTTAAGGATACAACACATGAACACGAAAAAACTGAACTAGGGAAGTGTTATAAGGAAGACCCTAAAATCACAGAATATTTCGAGGGGGATGAGGAGCACCCAAGAGCGCTTAAGCAGTATGTTTCTAACATTTCTTATGGGCAGCTTAATGTCCAGAATATTATTCCACAGTATGACAGTGAGAATAATAAGATAGAACCATATGTGTTAAGCAATGACGTATCATATTATGGGGACAGGACTGTTGGAACTTCAGGACCAGCCCTCGGAGATACAAGAATGGTTAAGGAGATTTCTGAATTACTTGCTAAAGACAGCAGATTTCCTAAGGATGCAATAGTAGATTATGATGGTGATGGATGTGTTGATAATCTTATGATTGTAACAGCCTGTGAAAAGGGTAATTCTAATTCACAGATGTATGGACATAAGTCAACATATGCAGGAACAGATGAGATTAATTCCAAGAAAATAGGCAGTTATACGGTTATTCCAGAGGGTTTAGCATACTTCGGATTAAGTGAAACCGGCGTTGTCATACATGAATTTATGCATACGCTTGGATATCCAGACCTTTATGTTAATACTAATGTTTCTGGTGTTGTACCGGTAGGCCAGTGGGATATTATGGCGATGGAATGCAAGTTCATCCAGTATCCTCTGGCATATTTCAGGTCAGCTTATTCAGGCTGGTTTGATATACCGACAGTAACAGAGTCAAAGAAGAATTGTTCAATATATGCAGCTTCTTCTACAACATTTGATACAAGAAATAATCAGGCGGTTATATTAAGAACAGATTATTCATCTAATGAATTCTTTGTTGTTGAATACAGAAAACAGAAGGCTAAATATGATGTTGCTTCTTATGATGATAAGTCATACGAGGGCAAGATATATGGTTCAGGACTTATCATATATAGAATAAACGCCTCTCTTATCGGTGGTAATATGTATGGTCCTCCATATAAGGCATATGTATTCAGGCCAGGTGATTCTATACTTAATGGCTATGAAAAGGCAGATTATACTAACTTAGATAAATCATTCTTATCAGCGGAAAGCGGCCGTACATCTTATGGAACACATGATAAGAATGCAGGTATAGCTGACAATGCTATTACATATTCAGATGGAACTAACAGCGGAATTGTTATAGAAAATGTAGGCAGTGCTTCTGGCGACACAATAACATTTGATATATCATTTGCAGATGACGGACAGGAAGGTCGCTGGATAACAGAAAGTACGGATACACTTGGACTTTCGCTTAGTGATATAGAAACATATACAGATAGTGAACAGAATAAATATTTTATAGCCAATATAGGTGATGGCTATGGTTATGCGACAAATGATACAGTATTATTTAAGTATAGTGATGGAGCATGGAGTAAGATTACAGACGGACCTAAGGCTGTTAATGATGGAAAGTCTATAGTTACTTACAATGGTGACGTGTATATTTCATATCTTGATACTAATTTTTATGCACGTGTAGATAAGTGGAATGGAAGTAGTTGGCAGAATATATATAAAGCCTCAGGTTATTCTGATAATGTATCACTTGTTGCAGGTTCTGAAGGCATATATTTTTCATATACAAGTCAGGATAACAGCAATATTTATGCATATAAGTATGATGGAAATACATTAAAGAATTTATCTGATAATATATTAGCAGGAGCAGTAAGTAGTATGCCGGCTAATGCTGCTATATCTGTAGATGCTGATGAAAATATATTTGTTGAATACAGAGATACAGCTAATAAGAGTAATATATATATTAAAAAATATAATCAAATTGATAACAGTTGGAATGCTGTATTAAATGGTTCAATACAGGCTAATGAGGTTGTATTAAGTAATAATAATGGAAAGCTTTATTTGTTTAAGAAAGGAACTGCTTTCGATACAGTAAAAGACAGTTATCTATACAGCCTTGACTATGCCAACTCTGCTAAAGAGTGGACTCAGGTAGGGACTAATAGTATAACAGACAAGGGTGTTAATAACGCAAGTCTGTGCTTTGATGGTGATAATGTATATGTAGGAACTACTGCAAGTGATAACATTACATTTGTAAGTGGACTTGTCGATGGCGAGTGGCAGCAGCTTGGAACTAATGTATCTATTCAGGATATTAGTGGTCTTAATATAAGCTACGGTAATTCTAAGATATATGCGACATATCTTGACAGTGACACTGGTAAAGCAGTTGTTCGTTCTTATGAAGTAAAATCTGCTGATAAGCCGGAGCAGCCGGTAGAGGTTCCTATAACAGAGGTACAGCTTGGCAGAGAAGCACTTGATATGTATGAAGGAGATACTTTCAAGCTTACAGCAACAGTTCTTCCAGTTAATACAACAGACAGCAAGGACATAAGCTGGAGCAGCAACAATGAAGCAGTTGCAACAGTATCTGAGGATGGAACAGTAACAGCAAAGAGCGTAGGAACAGCTGTAATTACAGCAACAAGCACAAATGGAAAGACAGCAAGCTGTACAGTGACAGTAGAAAAGAAGCTTATACCAATCACAGAGGTAAGTCTTAGTGAGAGCGCAGTAGGAATAATAGAAGGAAATACACATAAGCTTACAGCAACAGTCCTTCCAGAGAATACAACAGATAGTAAGAGCATAAGTTGGAGCAGCAATAATGAAGCTGTAGCAACAGTATCTGAGGATGGAACAATAACAGCTAAGAGTGCCGGAACAGCAGTAATCACAGCAACAAGCTCAAACGGAAAAACAGCAGATTGTACAGTAACAGTAAGCAAGAAGGAAATACCAATCACAGAGGTACATCTTGATAAGAGCAGCGCAACGCTTACAGAGGGTGACTCAACAACTCTTGTAGCAACAGTTCTTCCAGAAAATACAACAGATGGAAAGAGCATCAAGTGGAGTAGCAGCAACGTGGCAGTAGCGACGGTAGACCTTATGGGAAAAGTAACAGCCAAGAGTGCCGGAACAGCCATAATCACAGCAACAAGTGAGAATGGAAAGACAGCAAGCTGTGCGATAACAGTGGAAAAGAAGCTTATACCAATCACAGAAGTAAGTCTTAGTGAGAGCGCAGTAGGAATAATAGAAGGAAACACACATAAGCTTACAGCAACAGTCCTTCCAGAGAACACAACAGACAGTAAGAGTGTAAGCTGGAGCAGTAACAATGAAGCAGTTGCAACAGTATCTGAGGATGGAACAATAACAGCCAAGAGTGCCGGAACAGCCGTAATCACAGCAACAAGCACAAACGGAAAGACCGCAGGCTGTACAGTAACAGTAAGCAAGAAAGAGATACCTATTGTAGATGTTGCACTTAACAGGACAAGCGCGACAATTACAGAAGGAGATATATTAAACTTAACAGCAACAGTACTTCCAGAGAATACAACAGAGTCTAAAAACATAGGCTGGAGTAGCAGCAACAACGATATAGCTACGGTTGACTCAACAGGAAAAGTAACAGCAAAGCAGGCTGGAACAGTTGTAATCACAGCAACAAGTTCAAACGGAAAGACCGCAAGCTGTACAATAACTGTAGAAAAGAAGGAAATACCTATCACAGAAGTTGTTCTTAATAAGACAAGTGCAGCTGTTGATGAGGGTGAAACAATAAAATTAATTGCTACTGTATATCCGGAAAATACAACTAATGGAAAGAGTATTAAATGGAACAGCAATAATAACACTGTAGTCACAGTTGACCTTATGGGAAATGTAACAGCCAAAAAAGCAGGAACAGCCATAATTACAGCAACAAGTGAAAATGGTGTCAGCGCAAGCTGTACAATAACAGTCAACAAGAGAGATACATATACAGGTTTAAGAGATGTTAATGGTGAGTTGACATATTTTAACAACGGCAATGTAGATACAACATACACAGGTCTTGTGGATTATGAAGATAGTACATATTATGTAAGAAATGGTGTTGTAGACATAACATACACAGGTTTTGCAGATTATGAGGATGACAGATATTATATAAGTGAAGGTGTTGTAGATACAGAATATACAGGTCTTGTTCAGGATGGCGATGACTGGTTATATGTTGAAAATGGCAAGGTTAATTCCGATTATACAGGACTTACTTATTACAATGATGTGTGGTTCTATATAACAAATGGAAAGATAAACTGGGGATATACAGGACTTGTATATTACAATGATATATGGTTCTATGTATCAGGCGGAATGATAGACCGGAATTATGCAGGACTTGTATATTACAACGATGTATGGTTTTATGTATCAGGCGGAATGATAGGCTGGGATTACACAGGTCTTGCATATTTTGCTGATACATGGTTCTATATCTCAAACGGAATGTTAGACTGGAATTATCTTGGACTTACATATTACAATGATATGTGGTTTGTTATTTCAGGAGGAACGATTAACTGGAGTTATATGGGACTTGTATATTATAATGATATATGGTTCTATGTATCAGGAGGTACAATTAACTGGGATTATGAAGGTCTTATATACTACAGGGATACATGGTTCTATGTATCTGGTGGCTGTGTCGACTGGACAACAGCAGTTATAGAGTATAAGGGAAATAAATTCTACATACAGGATGGCATGGTAGACTGGAACTTCTCAGGAACAATCGATTATAAAGGTTATACATACCACATTGTTGGCGGAATGGTAGTTTAAAGTATAATCTGTTAAGAAAAGAGGTATGATATGCACAGAAGAAAATTATTAAAAAAAGCATTGGCTGCATTTCTTGCAGTTAATCTTATAGTTACATCTTCATCAATGGCATTTGCCGGAAATAATGATAATAATAGTGCAGATGTGAATTATGAGAATGAAACAACCGATACAGGTTCACGTTATGTTGCAACAGGTTATAGGCAATTAGATGAAGAATATCAGATAATTCCAGATGTTCTCAGTAATGATAATTCTAGTATAGATGGAATGGACATTACAAAGGCAGCTACATATCCGGCTGCCTATAGAACAGAAAATCTTCCTGCTGTAAGAGACCAGGGAATATATGGTGTATGCTGGTCATTTTCAACAATATCATTAATAGAAACTAATCTTATAAAGAAAAATCTTGCTTCTAGTGATATTGATTTATCAGAATTACATCTTGTGAATTACACATATAACTGTGTTAATGACCCTTTGGGCGGACTTGAAGGCGATGTTAACAAGTTTGATACATCATATGGTTCTGTAATGCAGTATGGTGGCAATGTCGAGATGGCAGCTAACTCACTTCTTGACTGGGAAGGTGCTGTTAATGAGGATGTTGTTCCTTATACTATAGATTATATAAGACAGGTTGAAAATGAGCAGTTAAATGATTCACTTGCATATGGAAAAGATGTTGCACATGTACAGAATTTCTACAGAGTGAACATAACCAGCAGGGATGATGTCAAGAAAGCAGTTATGGATTATGGTGCTGTTTCAATATCATACTGGTCTGACCAGAGCAGTGACTGGAGTACAGATAATTACAATAGTTCTACTGCGGCGTACTATTGTCCAAATGCTTACACATCTAATCATGCCGTTACTATTGTAGGCTGGGATGATGATTATTCAGCAGATAATTTTGCAACAACACCAGATGGTAATGGTGCATGGATAGTAAGAAACAGTTGGGGCAGTTATTATGGTAAGGAAGGATATTTCTATCTTTCTTATTATGACAAGTCTATATATACAGTAGGTTATGCGCTTGAAGCAGAGCTTTCAAATAACTATGACAATAATTATCAGTATGATGGTGCAATGCTTTATGGATATATGGGATATGGTGGTTCTAATAAATATGCCAACATATTTGAAGCTAAAGCTAATCAGGATGGAAGTGAGAATATAAAGGCAGTTTCATTTATGACAGGACGTTCTACTAATCTTAATTATACAGTAAGTATATATACTAATCTTACAGATGAAACTAATCCTGAAAGTGGAACATTAGCAGCACAGAAAAGCGGAATAACAACATATGACGGAACATACACGGTTAATCTTGACAGTCCGGTAGAAATTAATGAAGGTAATAAGTTCTCAGTTGTTGTAGAAGTTAGGAATGCTTCAGGTAAAACATCATATTTGGCATATGAACGCAGTATGCAGTCAGGCAAGGTAGGATATTGGTGTACAGCTTCTGCTAAGGAAAATCAGAGTTTTGTAGCTAACCCATATGGATATTGGGAAGACTTTGGTAAGGCACGGTCATGCAATTTTATTATTAAAGCATTTACAGACAATGAAACACAGACACCAGTGGTTGAGGTTGAGAGTGTAAGCCTTAATAAGTCAGAAATGACATTAACAGAGGGCGAAAGTGAAACATTAGCTGCAACTGTTACACCTGAAAATGCAGAAAATAAGAGCATTATATGGAGTAGCAACAATGAAGCAGTAGCAACAGTAGATGCTAATGGAACAGTAATAGCAAAGAGAGCCGGAACAGCAGTAATCACAGCGACAAGCACAAACGGAAAGAGCGCAGGCTGTACAGTAACAGTAGAAAAGAAGCAGATACCAGTCACAGAAGTACGTCTTAGCGAAAGTACAGTTGGAATAGTAGAAGGAAGTACATATAAACTTACAGCGACAGTGCTTCCAGAGAACACAACAGATAGTAAAAATGTAAGCTGGAGCAGCAACAATGAAGCAGTAGCAACAGTAGATGCTAATGGAAATGTAACAGCCAAGAGAGCCGGAACAGCTGTAATAACAGCAACAAGCACAAACGGAAAGACAGCAGGCTGTACAGTAACAGTAAGCAAAAAAGAGATACCAATCATAGAGATAAGCCTTGATAAGAGCAGTGCAACGCTTACAGAGGGAGAAACAACAACTATTGTAGCGACAGTGCTTCCAGAGAATACAACAGATAGTAAGAGTGTAAGCTGGAGCAGCAGTAACAGCGAAGTAGCAACAGTAGATGCTAACGGAACAGTAACAGCAAAGAGAGCTGGAACAGCAGTAATCACAGCAACAAGCACAAACGGAAAGACAGCAGGCTGTACAGTAACAGTAAGCAAAAAAGAGATACCAATCACAGAGATAAGTCTTGATAAGAGCAGTGCAACGCTTACAGAGGGAGAAACAACAACTCTTACAGCGACAGTGCTTCCAGAGAACACAACATATGGAAAGAGTGTTAAGTGGAGCAGCAGCAACGTGGCAGTAGCAACAGTAGACCTTATGGGCAAGGTAACAGCAAAGAGAGCCGGAACAGCCATAATCACAGCAACAAGTGAAAATGGAAAGACCGCAAGCTGTACAGTGACAGTCAACAAGAAGGATACATATACAGGCTTGAGAGATGTTGATGGCAACTGGATGTATTTTGAGAATGGCAATGTCAATAGCGACTACGCAGGTCTTGTGAATTACGAGGGCTTGTGGTTCTATGTAGATAATGGAACAATAGACTGGGGCTATACAGGACTTGCAGATTATAACGGTATCTGGTTCTATGTATCAGGCGGTATGGTAGATTGGAATTATGCTGGACTTACATACTATAATGATGTCTGGTTCTATGTATCCGGAGGAATGATAAACTGGGATTACACAGGACTTGTATATTATAATGATATCTGGTTCTATGTATCCGGAGGTATATTAGACTGGGATTATATAGGTCTTACATACTACAATGACATATGGTTTGTTATCTCAGGAGGAATGATTAACTGGGATTATGCAGGACTTATATATTATAATGATATGTGGTTCTACGTGTCAGGAGGAACAATCAACTGGGATTATGCAGGACTTATATATTATAATGATGCATGGTTCTATGTATCAGGCGGCTGTATCAACTGGACAACAGCGATTGTTGACTACAATGGTGCTAAGTTCTATGTACAGAATGGTATGGTAGACTGGGATTACACAGGAACAGTTAATTATAATGGCAGTACATATAATGTAATTAATGGCATGGTATATTAAATATAAATAAAAAACATATCAAATAAATAATTATATATAATAGTTTGAAATAAGCCTGAATTATTCATAGTTCTTACTTGGATAATTCAGGCTTGTTTTTTATATG
>ENA-UPXB01001195-UPXB01001195.1-human-gut-metagenome-genome-assembly--contig:-NODE-1195-length-17870-cov-4.075592_pt1 | contig 17870 bp, 20 predicted proteins | sample MGYA00250055_ERZ773386 | MGnify/ENA primary metagenome ERZ773386 (study PRJEB29103, sample SAMN06111974) | human gut metagenome | biome: human gut; feature: ankylosing spondylitis patient; material... | reverse complement strand
TCCGTGGGGCGCGAGTGACGGTAGTACGGCGGCGGACTGCCTGCGGGGGTGGCTTTGCTGCGCTCGCCGCGGGTGGGATTGCTGCTTTTCTATTTCAACAGTGTTCTTTTCTGTGAACGGTCCGCAGCTTATGGAAATACGCACCGGACAGCTGCGAGATTTGGCATAAATAAGGCAGATAAAAACAAAGCCCGCACTGTCGCTTGACAGCGCGGGAGAATTTGCTATAATGGACGTAGAAAGGGCGCTGCGACAAGCGGTTAGCCCGGGAAGTTAGGAAGACTCAAAATGAGAAACCGTCACTTGGCCGAGTGGCGGTTTTCGCTTTTTATACGGATCGTGACCACATATCCAAGGATATGTAACGTGATCGTAATAGGCATATCTACCACCTCCTCTCGGAGGATGTAGCCAACCGCCTGCCGTTCGTGCAGCGCCTTGTTATTACCGTATCATAAGTTCCGACAAATTGCAACATTTGTTTCATCCAACGCGCGGTGAGTGCAGCAATGCCGCGCCCGCAAGATGTCTGCCGCCGTGCTCCCGTCACACGCGTCTCACGGTAGTAAGGCGCGGTTGATACCGGTAACGACTCGCAAGGACTCGTGGCGAAGCCACGTACACCGCACCTGATTCGGCAAGCATTGTAGCTCTTCAAGCAAGAGACTGTCAATGTAAGCGGGGTCGAGGGGCAAGACCCCTCGTCTTTCTCTCGGGGGTTCAAGGGGGATACTCTCTTTCGAGAAAGAGAGTATCCCCCTTACTGCGCACCCTGCGGCACGCAGGGAACAAAGTGCAGAGCACCGCGCTGCCAAAAATCCCGCCTTTCAGCAAAGAAAGAAGAACGCCTCTTCCGAGGCGTTCTTCTTATTTTTGCGAAAGTAAAATTTACAGATACTTCTGCATGCCGTCGGTGGCGAGGGCGGGGTCGCCGGAGACGGAGATGGTGAACTTGACGCCGGTGGCGTTGCTGAAGCGCTCGAGCTCGTTCAGGAAATCGTCGGCCGCCTGGTTGCACTCGCCGCCGGTGATCTTGAACAGGTTGTCGATGAAGATGTGGGAAATATCATAATTGCCCGCGTACAGGCCGAACAGGAAGCCGCGCAGGGCCTCGTAGTTGGACAGGTCGTACTCGTAGGCAGAGATCAGACGAACGTGATAGTGCAGGTCAAAGGTCATGGTAGACTTTGCCTCGACGCAGACGACGCTGCCGTTATCCTCCTGCGCAGTGGTATTGATCATTTCGATCAGCTTCTTGGTCTTACCGGTGCCCTTTTCACCCATGATGAGTCTGACCATAGAAATCACTCCTTTCAATAGCTCCCCGCCTCTTTTGCGGGGGATGGTCTTTCTGATGGCATCAGCATAGCATAAATGAAACAAATTTGCAATGCTGAATGGAAAGTTTCAGGTTTATTCAAAAAATTCAGCGCAGGCGCTTACGCAGCTCCTCGCCCATTTCCTCGTATCCGGGCTTGCCGAGCAGCGCGAACATGTTCTTTTTATAGGCCTCCACGCCCGGCTGGTCGAAGGGGTTGACGCCGAGCAGATAGCCGCTCAGCCCGCAGGCATATTCAAAGAAGTAGATGAGCTGGCCCATCGTGCGGGCGTTGTTCTCATCGAGGTTCAAAATGATGTTCGGCACGCCGCCCTCGACATGGGCGAGCAGCGTCCCGTCCATGGCCTGACGGTTGATGAAGTCCATCGTCTTTCCCGCAAGGAAGTTGAGTCCGTCGCCATTGACTTCGTCAAAGGGAACGATCATCTGGTGCTCCGCGGGCGCAAAGCGCACAACGGTCTCCATCAGCATACGCTCGCCCTGCTGGATGTACTGGCCCATCGAGTGGAGGTCTGCGGTGAAGTCGACGCTCGCGGGGAAGAGGCCCTTTTCCTCCTTGCCCTCGCTCTCGCCGTAGAGCTGCTTCCACCACTCGGCCATGAAGCGGAACGCGGGCTCGAAGCACGCGAGAAGCTCCACCTTCTTGCCCTGACGGTAGAGCTCGTGGCGCATGGCGGCGTACTGCCACGCGGGATTGCTGTAATCGTTTTTCGCGCAGAGCGACATCATCTCCTGCGCACCGCCCATGAGTTCATCCAGATCAACGCCCGCGACGGCGATGGGGAGAAGACCAACGGCGGTGAGCACGCTGTAGCGTCCGCCGATGTTGTCGGGCACGACGAATTCCTCGTATCCCTCCTGATCGGCGAGGGACTTGAGCGCGCCTTTGTGCGCGTCGGTCGTGGCGTAGATGCGCTTCGCGGCTTCGGCCTTGCCGTATTTCTTTTCGAGCTTTTCGCGGAAGAAGCGGAACGCGACGGCGGGCTCGGTCGTCGTGCCGGACTTCGAGATGACGTTGACGGAGAAATCGTCGTCGCCGATGAGCTCCGTCACCTCGCGCAGCGCGTCGGAGGAGAGACCGTTGCCGATAAAGTAGATGTTCGGCGTGGACTTCTTCTTTAAGTTATAGTTCGGGGAGCAGAGGCATTCGATCACGCCGCGCGCGCCGAGATAGCTGCCGCCGATGCCGATGACGACGAGCGCCTTGGAATCGCCCTGAATCTTCTTCGCCGCGGCGAGGATGCGGGCGTACTCATCCTTGTCATAGTCGCGCGGGAGCGTGACCCAGCCGATGAAATCAGAGCCCTTTCCGCCGCCGTTTTGCAGCCAGCCCGCCGCGCGCTCGAGACGCGGGCGCAGCGCCGCTTCATACGGCAACGAGAGAAACGATACGGCATGGGATACGTCGATAGACAGCATAAAAATGGCCTCCTGCGATCAAAAATTCTTGCTTGCATTGTAGCACACGACAAAAAAAGAAACAAGCGCAAAGCGGGGAAAAACGGGAGGCAAACACCGTGCTGCCGTCCAGAAACCGTGAAAACTGTAGAAAGCGGTAAAAAACGGTTCGCTTTACCGCTCCATCTTTGTAAAGTGCGTGCATTTACTGTCACACGTTATTGTGTTATCGTGTTACCACACTAAATCAAACGGCCGAGCGCCGGAACTTACAGGAGGAAGAAACGATGAAAAAATTCTTAGCCATGGCGCTTGCCGCCGTGATGGTACTGGCCCTTGCCGCCTGCGGCAGCAAGAACGACACCGCCGACGATACCGGTGATGCGCAGGACGCGCAGGGCGGCGAGACGCAAAAGCTGATCGTCGGCTTTGATGCCGAGTTCCCGCCGTTCGGCTTCATCGCCGCCGACGGTAGCTACGACGGCTTTGATCTCGCAATGGCCAAGGAGCTGTGCGCGCGCCTCGGCTGGGAGTACGAGGCCGTGGCCATCGACTGGAACAGCAAGGACGCCGAGCTTTCGAGCGGCACGATCAACTGCATCTGGAACGGCTTTACCTACACCGGCCGCGAAAATGACTACACGTTCTCCGACCCCTATGTGGATAACTCCATCGTGATGGTCGTGAAGGCCGACAGCGGCATCACCTCGCTCGCGGACCTCGCCGGTAAGAGCGTGATGGCGCAGGCCGCGTCCTCCGCGGTCGACGCGATCAACGAAAACGAGGACTTCAAGGCGTCGCTCAAGGAGGTCGTGGAGCTGGGCGACTACAACATGGGCTTTATGGACCTCGCCCAGGGCACGGTGGACGCCGTGGCCGCTGACCTCGGCGTTGCGCAGTATCAGATCGCGAACAACGACGGCGACTACGTCATCCTTGACGAGCCCCTCTCCACCGAGCAGTATGCCATCGGCTTCCTCAAGGGCAACACCGAGCTGCGCGACGCGGTGAACGCCGAGCTTCTCAAGATGGCCGAGGACGGCACCATGCTGGAGATCGCGCAGAAGTACGTCGATCAGGGTCTCGTGCTCGACAGCCTGTGCCTTATCAACAAGTAAAAACGATCACTTCGGGCGACTGTAAAAACCAATTATAACTCATAGGCGCCCATCCTCTTCTCAGGGAGGGAGCGGGGGCTTTCGCCCCCGCTTTTTCCCGCTTATGACCGAATAAGGGAGAATCATTCCATGACTGTATCCACGATGCTTTCGCTATTATCCGAGGGCTTTGTCACATCGCTTTTGATCTTCGTACTGACGCTGCTATTCTCGATGCCGCTGGGCCTTGCGGTGATGTTTGGCCGCCGCAGCAGATTGACGCCGCTGCGCGGCTTCATCAAGGCGTATATCTCCATCATGCGCGGAACGCCGCTGATGCTGCAGCTGATGGTCGTCTTCTACGGGCCGAAGCTCCTGCTTGGCGTCACGGTGCCGGGCAACTGGCGCTTCACGGCGGTCATCGTCGCGTTCGTCATCAACTATGCGGCGTATTTTGCCGAGATCTACCGCGGCGGCATCGAGTCCATCCCGCGCGGGCAGTATGAGGCCGCGCAGGTGCTGGGCTACACCAAGGCGCAGACGTTTTTCAAGATCATCCTGCCGCAGATGGTCAAGCGCGTCATCCCTGCGGTGACGAACGAGGTCATCACGCTCGTCAAGGACACGTCGCTCGCGTCCGTCATCGGCACGGTGGAGATGTTCACGCGCGCCAAGCAGATCGTTGCCTCGCCGAATACGCCGGGCATGCTGGCGCTGGTGGCGGCGGGGGTGTTCTACTATGTCTTCAACTATGTGGTCGCCTTCGCCATGGAAAAATGGGAGCAGGCGCTGCGCTATTACCGCTAAAGGGAGGGGAGCGCAATGGCAGTTTTTGAAATGCAGAACGCTAAAAAGGCGTTCGGCTTGCTCGAGGTCTTAAAGGGCGTGTCGCTCAAGGTGGAAAAGGGCGAGGTCGTGTCGATCATCGGTCCCTCGGGCGGCGGCAAGTCGACGATGCTGCGCTGCGCGACGCTGCTTGAAACGATGGACTCCGGCACGCTCGCGTATGGCGAAAACGTCGCCGCGCGCGAGGAAAACGGCAAAGGCGTCTACGCCGGAAAAGCCGCGCTCGCGCAGGTGCGGCGGCAGTTCGGGCTGGTGTTCCAGCAGTTTGACCTCTTCCCGCACTACACAGTGCTGAAAAACGTCTGCGACGCGCCGATCTCGGTGCAGAAGCGTGATAGAGCCGAGGTCGAGGCCGAGGCGATGGCGCTGCTCGACAAAATGGGACTAAAAGGCAAGGAAAACGCCTATCCCTATCAGCTCTCGGGCGGGCAGCAGCAGCGCGTGGCCATCGCCCGCGCGCTCGCGATGAAGCCGGAAATTCTCTTTTTCGACGAGCCGACCTCCGCGCTCGACCCGCTTTTGACCGGCGAGGTGCTGCGCGTCATCCGCTCTCTTGCCGACGAGCACATGACGATGGTCATCGTGACGCACGAGATGCCCTTTGCCCGCGCCGTGAGCGACCGCGTCGTGTTTTTAGACGGCGGCGTCATCGTGGAGCAGGGCAGCCCCGAACAGGTCTTCGAAAACCCGCAGCAGGAGCGAACCAAGGAATTCTTGCAGTCTTACCACGAGACGAGCAGCGCTCAGGCGTAGTAATTCACGAGCAGGTCGACGACCGCGCCGTAGCTCTGTGTGCCGAGTTCATCGCCGTAGGATTTGATCATCTTATCGTTGAGCGACTGGGTGACGGTGGCCGTGAGGCCCTTGTACTGCGCCCAGTAGGCGCTGTTGTAGCGCAGATCGAGCACGATCTCGTCGGGTAAGCTGTCGCGAATCTGCTGCCATGCGTCGGGGTCGACGCGGTAGAGCGCGTTGCCGAGGTGAATGTAGCCGAGCATCCAGCCCGCATAGTTGTAGTTTGCGTCGTCGCAGCGCGTGCAGGCGAGGACCGCGAGGAAGTTGCTTTGCTGCTCGGACGTGATGCCGCGCTGATGCGAGAGCTCGTGCGCGCAGGTCGAGGCCAGCAGCATCGCGGGCGAGTCCATGTTCACGTTTGACTCGCCCGTGAACGGAAAGTAGAAGCCCGTGAAGTTCATCGCGCTCATGATCTTCGAAAAGAAAATGCCCTTGGGCTTCTGGTCCGGCATGTCGAGGAACGGAAATTCGTCGTACAGGCAGTCGTACACCGTGTCGGCGTAGTTAAGAATCTCCTGCCGGTCGGCGGTGAAGAGGCCGTTTTCGTCGCGCGCGATGTGCGTCGACGCCTCGGCGAGATGGTCCGCGAAATACTGCGTGACGCGGACTAAGTCTTCATACGTGACGGGCTCGGGCGAAAGGCCGCTTCTGTCGCAGAAGTCGTCCGCGTAATAGTTCGCGCCCCAGAGAAGCGAGAACGCGGCGCAGACCGTGAGAAACAAATCGAGCACGAAGAGCGCGCAGCGGTACGCGGCGCGCCCTTTTTGGCGCGACTTTATAAGATAGCGTACCATCAGCACGAGCAGCACGACCGCCGTGACCGCCGCGAGCACGTACAGAAGCTCTGCGACCGAAAACGGCAGCGCCGCGCACGCGCGGCCTAAGAATTGCTCGAAGGGCAGCGTGACCGAATAGACCCAGAAATTGACGGCCGCGCGGTTTCCACGGAAAAGATAGAAAAGCACAAGGACTGCGCCGCAGGCGAAAAGCCAGCGGTGCAGTCCTTTGTTGTCACGGTACAGGGTTTTCATGGGGAGATCAGTCCTTTTTTTCATCAAGCGGCGCTGCCGGTGCGGGGGCGAACATCGCGTCGTCCGTCACGCCCTTTTTCGTGAGGCTGCGGTTCGTGAACCAGTTCACAAGCGAGCTGATGCACGCGAAGATCGGAACGCCGAGGAACATACCCAGCACCCCGCCGAAGCCGCCGCCGACCACGATGGCCACGATGACCCAGAAGCTCGAAATGCCGGTGGATTTGCCGAGGATCTTCGGCCCCAGAATATTGCCGTCAAACTGCTGCAATGCGATGATGAAGAGAATGAAATAAAGGCACTGCTTGGGGCTGACGAGCAGGATGAGGAATGCGCTCGGAATGGCGCCGAGGAACGGGCCGAAGATCGGAATGATGTTCGTCACGCCCACGAACACCGAAATAATTGGCGTATACGGGAACTTGAAGATCGAGCAGCAGATGAAGCAGAGGATGCCGATGATGAGCGAGTCGAGCAGCTTTCCGCGCACGAAGCCGCTGAAGATACGGTCAGCCTCGGCCACGGCGCGCAGCGTGCGGCGGTACGGCGTTTCGGGCAGAATGGCGTAGAGGATCTTCTTCGACTGCTTGGCAAAGCTCTCCTTGCGCGCGAGCAGATAGACCGAGATCATCATGCCGATGAGAAGGTTCTTGAGGAAGATGACGACGCTCCAGATGCCGCCGGTCACGGCGACGATCGCGACCTGCGCCTGCGGGATGACCGTGTCGGTGACCCACTTGACGAGCTTATCGTAGTAGCCGTTGAGTGCGGAGAGCAGCTGGTCGGAGTAGATGTCGTCGGAGAAGATCGCCTGATTCTCCACAAGGCTGTTGACCCAGTTGTAGACGGTTTTATAATAGCTTTCAAAGTTGTCGGCCAGTGTCTTCGTGCTGTCGACCAGCTCGGGGATGAGGATGCTGAACATGAGGTAGATCATTGCGATGACGCAGATCCATGTGACGAGGATGCTCAGCCCCCGGACGAGCGAGGACTTGACCTTCGGCAGCCCCTTTTGGATATACCGGTCGAAAAAGTCGACGATGGGGGCGAGAAGGTACGCGAACACAAGGCCGTAGATGACCGGCGAGAGCACGCTCATCAGCTTGTCGAAAAAGTCCAGCAGCACGCGGGACTGGAAAAACGTGTCGTAAAACATCAGCACCGCGCAGGCCGAGACGATCAGCGTTACGCCGAGGTGAAGATAGGTTTTGTTCTGCTTCATGGGCTCCCCCTTTTTTTGGGCAAAAGGCGTTAAATGACTGCTAAAAAGATACCAGAAACAGCTTACTATTTTTTGCTGGGAATTGCAACCGCTCATTTCGTGTGTTATGATAATCTTTACTCTCTGTTAATGAAGATGAACAGAACTTGACTTTTTTGGCAGAGGGTGATTTTGACCGACAGGGCGCAGGGTGCTTTGCCGGTCTGATGCTGTGAAGAGCAAACGAGGAGGAACCCATGGACGACAAAAAGCTGCTCTTTATCGTCAATCCCCGCGCGGGAAAGACCAAATCCCTCGCACCGCTGTTTGACGCCGCCGCGATCTATTCCGAGGCGGGCTATCTCGTCTCCGTGCGCAAGACCACGCACCGCGGAGAAGCGACGGAGCTCGCCGAATCGCTCGGGCCGGAATTCGACGTCGTCGTCTGCCACGGCGGCGACGGCACGCTCAACGAAACGGTGAACGGTGTGATGCGCATTCCGCGAGAATACCGCCCGCTCGTGAGCTATCTGCCCGGCGGCAGCACGAACGACTTTGCCGCGAGCCTGAACATCTCGTCGAACCCCGCCGAGGCGGCGGCCTCCGCCATGCGCATGAAGCCGAGATCTCTCGATGTGGGCAAATTCGGCGAGCGGAACTTCGTCTATGTCGCGTCGTTCGGCGCGTTCACGAAAACGACCTACACCGTCCAGCAGGATATCAAGAATATGTTCGGGCACTTTGCCTACTTACTCGAGGGTGTCAAGAATCTCGACACGCTCTGCCCGTACCGCATGAAGATCACGGCGGACGGCGAGGTCTTCGACGGGGAATATCTCTTCGGTGCGATCAGCAATTCGACGTCGATCGCGGGGCTGATGAAGCTCTCGCCCGACGAGGTGTCGTTCGACGACGGCAAGTTCGAGCTGCTGCTAGTGCCCGTGCCGAGAACGCCCGCGGCGATGCAGGCGCTCATTTTAGCGCTCATCAACAAGGACTACTACGACTCCGAGGGGCTCATCTTCCGCCACGTCAAGCACGTGACGGCGGAGACGGCCGAGGACATTCCCTGGACGCTCGACGGCGAGTACGACCCCGGCGCGCCGGTCGTGGAGATCGGGATCGAAGATAATGGGGTCACGATGCTATTATGACTTCAAAAAAGAGAGGCTGGCCCATGGCCACCCTCGCATAAGGGCAACATTTAAAAGAATCGTTTAGAGCAAGGCAAAAGCACAAGCGGCGCACCAGATTTGGTGCGCCGCTTGTGCTTTTATTTAGGAGCAGCAACCGATATGTGTATTTCTGAAATTTTGCCCAATATCAGTGCTCAATACCGGGTCCAGTCGGGGTTTTTGTTCATGCCGGTCCAGGTCTCATAGTTTCCAGTCTTGTACTGGAACGCGTGGGAGTTGGTGGCCTCCTGGACCGCCAGGGAGAACCAGCCGCCGGGGTTGCAGTCCGGCCGGGTGTTCATGCCTGCCGGCAGGTCGCTGTTCTCCTCGGGGATGCGGTTCAGCACCCGGTTGATCATGGTCATAGCCTGGGCACGGGTGATGTAGGCATCCGGGCGGAAGGTGCCGTCCTCGAAGCCCTTGATCCAGCCCAACCCGGCAACTCGCCGGATATACTCCTCGGCCCAGTGTCCGCTGATGTCGGAGAAGGTCTGGGTGGTGCCGCCGGCACCGGTCTCAAACCGGGCGCAAATGGCGGCAAACTGAGCCCGCGTGATGGGGCCTCGGGATCAAAGGTAGTACCGCTATGACCCTGCACGATGCCCAGACCCGTCATGGTGGAGATGGCGGTATTTGCCCAATAGTCATCCGGAACATCGGAATAGGTATTGCTGGTCAGAAGATTGCCGTCACGCACCTCATCTTTCAAAAGCCGGAAGAAAACGGTGGCGGTCTCCGCACGGGAGATCAGTCCATTTGGGTAAACATTGCCATCATTGTGACCGACGATATATTCGTAGGTATGATTGAGAATTTCGGACGGCTCCTGATGCAGTAGCCAGCCCCGGTATTTGTCCTGTTCGGCTTTCATTTTCTCATAAAGGCGAGCATTGTAATCTGTTACGCTCATAGCGAACACCTCCTTCAAAATAGAAATAGCCGCCTGATTTCTTTTGAAAACCAAGCGGCTATGTATGTGGTTTATTCTGTTGTTAAAACAAGGTGCAGGATGCAGAGCGGCGGGATCAATCCATATCGTTATTATCCTTAATGCCTTCGTTCATTTTCTTAATCTTCCTTTTCCACACAGAATACTGAGTTACCCAAGCAGCGAGGAAGATCGCTACGAATATGCCTACATAAGACAGAATTCCAGCGGTCGAATGGGGCATCCAGTTGGCAAAATAAGAGATGGGGAACATAATCACGCAAGCAATTGCGAAGTAAATCCCGCTTTGCTTTGCAAGACTCCACGAATCGATCTCCCAAATAACCGAAGCCATTGCAAAGCCTGTGCCCATTATTCCGCTCAGGCCGGTTTGAATGAGAATCGCATTTAATTCGCTCCCCATTTTATTCACAAGCTCTGGATTGACCGGGTGGAAGAAACCATCCCCAATGCAGATTGAGATAATCACCGTAATGACATATCCGATTGCAATGCCAACAGGGAAACCAAGTAGTCCTCGTCCAATCAGTTTTTTCTTCATTTCTGCCACCTCACATTCCTAACAGTTGTTTGATTTTGGCGACGGATCGCCGTGAAACATAAGTAACCGTACCGTTTGAAAGCGTGATGCAAATTGTCCCGACAAAGCTCAAATCAAAGCTCTTGACCTTTCTCAGATTGATAATATCCGAGTTTGATATTCGGACAAAAGTCTTGCTGTCAAGCCGTTGTTCCGCCTCGTATAGCCTCAGGCGGAGCGCATACTCGCCGTGATTTGTCTCGGCAAACACCTTACCTGATTCAGCAAAAACACGGTAGATTTCAGACGGTTCCAGAGCCTCGACCACATCCTCCCTGAATCCGGCAATGACCTGCGGTTGCTCGTCTGACAGTCTTTTTATGATTGCATTGACTTCATCGGTCATTTTGTCCGTCATCACGATGATTTTTGGCTCTTTGCATTTTTCGTCTATCTTGATTTCAATTTGCATCGGTTCACCTCCTCGCTACGGTTACAGTATAGGAAAATCAAGAACCGATTTCTACCGATTCTCGATAGGTGGTTGTTTTAGGAACATAGGTGGTAATTTTTACGGGAATCTCATACCGGTCTGTATGGGCGGCTGATAAGTATCTGCGGTATGGGGATGCTCCCATACCGCAGACGGATCATCCTTCCGGCTCATTTTTGCGCTTTGTACTTCTCTGAACCGGAATGGAGAGCAGCTCTCTTGTACGCTCTCCAAGCTGTTTTTCAATGGCTGTCAGCCGCTGCTCCGGCAAATTGAGGGACGGATGACGGGTGAACTTGAAGTCCACCATTCGCCGCAGCTGCGCTTTCTGCTTTGCACCCATTACCTCTTTACATACATCCTCATAGGAAATGCGGTAGGGATTGGAACGGGTCTTTGCATATAAGGGTCATCCTTCGTGCCGCTGCGTGTCGCAGCGGCAGCAAAGGCCGCGTTCGGGAGCAACTCCACCGCCATGGCGAGGCAGAACAGAAAAAAAGAACAGACTTAGCCTGTCTAATTGTTATGAAAGAATTGATCACTTTTCAAGTCTGCTTTTGGGCGAAATAGCCTGGATTTGCGGGCTTTTCACTTCTTGTCGGCACATCCTTTAAAAGCGGACACGCAGGATCATTCAAAACCTAAAAACTGGATGCTTTAGGTGCCTGCAAATGGATACGCACGGATTATTTAATATACCAAAGAACGGTACTCAGTGCAATGGATATTACATAAAATTTTCGCGGAACGGGTGATTGACGGGCGCGGTGCTTGACAAGGCGGCGAGGGTTGATATATCCTTTACTGATAATAAAAACAGGGGCGGGGCGCGGTACAGGGCTGCGCTTGGGCTCCTGATGGGTGTAGAAAGGACACGGCAGATGATGAAGATCGGCTTTATCGGCACAGGAAATATGGGCGGCGCGCTGGCGAGCGCGGCGGCCAGAAGCGGCGAGGTGGAGGTGCTGCTCGCCAACCGCACGAAGGCAAAGGCGGAGACGCTCGCAGAGCGCATCGGGGCCGTTGTGAGCAGTAACGAGATCATCGCGCGCGAGGCGGACCACATCTTCCTCGGCGTGAAGCCGCAGATGATCGTGGACGTGCTCAAGGGCATCGCCCCGGCGCTCAAGGAGCGCAAGAGCGCGCCGGTGCTCATCAGCATGGTCACGGGACCGGACATCGCGCGCATTCAGGAGCTTGCGGGCGGGGACTATCCCGTCATCCGCATCATGCCGAACATGCCCGCCGCCGTGGGCGAGGGCGTGATCTTCTATGCGTGCAGCGGCAACTGCGGCAAGGCGCAGCAGGAGGCGTTTTTGCGCTACATGGCGCCCGCGGGCAAGCTCTTCCCGCTGGCGGAGGAGCTGCATGCCGCGGGCTCGGCGGTCGCGGGCTGCGGCCCGGCCTTTGCCGCGATCTTCTTAGAGTCGATGGCCGACGGCGGCGTCGCATGCGGCCTGCCGCGCGCGTCGGCGATCCAGTATGCCGCGCAGATGATGCTCGGCACGGCCAAGATGGTGCTCGAGACGAACCAGCACCCCGGCGTGCTCAAGGACAGCGTCTGCTCGCCCGCGGGCTCGACGATCCAGGGCGTGCGCACGCTCGAAGAGCGCGGCATGCGCGCGGCGGTGTTAGACGCCGTGACCGTGGCCTACGGGAAAAACGTCGAGCTCAAAAAGGCGAGCGACTGAGGCTGCGGCGGAAAGGTATCTTTCCTGCGCGGCAGGCATAGTTTGCTGTGCGGGTATTTCCAGTTTTTTGCAAAAAGTGAGGAATAGATCCTATGGCAGCGATCTCTCAGCAGCTCGCAGATATCACGGTGCTCTCGATCGTGGTGCGCATCCTGCTCTCCACGTTCTGCGCGGGCACGCTCGGCTTTGAGCGCGAGCGGCACAATCAGGCGGCGGGCTTTCGGACGTATATCATCGTGAGCGATGCTTCGGCGCTCGTGATGATGACGAATATCTTTGTTGCCGGCATCGGCGAGACGGACCTTGTGCGCATGTCGGCCTCGGTCATCACGGGGCTGGGCTTTCTCGGCGCGGGCACGATCTTAGTGACGCGCAATCAGGAGGTGCGCGGCCTGACGACCGCGGCGGGCCTGTGGGCGGTCGCCATCATCGGCACGGCGTTCGGCGCGGGTTTTTACGCGGGCGGCATCATCTGCTATGCGTTCATCTTCCTTGCGATGCAAGTGCTGCGGCGCGTGGACCTTCGCATCCGCAAGACGCAGCGCGTCTCCACTGTGTATTTCGAGATGGAGAAAAAGAGCACGGTCGGCCAGATCATCCGCCAGGTAAAGGGCCACGGACACTACATTTGGGACCTGAACCTCTTCAGCGAGACGCAGGAGAAGAGCGGCGGCCCCGTGTGCGGCACGTTCACCCTCTGGGTGAACGGCAAAACGACGCTGGACGAGGAGATCCAGGCGCTTGAAGCGCTCGACGGCGTCAGCTATATGACGCTGATGTGAAAACGGAAAAGCAAAAAACGGCGCGGGAGACCGCGCCGTTTTTCTTTGCTGCGGAAAAGTCGGGAAACGTCTCACGCCGCCTTGCGGCTGCGCGCGAGGCTGACAAAATAGCAGCCTACGACAGTCAGATAGACGAGTACCGAGCCGAGGCCGCGCCCCTCCCGCAGATAAGAGCCCCAGAGCATCAGGACGCAGTATTCCTCCGCCTGTGAATTGATGGCGTAGTCGCCCATGGTGGCTAAGAAAATGAGCGCGGACAAAATTGTGTAGGCGACCGTAAACGGCGCAAGATAGGACCTTTTGCAATACAGCGTCAGCCAGAGCAGAACGAGCGCGATCGAGGCACAGACGATGCTCTGGAAAAACAGCAGCGCCCCGAGGCGAGAGTCCTTCGCAAGGAGCACAAGGCTGTAAAAGGTGGCGTCCCCGGTCACTTTCCGCAAGAAACCGCTGCCAGTCGTATTCTGATGTACCCAGTCGATCAGGGGCGAGCCGCCCTCGAAACCGAGGAGCGGCAGCTGCGAGCGGATTTCGAGGGTGAAGAAAAGAGGGACGAGAATTGCGAGGCAGAGCGCGGCGAACAAAAGCCTTTTGCGCGACTGTGCGGATATCTGCATGGTGTTATCCTCCCTGTATGAATTTTCCACTCGGCGCTTCGCCGCCCCGGCAGAGAGCGGCGGCGAAGCATCGGCTTTTATCTCATTAGACGTAAAAAAAGCGCGCATTTTCTCGCCTTTTGGAGAAGAAACTGCAAGTTCGGCGCTTCGACCAAATCCGCGCGGGCTGTTCTGTGCAAAGCGGACGACGATTTTTTGCAGAAGAGGGGATTTTGCACACGGGCGGCGAAAGCGCGGCGTTTGCGCCGCCTTTATACACCTTGTTAAGAAAAAGCCGCGCAGCGGGGCGGAATCCCGCCCGTTCGTCGATTGACAGGGGAAAGTGCGCGCCGTACAATGAAAATTAACACACAAAGAGAGGAAAAATCATGAAATATGTCAAGGAGTTCGGCATCATCCTCATCGTCTCGCTTGTTGGGGAGCTGCTGAATTATTTTCTGCCTCTGCCCGTTCCGGCAAGCATCTACGGCCTTGCGCTGATGTTTCTCTGCCTGATGCTCGGCATCATCAAGCTCAGTGATGTGCACGACACGGCCTGCTTTCTCATTGAGATCATGCCCATCATGTTCATTCCGCCCGCCGTGGGGCTGATGGCTTCGTGGGACGTCATTCAGGCGAATCTTGTCGCCTATCTCGTCATTGCCACGGTGACAACGATCGTCGTTATGGCCGTGTCCGGCCTTGTGACGCAGGCGGTACTCAAAAAGGGCAAGAAGGGGGCGGAGAAGAAATGACATTTTTTGAACAGTCCGTCTTTTTCGGCGTCTCTGTCAGTCTTGCTGCCTACGGCATCGGCGTGCTGCTGCAAAAAAAGTTCAAGTTCGCACTCTTCAACCCGCTGCTCATCTCGGTGGTGCTGACCATTGCGGTGCTTTTGACGGCGCACATCAGCTACGACACGTTCTACGAGGGCGCGAAGTATTTGAGCTACCTGCTCACGCCCGCGACCGTGTGCCTCGCCGTGCCGCTTTATGAAAAGCTATCGCTTCTGAAGAGCAACTGGAAGGCCCTCTTCGCCGGTATTCTCTCCGGCGTCATCACGACGCTTTGCAGCGTGTTTGTGATGAGCGGGCTCTTTCATCTTACACACGAGGAATACGTGACGCTTCTGCCTAAGTCCATCACGACGGCCATCGGCATGGGCATTTCCGAAGAGCTCGGCGGCTACGTGACGCTGACGGTCGCCATGATCATCATCACCGGCATTTTCGGCAACGTGATCGCAGTTTCGGTGTGCAGACTTTTCCGCATCACCGACCCCATCGCCAAGGGCGTGAGCATTGGCTCGGCCGCGCATGCGCTGGGCACGGCCAAGGCGCTCGAGATCGGCGAGGTCGAGGGCGCGATGAGCAGCCTGTCCATCGTCGTGGCGGGCCTTCTTACGGTCGTCGGCGCGTCGATTTTTGCCAACCTTATGTAAAAAAAGGGGCATTCGAAAGAATGCTCCTTTTTTGCACGGTTCCCCCGCGGTGAACGCCGTGTTCGCCGAAAAGGGCATCGTCCTGCCGCTCACGAGCGGTCAGACCGTGACGGAGGAGAGCCGCCTTTTAGATGGCATCGCGGCGCAGAAGTCGATCTTCGGCGACCACATCGACGCGATGCGCGCCGCCGCGCCGGAGAACCAGAAGAACATTCAGGACTATCTTTCCGCCTACTGCTTCGGCGATTTTTATACGAGAAAGTTTTTGCCCATCCACGAGCGCGAGCTGCTGACGTTCTCGATCCTCGCTTCTCAGGGCGGCTGCGAAGGGCAGGTCAAGGCCCACGTCGGCGGGAACGCCACCGTCGGCAACGGGAAGGAGGTCCTGCTCGCGGCGCTCACGGTGTGCCTGCCGTATATCGGCTTCCCGCGCACGCTCAACGCGCTTTCCTGCATCAACGAGGTCCTTCCGGAAGCGAAACAGTGAGAAATTTCAACAGATAGGAGTGCAGTAGAATGAAAACCTTAGTTGCCTATTTTTCCGCCAGCGGCCAGACCGCGAAGCTTGCCAAGACCCTTGCCGGTGTGACCGGCGGCGACCTCTTCGAGATCGCGCCCGAGACGGCCTACACCGCTGCATTTGCGCCGTGCAAGCATTTTGCGCAGCAAAATCTTGGCGGAGGTGGGATTCACTTCCACCGAGCATTTTAATTACCCTTGGGGTGAACGAATGAAATGAGTGAACCCAAAAAATAAGAGACACGCTTTCGCGTGTCTCTTATTTTTTGGTGGACCTGAAGGGATTCGAACCCACGACCTTACGGATGCGAACCGTACGCTCTCCCAACTGAGCTACAGGCCCAAATAGCAATGCTGGTCTCCCAGCGCGGATTATCATAACACACTTTTTTGAATTTGTGAAGCCCCTTTTTCATTTTTCTGTTGATATTTTTTCTGAAATATAGTAGAATACCATTTGTTCAACAACTCCTCCGCATACAGCTGCGGAACCGGTCTTGCGCAATGGGTACCTGCGAACCATGTCAGGCGGGGAACCGAGCAGCATTAAGCGGGACCATCCATGTGCCGCAAGGACGCCGGTTCCGCAGCTGTATACGGGGGAGTATTTCTATTGTAAGGGAGGGCTGCGGATGTATCAGGCGCTTTACCGCAAGTGGCGTCCCAAAACATTTGCCGACGTGGTCGGGCAGGAGCACATCACCGAGACCTTGCAGCGCCAGGTGGCGGAGGGGCGGCTGTCGCACGCCTATCTTTTCACCGGCACGCGCGGCACGGGCAAGACGACCTGCGCCAAAATACTTGCGCGCGCGGTCAACTGCGAGCATCCGGAAAACGGCAACCCCTGCAACCGCTGCCCGAGCTGCCTTGGCATCGAGAGCGGGCGGCTGCTCGACGTGGTCGAGCTGGACGCGGCGTCGAACAACGGCGTGGACAGCGTGCGCGCGCTGCGTGACGAGGCCATCTATTCGCCCGCGCAGGTAAAAAAACGCGTGTATATCGTCGACGAAGTCCACATGCTTTCGACGCCCGCGTTCAACGCACTGCTCAAGATCTTGGAGGAGCCGCCCGAGCATCTGATGTTCATTCTGGCGACAACGGAGCTGCACAAGGTGCCCGCGACGATTTTGTCGCGCTGCCAGCGCTTTTCATTCCGCCGCATCCAGCCGAAGGACATCATGGGCAGGCTCAACTACATCGCGGGGCAGGAGAATATCGACTTAAAGGAGGACGGCGCGGCGCTGCTGGCCCGACTGTCGGACGGCGCGCTGCGAGACGCGCTGAGCCTTCTTGACCAGTGCGCGGCCGCGGGCGGCGCGATCGACGCGAACGCCGTGCTCGACGCGCTGGGTTTGGCCGGAAACGTGCAGACCGCACAGCTCATGTCGCTGATCCTGGCGCGCGATGCGCGCGGGGCACTCGAGCTTCTCGGCAAGCTCTACGACGGCGGTAAGGATGTGGGCGCGGTGCTCGGCGAGCTCTCGACCCTCTCGCGCGAGCTGCTCATCAGCGCGACGGCGGGGGAGGGCGGCGAGAGCTTACTCAGCGGCGCTTATGACGCCGCAACGCTCCGAAACCTGCGCGCGCAGGGGACGAGCGCACGCTTCATCCAGCTCTGTACGATCTTGCAGGAGACGGCGGCGCAGCTCCAGTTCAGCGTGAACCGCCGCACGGACGCAGAGCTCTGCATTCTGAAGCTCTGCGACGAAACACTCTCCGGCGACCTGGCGGCGCTCGGCGCGCGCATCGCGCGGCTCGAAGAGCAGATCGCCGCGGGCGTGCAGTTCGCAGCGAAGCATCCCGCATCTGCACCGGCGAGCGCACCCACTCCCGCGGCGGTACAGACGGTCACACCTACACCGCAAAAGGCCGCGGATGCGCCCGCAGAGAGCGCAAAGCCCGCCGAGGAAGCGCCGCTTCCGTGGGACGAGCCGCCGCTGCCCGACGATTATGACGCGCCGCCGCCCTACGGCGAGCCGGTCGCGCCCGCACCGAAG
>ENA-UPXB01001162-UPXB01001162.1-human-gut-metagenome-genome-assembly--contig:-NODE-1162-length-18282-cov-11.765834_pt1 | contig 18282 bp, 14 predicted proteins | sample MGYA00250055_ERZ773386 | MGnify/ENA primary metagenome ERZ773386 (study PRJEB29103, sample SAMN06111974) | human gut metagenome | biome: human gut; feature: ankylosing spondylitis patient; material... | reverse complement strand
CAAAACTTCTCTCTTTATCCCTTATTACTTATCACTTTTTTGTGTACATTTGCAAGCAAAGCAAAAATAGAGAAAATCCCGGATATGGAAAACTATATTGTATCGGCCCGTAAATACCGTCCCTCCACGTTCGAATCGGTGGTAGGACAGCGGGCGCTGACCACTACGCTAAAAAATGCAATTGCTACTCAGAAACTTGCTCATGCGTATTTATTTTGCGGACCGCGTGGGGTAGGAAAGACTACTTGTGCACGTATCTTCGCCAAAACAATCAACTGCATGACACCTACTGCCGACGGTGAAGCTTGCAACCAGTGTGAATCTTGTGTTGCCTTCAACGAGCAGCGGTCGTATAATATCCATGAGCTTGATGCAGCCTCCAACAACTCGGTGGACGATATTCGTCAGCTGGTGGAGCAGGTGCGTATCCCGCCACAGATTGGCAAGTATAAGGTTTATATCATCGACGAGGTACACATGCTTTCGGCTTCTGCATTCAATGCGTTTCTGAAAACGCTGGAAGAACCTCCCCGTCATGCTATTTTCATCTTGGCCACGACGGAGAAGCATAAAATTCTTCCGACCATTCTTTCCCGTTGTCAGATTTATGACTTTAACCGGATAAGCGTGGAAGATACGGTGAATCATCTGTCGTATGTTGCTTCGAAAGAAGGAATCACGGCGGAGCCGGAAGCACTGAACGTGATAGCTATGAAGGCAGACGGTGGTATGCGTGATGCTTTGTCTATCTTCGATCAGGTTGTAAGTTTCACCGGAGGAAATATCACCTATAAGAGTGTGATTGATAATCTGAACGTACTTGATTATGAATATTATTTCCGTCTGACGGATTGCTTCCTCGAAAACAAGGTGAGCGACGCATTGTTGCTTTTCAATGATATATTGAATAAAGGTTTTGACGGAAGTCACTTTATTACCGGATTGTCGTCTCATTTCCGTGACTTGTTGGTCGGGAAAGACCCGGTGACATTGCCTTTACTGGAAGTGGGAGCGAGCATACGCCAACGTTATCAGGAACAGGCGCAGAAATGTCCGTTACCTTTCTTGTACCGGGCTATGAAGCTGTGTAATGAGTGCGATTTGAATTACCGCATCAGCAAAAATAAGCGTTTGCTGGTAGAACTGACCTTGATACAGGTTGCACAGCTTACCACCGAGGGGGATGACGTGAGTGGTGGGCGTGGCCCTAAGAAGACTATAAAACCCGTATTCACTCAGCCTGCCGCAGCACAGCAGCCGCAGGTAGCTTCTGCCACTCAGGTTCAGCAGGCTCCAGTTCATTCGTCTCCGTCTTCAGTTACAACACAGGCTGCTAATGGCACTACTGCCCAGCATCCGCAGGCTTCTGCGGCTGTGCAACCGGGAGCACCGGCTTCTCCTGGTGCGGCTTCGTCTGCTCCGTCACAAGGAGCGGGAGTTGCTCAGACTGCCAAGGAAGAACGAAAAATTCCCGTGATGAAGATGTCCAGCTTGGGGGTATCTATCAAGAATCCGCAGCGTGACCAAGTATCGCAGAATGCGACTACAACTTATGTTCCTAAGGTGCAACAACCGGAAGAGGATTTTATGTTCAATGACCGGGATTTGAATTATTATTGGCAGGAGTATGCCGGCCAGTTGCCGAAAGAACAGGATGCTCTTGCAAAACGTATGCAGATGCTCCGTCCGGCGTTGTTTAACAACTCAACGACTTTTGAAGTGGTGGTTGATAATGAGTTTGCTGCAAAGGATTTTACAGCTTTGATTCCCGAATTGCAGGATTATCTTCGCGGCAGACTGAAGAACAGTAAAGTGATGATGACAGTGCGGGTAAGTGAGGCAACAGAAACAGTACGTCCTGTGGGACGTGTCGAGAAATTCCAGATGATGGCTCAAAAGAATCAGGCATTGATGCAACTGAAAGATGAGTTCGGGCTGGAATTATATTAATGTACTTACTTCTATCAGATTACCATCCGGATCTCTGAAATAAATACTCCGGATGGCACCCTGCGCACCTCGACGCTGGACTATACCGACTTCTATTTCTATTCCTTTGGATTCTACTTCGACTTTTATTTCCTCTATGTTTCCTTCTGTCAGTAGACAGATGTCCGCACTTCCGAAAGCAGGATGCTTAGCAGCAGGAAGGAACTGTGCTTTTCCTACGTGAAGATTGATTTTCTGATTACCGAACTTGACGGCAAAGCGTTGGTTGCTTGTATCGGCTTCCATTCCCAGGACTTCTGTGTAGAAATGTAGGCTTTTATCTATATCGGACACCGGTATGACGATATGGTCGATATTCTTGATTTTCATATCAATGTAGGCGTTGATTCATGCGGTCTTCATATCCGTCTGAAGGTTTTCTTCCCGGCATGACAATCCACAAGATAATATATATAATCACTCCGGCGAAAGCAGTGAAGAATGTAGCCAATATATATACTATTCTCAATAAAGTAGCATCCCATCCGAAATATTCGGCTATTCCGGCACATACACCTGCAATCATTCGATTGGAAGAGCGGGTTAATTTCTTTTCATTTTCCATGATATACTATGTTCTTTTAATGCAAATGCTACACAAATATAGAGAATATATTTCGTTTATGGGTTAAACGGAAAGATTTATGTATTATTTGTTAGCATTTTAACTTACTTAATTGGGGGTCAACAATAGACCAACAACAAGGAATATTAGGTAGGATTTAGCATGATTTGCTCTCTAAGATGCCTATTTCCTGAAAGCAGAAAACCCTCATAAGTATTTAACTTACAAGGGTTTTTGTTGGGTGGAAGACCGGACTCGAACCGGCGACATTCAGAACCACAATCTGACGCTCTAACCAACTGAACTACATCCACCATGTTAGCATCTCTCTCAAATGCGATGCAAAGGTAGCGATTCTTTTTAAATCTGCAAACATTTCGCGAACTTTTTTCTTCAAAAAATGTATTCATTAATTCCGCGGTTATGCTTGCGGAAGAGTTCACGCGTGTCATTAATAAAGATTTTCAGGCGGTTACGTTCTTCTGCCGATAAAGAGTCTGTCGGAATACTTGCGGGATATAAAACGTAATTTTTCTTTTTGGAGAGTATGGGGCGTGCCGTCCATACCAGACCATATCCGCAATTACTGACAGATATGCCCGTGCTGTCTTTCATTAATTCGAGTTTAAATAGCAGTCCGCCGTCTGTTTTACGGGCAGACATGTTCGAAATAAAATTGCCTAAAGAGTAGAGGACTACATTCTGCCGACCGGTGAGGGTATCGGTCCGCAGCTCCATGGGTTGCACTACATGGGGGTGGGAACCGATCACATGGGTGACTCCTTGACTAAGTAGCCAGTCGGCCAGGGAGGTCTGCTCCTTATTGGGCAGTGACTGATATTCGATCCCCCAGTGCATGCAGGCAATCAATACATCCGGATGCAGAGCCTTAGCAGCTTCAATGTCCCGTGTCATGACAGCCTTGTCGATGTAGTTGACTATGTTTGGGGGAGAAACTTTAATGCCGTTGGTGCCGTATGTATAGTTGAGCAGGGCAATCCGAAAGCCGTTCTGTTCCAACAATAGTGGATAGCGTGAAGCGCGGGCCGTACTGTCAGTGTAAGTTCCGGCATAAGGAATTTGTAGCGAATCCAGCATCAGGATGGTTCGTTCCAGCCCTTTTTTGCCCCGGTCGAGACAATGATTATTGGCGGTTATCAATACATCGAAGCCGGCGTCTTTTATGGCGGACAGATATTCGTCGGGAGCACTGAAAGCGGGATAACCCCGGTAAGGTTTTCCTCCGAGAGTTACCTCCAGGTTGCCGATGGCAATGTCTGCTTTACTGATTTCTTCTTTTACCAGTTTAAAGTAGTCCGTGTAGTCGTATCCCTTGGTGGTCCGGGCTGCATCTATCTGTGCCTGATGCTGCATTAAGTCGCCTGCAAAGAGGAGTGTAATCTTCTGCGCAGATATCGTATCGGGCGCTGGGACAGGGACGGGCTGTTCTTGTGCATTGCTGCTGCAAGATACAGAGCAGAAAAACAGGGAAAGAAGAATCAGATGTTTCATAAGCAACAGGTATTAAAGTTCTTTCTGAAGAATGTGTTCCACCTCTTTCGCTCTCCGTTTCCTCTCACAGAAAAAGAGGAAACGGGGGCAGAGAGGATTATTGATAGATTGCTTTCTTGCCTGCCAGCAGAGTATTCTTCATCAGAGAGACGATGGTCATCGGGCCTACACCTCCCGGAACAGGGGTGATGTAGGAGCATTTCGGAGCTACCTCATCGAACTTCACGTCACCTGTCAGTTTAAAGCCCGATTTCTTGCTGGCATCCGGTACGCGGGTAGTACCTACGTCGATTACCACAGCACCCTCTTTCACCATTTCCGCTTTCACGAAGTTGGGTTGTCCCAGTGCGGCGATGATGATATCCGCTTCCCGGCACTCTTTCACCAGATCTTTCGAACGGCTGTGGCATACGGTTACCGTTGCGTCTCCCGGATAGGCCTTCTGCATCATCAGTGCTGCCATCGGTTTACCGACAATGTTACTGCGTCCCAGTACGACGCATTTCTTACCCGAGGTCTCTATCTGATAACGTTTCAGCAGTTCGAGGATGCCGTTCGGGGTAGCTGATACATAACAAGGCAGTCCGATAGACATACGTCCTACGTTGATCGGATGGAATCCGTCTACATCTTTGCGGTAGTCAATGGTTTCAATTACCTTTTGTTCCGAGATATGTTTCGGTAACGGAAGTTGTACGATGAATCCGTCTATATCTTCGTCATCATTCAGTTCACGTACTTTGGCGAGCAGTTCCTCTTCCGTAACGTCGCTTTCGTAACGAATCAGTGACGACTTGAATCCGCACACTTCGCAGGCTTTCACTTTAGCGGCTACATATGTTTCGCTGCCTCCGTCGTGTCCTACGAGGATGGCTGCCAGATGCGGGCGTTTGCCACCCCGGGCTACTATTTCTGCCACTTCGGCTGCAATCTCCTGTTTTACTTGTTCGGAGATGGCTTTTCCATCAATTAGAGTCATTTCTTATCTGTTTATTGGGTTATTTAATATTGAGTACTTCAGTCACTTTCTTTATCATGGCTTCACCCCTGAGGTCACGTGCGATGATTGTTCCGTCCGGTCCGAAGAGGATAATGAACGGGATGCCGTTAACGCCGTATAGGTCCATGGGTGTCATGCCGGTATCTATTATCTGCGGCCAGTTGATATTGAGTTCTTTGATTGCTTTTTTCGTGTGTTCCGGTTTATCCCAGACGGCTACTCCCAAAACTGTAAGTCCTTTATCTTTATATTCATTGTAGAGTTGGGCTACGTGAGGTGATTCGGCGCGGCAGGGCCCACACCAACTTGCCCAGAAATCTACCAATGTATATGTGCCTTTGCCCACATAGTCAGAGAGGGAGACTTCGGAGCCATCTACAGCCTTGCCGCTAAAGTCGGTAAACTTCTGTCCTATGGCCGTGGCCTTCATTGCCTGGCATTGTTTTTCGATGCGCTTGTAGGTCTGGAGCGATTTCAACCAAGGACCGGCAGTAGCGAAAATGGGTTCCATTTCTTCGGGAGAAGCGGACATGATAAGACTTCTGATGGCGTATTCCCCTAATGCATTGTCCGGATTATTCATGAACAACTCTTTGTATAGCTGGGTGTAAGCTGCATGCCAGTAAGTTTGGCTATATTCTTTTTTAAGCCGGAGTTGTTCCGCTTTGTCTTTTGTTTGCTGTTCTATTTCAGAATGTTTGCTTTTCAGTGTGGCTACCATTTCAGATGTCTTATCGTGCATACGGGAGTATTCCTCGTTCATGGGTGTACCTTTCGGATCGTTATGGGTCAGTACATTGACTTTGATGTTGCCGCCTTCGAGGATGAAGTTGGCATATTCTCTTCCTGCATCGATGCGGCAGAAATAGGGGGTATCTGCCTTTCCGGTGAATTTAAATTGCCCGTTTGCCACTTGCGTACTGTCTACTTTCATTCCGTCGTCGTAGCGGCTGATGTAGAGAGTCTGTCCGTTTAGAGTAGAGTCGTTTATCAACCCTTCTACCGTGTAGGAGTGTCCATTTTGTTGTGCGTTGGCCATTCCGGCTACGGAAGCAAGCGCCAGAGTGAAGAGAATGTGTTTCATTGATTCAATGTTTTTATGGTATCAGACAAAAGTAATATCATTTACCATCTCCTGTTTTTTGTCAAGAGTAGCTTTATAGATTATTAACAGGAGGAGGGGAGTGGGCGAAAGCAGGGAGGTACTTTTCGGGATAGAGCCTCGGTCCGATACAAGTAGAGCCGGGGTTTTGCCGAAATGCAGTAAGCATTTGGAGGAAATGCAACCGGCATTCGGGAGTATGGCAACCGTCTTCGGAGGCTTAAGCTGCGGGCTGTAGGTTCTCCTTTCAGTTAGGTGCATAAAAAAAGGAGGAACCACGGTTTCCTCCTTTTATTGCATTCTGATTGAATCTATTGAATGATTACATTGACAAAGATACATCATCCCAAAGCCAAAGTCAAGCTTTCGGGACGAAAAGTGCAGTTTTATTTCATCTTCGGCATCATCTTGCCCATTTTGCTGCTGGTTACCATCTTCATCATTTTGCGGGTCTGGTCGAATTGCTTCAGCAAGCGGTTCACTTCCTGGATAGTCGTACCGCTACCTTTGGCGATACGTGTACGGCGCGAGCCATTCAGGATAGCCGGATTGCTGCGCTCTTCCGGAGTCATGGAGTAGATGATGGCTTCAATGCTCTTGAAAGCATTGTCGTCAATGTCGATGTCTTTGATAGCCTTGCCTACACCCGGAATCATCGATGCAAGCTCTTTCAGGTTACCCATCTTTTTGATCTGGCCAATCTGGCTGAGGAAGTCGTTGAAGTCGAACTGGTTCTTGGCAATCTTTTTCTGAAGGCGTTTGGCTTCTTCTTCATCATATTGTTCCTGCGCACGTTCCACCAGCGAAACAATATCACCCATACCTAAGATACGGTCGGCCATACGGGCGGGGTGGAATTGGTCGATGGCATCGAGTTTCTCGCCTGTACCTACAAATTTGATGGGCTTGTTCACAACCGAACGGATAGAGAGGGCGGCACCACCACGGGTGTCACCGTCGAGCTTCGTCAGCACTACGCCGTCGAAGTCGAGACGCTCATTAAACTCCTTGGCGGTGTTTACGGCATCCTGACCGGTCATGGAGTCTACCACGAACAAAATTTCGTTCGGTTGGATGGCTTCCTTGATGGCTGCGATTTCATTCATCATCTGCTCGTCGACTGCCAGACGTCCGGCCGTATCGACAATTACCAGATCGTAACCTTTGGCACGTGCCTCCTTGATGGCGTTTTGAGCTATGGCAACGGGATCTTTGCTGTCGATTTCCGAGTACATCGGTACATCGATTTGTTCGGCTAATACACGAAGCTGTTCGATAGCGGCAGGACGGTAAACGTCACAGGCAACGAGCAACGGGCGCTTGTTCTTCTTGGTTTTCAGCATACGTGCCAGCTTGCCTGAGAAAGTAGTCTTACCCGAACCTTGCAGACCGGACATCAGGATGACTGCCGGTTGGCCTTTGGTATCTATCTCGACAGTCTCTCCACCCATCAGTTGAGTCAGCTCGTCGTGAACGATCTTCACCATCAATTGGCTTGGTTTTACGGCTGTGAGCACGTTTTGTCCCAATGCTTTTTCCTTCACCGTATCCGTGAAGCCTTTGGCTACTTTATAGTTAACGTCGGCATCGAGCAGTGCCTTGCGCACGTCTTTCAAGGTTTCTGCTACGTTGATTTCGGTGATTTTGCCTTCACCTTTCAGAATCTTAAACGACCTTTCGAGTCTTTCGCTTAAATTGTCGAACATATCTTTGAATTATGAATTACTAATGATGTGTAAAATCCACCACGGATTACACGGATTAACACGGATTTTGTATTTGAAATAGAGAGTATCTGTGCTAATCTGTGTAATCTGTGATGAAATCAGCCGCAAATGTACAAAAATCTCTTGTACTTTATATCTTTTTGTTCTGCCATTTTGCTTTTTTGAAGTAAATATAGCTTGTGGCGAGCAACAGTGTATAGTACAGTATCTCAATTGTAAAGCACCATTCGATGGGAGCTTTTACCCACATTCCGATGAAAATGATATACGATCCGTAGATTGCGATGGTGATGGCTTCGAGCATCAGTGCCGCCTGAGTGTTGCCTGTGCCCGATATGCCGTTGAATACCACATTGGCTACCGAAGCAATCAGCATGGCCGCGCAGATAACGTATACCGATGGTACGGATTCACTGATCAGCGCTGCCTCGTTGGTGTATACCGAAAGCAATGCCTGTGGGAAAAGGGCGGTTACGATGACCAGTCCCAGCATGATCAGGAAAGAGAAACGCCCGATTTTGTTTATCAGGGGCATCACGTGTTCGATGCCTCCCGCGCCGATGGCGTTGCTCACCAGGCTGTTGGTGGTGGTTGCCAGTGCATTTACCGGAATCAACATGACGATGTAGATACTTCGTACGATGTTGGCAATGGCGAGTTCACGCTGTCCCAACCTTTCCACAGCCACGAAGAAAATGAACCAGGTGGCCATTGACAGAAAATACTGCAACATGGTGAAGCACGATATGCTGAGGATGCGCATCAGCAAAGCCGGGTCGAACGAGCGTAAACGATTGAGACCGTATCTTTTCAGGTCGACGGTGATATACGTATAAATCAGGAAGAACAGCAGAGAAGCCGCTTCGGCTATTACCGAGGCGATGGCGGCTCCTTTGATGCCCATTTCCGGCAATCCGAAGTGTCCGAATATCAGGGCATAGTCCAGTACCACATTGGTCAGAGCCATTACTACCGCATTGATGGTAAGTACCTTGGTGCGGGTGATTCCGATATAGAGTGCCCGGAACATGACGTTGACAAACGAGAAGAAAAAGCCGAAAATGCGCCAGTCGAGAAATTCCATCGTGGCGTCATAAATGCTTTCGGAAGATACCAGCAGGCGCATGATGTTGCCACCGAATGCTTTGGTAAAGCCGAAAAGCAGAAGAGCCATGGCAAGCAGGAACAAGACTCCCTGGATCATGACAGGCCCCACGTCGGTATAACGCGCTTCACCGTTGCGGCGGGCAATGACGATCTGTGAACCGGTGCTGAATCCGAAGGCAATGGTGAAAATACAAATATAGAAAAGCCCGCCCATGGCAGAGGCACCAAGAGCTATCTCACTGACGCGTCCCAGAAAGGCGGTGTCGGTGACATTTATGACATTTTGCGCAAGCAAGCTCAGGAGAATCGGGTAACTGACACTCCAGATCTGTTTGTTGGTATACATAAATAAGGATTTTAGTTTGCAGGCCGCAAAGATACAACTTTCTGCAGAAGTTGACGAGTCACCGGGAAAAGAAGTCAATTTTTCCCCAACGGATAGGTGAAGAGGATGGTCGGTTTTTCGCCTGCGTTTGCCTGTACTTTATAGCTTCCTCCGAAATACTCCAGCAACAACCGGTTAATTTCGTGGCGGATGTATACCTCCTGTGAGGTAAATCTTTCGTCGGCCAACGGGGAGTTAATGATGCGGAAACGGATCATGTTCTTTTCTGTGTCATGGGTCACTTTGAAGTCGATCTCCCGTTTTTCTTCACACTTCTGCGGATAAGTTAAAGTACTCAGCAGCGCTTGGCTGAAACGGGTCGTATCGATACGGATGTCCAGGTCGGGGGCTGTTTCGTTTCCGAGCCGGATACAGATGTTCTCTTCGTTGCGCATACGCGCCATGTAGAGAGCTTCGTTACAGAGTTCGGTTAGTCCGTATTCCTGAATATTGAACTTCATCATGCCTGCTTCAAGCCGCGATAAATCGAGTACATCATTGACCAGGCGCATCAACTCTTCCGAATTTTTCTGGATGATGGAGGAGTATTCTTTCCGGACTTCGTCGGTCATGTTGGATTCGGAAGCTATCAGTTGCGAGAAGCCCACTACGCCGTTCAGCGGGATACGGATGTGGTAACTCATGTTCGACAAAAAGCGGTTCTTCATCTCGTTGGCTTCTTCCGCCATGCGGGTTGCCTTCCGTGTCTCTTTTTCCGATAGCTCCAATGCTTTACGAACGTGCGAGATACGAAGCATGAAGACAATCAGGATTGCCAGGACAATGCCGACAATGACCAAAGCCGTCAGTTGGATATCGCTTTTCAACTGTTCTTCTTCCAAAGCTACTTTGTCGATATTGTATTTTGCCTTTATCTGCTGCATCTGTTTATCGAAAATAGTCGTTTCGATGGAGTCTTTCAGGTGGAGTGTCCCGATATACAACGGAAGAGCTTCCGCACTCCGCCCGGCTTCTACCAGAAGATCGGCTTTGGACAGCTGCTGGTGGATATAATTGCTGTTCCGGTCTTCCTGTAATAAAATGACGGTAGAGTCAATCTTCGCAAGTGCTTTGTCATACTCTTTTCGAGTTCGGTAATAGGCTGCATAGGCATCGTAATAGAGCACCCGGTACATGAAGAAAGTATTGGGAGTAAGATATTTCCCGGCTTTTTCCAGGCTTTCGTGTGCCTGTTCCGATTGGCCGGTATTCAGATAATAATAGGTGTAGTACACCTCACCGAACAGATAAACATCATAAAATGCCTCTTTGAGCATCGGGTTTGTGGCAGTGTGCTGTTGCAAAGTCTCTTTTAACTTTCCGAGGTATTCGGACAGCTGTTTGTTGTTCTGTTTATCCTTGGCTACCGCAATCAGTTGGCAAAGGATCGAGATCCGTACCACGGCATTGTCCGTTCGCGAAGATAGTTGATAGGCTTCTTCCAATGCTTTCATTCCCTCGTCCCATCGCTCCGTGCCGATATAAGCATTGCCCAGACATTGTTTGGCTCCGATCAGTCCGCGGACACAGTCCACTTTCTTTGCCCTTTCGAACATCTGGTTTGCCTCGTTGATGGCAAGTTCATATTGTTCTTCATAAGTGTAGAGGTCTGTCTGGAAGCGGAGAGCGTCGAAATACAGATCCCAGGTTTTCGACTTCCGGGCATAAGGCTCCATAATGTCCAGCCATTTCTTTACACTGTCCCGGTTGCTTTGGTTATAGTAGTACACTGTGTGCAGATAGGCGGCTATGGTGTTGTATTTATCGTTATTCTGTAGAGTTGCTTCTTCTCTCAGCAGGTTTGAATATGTGATACATTTGGGTGTCAACTGTTCTATTTGTGCCAGTTTCTTGAGCATTTCCAGACGTGTGGAATCATGCGGAAGTATCTGTGCCACCCGATACAGGCTGTCGGCTTCTGTTTGTCCGTCCGCGTACGCTCCTGAGGTCAGACAGCATGCAATAAGGATCAGTATGAATCGTTTCATCCTTCTGCCTCCTCTTCTTTTGTGGGTCCGATGGGGTGTGTAAACCGGAAGCGTGCACCTCCGGTGTACTCCGGGTCAATCCATATCTTTCCTCCGATTTGTTCGATGATAAGCTGGCAAATGGAGAGTCCCAGTCCTGTTCCCTGTGCCCCTTCATTCAGTTTTTCGAAACGGTTGAATATCTGATTCTGTTTTTCCGGGGGGATGCCGCATCCGGTATCCGTTACTGTGAACAGGGCCATGGTCTCTGACTCTTTCTCCAGTGTCAGGGTGATGTTGCCTTCGGTGGTGAATTTGGTGGCATTGATCAGCAGATTGATCAATACCTGTTGCAGACGTGATTCGTCGGTACGCAAAGTCAGTTTGTCCAGTGAAGTGACGAAACTGACTCCGGCCTGGGTTTGCTTCACCTTTTCTACAGTATCGATTACGTTGCGGCATATATTGACTGCGTCACATTCCTTAAAGTTGAAAGTCAACTTACCCGGGTCGAGACTCGACAGATCTATCACGTCATTGATCAGCTTTAACAGCAGCTCGGAATTCTGCTGGATGATGTCGTTGCATTGACGTCGTGTATCATTGTCGATAGACTCTTCGGTCAGGATGGACGAAAATCCGGAAAGGGCATTCAGCGGTGTCCGTATTTCGTGGCTCATATTGGATAGGAACAGGCTTTTGGTATGTATGGCATTTTCGGCATACTTGCGCGCAATCTCCAACTCTTCTTTGGAATGGAGAAGGCGGTTGGCTTCCTGCCGGATGCGGACGATCAGCAGCAAAATAAGCACTAATATGAAAATGGAAGCTATGATAACCCACAGGGTGATCTGGTTGCGTTGTATCTGGTTCCGGATTTCCATCTGGTCTATCTGGTACATGCCTCTCAGGTCATTGATTTGCCGGGCATAACTCAAAGCGTTCAGCGAGTCTTTTTGTTCGTTGGCCTTTTGGTAGATCAGACAGGCTTCTTCTGTCCTTCCCATCTGGGTCAGTAGCTGCGCACACTCCAACTGCAATCCGATGTGTTTGTTGGGAGCGGGTGCTTTAGGGGTATTTATCAGGCGTTCATATTGTTGCAAGGCGAGTCCATACTCACCGATAGCCTGGTAGTATTGTCCCAATATGTAGTTAAAGATACTGCGGAGATAGAGGAATTTCAATTGGTCACTGATTTTCCTTGCTTCGTCCAAACTGGCTTTTCCTTTCTCCGGATTGCCTGCTTCAATGTCATAGTAAGCTTTACACGCACATAAAAAAAAGTGGAATGTAGGAGTTGGAGCGGCGGTATGCAGGTTCTCGAATCTTTTCAGATAGGTACATGCTTCATCCATGTGTGATGTCTGGATCAGGGTCAGAATGAATTTCGGAAGTATTTCCTGTTCGAGGATTTCGCTGCCCGGTATCTTGCCCAGCAATTTCAGGGCTTCCTTATAGGATTCAATGGCAGGTTCCTGCATGTTGGCGTTGAGGTAAGCATCCCCGATGGCGCGGCTGGAAAGGGCAATGCCGATGGGGTAATTCAGTTCTTTGGCTTCCTTGTACATCTGGCGGGCATGGTCGATGGCCATGTTCATGTCTCCGCGTGTGGCATAGGCAGTCGCAATAAGCTGTTTCAACTGGAAGAGGGTTTTGTACTCTTTCTGTTTTTTCAGAATAGGAGCCAGTTCATGACCCCATTGGATGATACTGTCGTTGGGAGCTTCTTTGCTATAATTGAGGCTGTTGTCAATCAGGTTTTGGAGTGCTGACACGTGCATTGTTGCTTTATTGGCAGCATGTGTAGTGACAGAGTATAGGGTTACTACTGCTATAAACGTTATATTAATAAACTTTCCCACAGTAATTGTTGTACTTCCGGTGTTTGTTTTATGCTTGTTTATGATGCATGTAGTGCAAAGCTAAATAAAAAGAGTGAGAATCAAACAGAATCTCACTCTTTTTTTTATGTTTTGTTCACAAAAGGACTTTTTTAACTGTTCATGCTCATCAGGAACTCGTCGTTGTCTTTGGTTTTTTCCAGTCGGTCTTTTACAAAATCCATTGCTTCGATCGGGTTCATATCCGACAGGTACTTGCGCAGAATCCACATGCGGTCCAATGTCTGTTTGTCGAGTAGCAGATCGTCGCGGCGTGTGCTCGATGCCACAATGTTGACAGCCGGGAAGATACGCTTGTTGCTCAGGTTGCGGTCGAGTTGCAACTCCATGTTACCTGTACCCTTGAACTCTTCGAAGATCACTTCGTCCATCTTAGAACCGGTGTCGATCAGGGCGGTAGCGATGATTGTGAGGGAACCTCCGTTTTCGATGTTACGGGCTGCTCCGAAGAAACGTTTCGGTTTGTGAAGTGCGTTTGCATCCACACCACCCGAAAGTACCTTACCCGATGCTGGAGATACAGTGTTGTATGCACGTGCCAGACGTGTAATCGAGTCGAGGAAGATAACTACGTCGTGTCCGCACTCTACCAGTCTTTTGGCTTTCTCAAGAACGATGCCGGCTATTTTTACGTGGCGTTCGGCGGGTTCGTCGAATGTAGAAGCAATCACTTCGGCATTGACGCTGCGGGCCATGTCGGTAACTTCTTCCGGGCGCTCGTCAATCAGCAACATAATCATATATACTTCCGGATGATTGGCAGCAATGGCATTGGCAATTTCTTTCATCAGGATGGTCTTACCCGTCTTAGGCTGGGCTACGATCAGTGCACGCTGTCCTTTACCAATGGGCGAGAAGAGGTCTACCACACGTGCCGACATGGAGTCGGAATAGCCACCTTTGCAAAGCTTGAACTTTTCGTCCGGGAAAAGCGGAGTAAGGTGGTCGAACGGCACACGGTCACGCACGAACGCAGCGTCACGTCCGTTGATTTTAGAAACCTTCACCAATGGGAAGTATTTCTCACCCTCTTTGGGCGGACGGATTACACCTTCTACTACATCACCGGTTTTCAGTCCGAATAGTTTGATTTGTGATTGAGATACATAGATATCGTCCGGTGAAGAGAGGTAGTTGTAATCTGATGAACGGAGGAATCCGTAGCCATCCTGCATGATTTCCAATACACCGGTTCCAGTGAGGATATCATCGAATTCGTATGGTTTTTCGCGTTCAATCACACGGCGTTCCTGAACAGGAGCGGGCTCAGTTGCATTTTGTTGCGGCATGGGACGTTGTTGTACAGGAGGACGCTGGTTATTGTTGCGCTGATTGTTATTATTGTTGTTATTATTGTTATTGCTGTAATTGTTGTTGTCGCGTGGGCGAATGACACGGGGACGTTGAGGTTGTGCAGCCGGTTCGGGAGTGGTGGTTACCGGTTCTGTTTTTGTTGATTCGAATTTGCCGAATAATTCAGTAGGCAGTTCTACTTTTTCTGAAGGCAGATCTTCGATGGGGATAAAATCATCATCTGCATCCATATCCGAGAGGATTGAGCTTTCTTCGTCTACAACGGTTGGTTTCGGTTTGAGGATCGGTTTGCTGATAGGGCGTTTTTCCGTTTCCGGTTGAGCAGCCGGCTTTTCTTCCTGTACCGCTGGGGTTGTTACAGGTTTGTCTGCTGTAACCTCTGCAGGTTTGGTTTCTGCTTCCACTGCGTTTTTGCGGGGACGTCCCGGTTTCTTTTTCGGAGTGGCATAAGGAGTTACCTTTGTCGATTCTGCCGGAGTGGCGCTCGTTTCAGTACTCATCTCTTTAGTTGCTTCCTTAGTCGGTTCTGTTGTCTTAGCTTGTGCTTTGGTTGCAGGTGCGTTGGCATCTGTCTTGGTCAGTTCACCATTTTTGGTAGAAGAGAAAACCTTGTCGGCGTTTTCCTTCTTTACTGTCACTCGAGAGCGTTTTTTCTTGTCTTCTTTACGTTCCTCTTTAAGTTTGTCAGCTGCTACTTTTTTAGTAGCTCCGGCTATAGCTTGTTCATCAAGGATTTTGTAGACAAGTTCTTCTTTCTTAAGTGAGTCTGTTTTTTTGATACCCAGTTCCTGGGCAATAGTTTGTAGTTCCGACAAATTTTTGTCGTTCAATTGGATAATGTTATACATACAGTATATGTGAGTTATTTAATATTTTAATTTTATTTGTTGAAATACGTACGGCCGAAGCTACGACGCAATGGCCGGAAGCTTAACAAACGCAACAGTTTTATATGATGAATTTGGGATGTTTTGTTGAATCGGAAATCCGAGTTTCGTCTCCCGTTGGAGGATTATCGGAATGTTTCAACGCCGCAAAGATAATAAATAAATTTGGTTTTTATGATCGTTTACTCTTTTTTTCTTCATAAAAGTGTACCTTTGTTGCACAAAACATAACTATTATGACAGCAAACGAAGTCCATCTGATTTATTTCTCGCCTACCCACACCTCAAAACAAGTTGGAGAGGCAATTGTTCGTGGAACTGGAATAACAAATGTGATAAACACGAATTTAACACAACAGGCAGCTCAGGATTTAGTAATTACCGAATCTGCGTTAGCCATTATTGTCGTACCTGTATATGGAGGGCGTGTGGCTCCTCTGGCCATGGATCGTCTGGCAAGTGTACGCGGGAATAATACTCCGGCAGTTATCGTGGTGGTATATGGTAATCGCGCTTATGAAAAATCGTTGATGGAACTTGATTATTGGGCTATTCAACAGGGATTTAAGGTGATTGCCGGTGCAACCTTCATCGGAGAACATTCATATAGTACAGAGAAATATCCCGTAGCTGCCGGACGTCCTGATGAACGTGATCTTACTTTGGCAGCTGATTTTGGAAAGCAGATCTCGGATAAAATAGCATCTGCTGCCGAGCCGGAGAAGCTGTATGCAGTGGATGTCCGTAAAATCCGGCGTCCGCGCCAGCCTTTCTTTCCGCTGTTCCGTTTTTTGCGAAAGGTGATTGCTTTGCGTAAGAGTGGTGTCCCACTTCCCCGTACTCCTTGGGTAGAAGACGAATCCTTGTGTACTCATTGTGGTGCATGTGCGAAGATGTGTCCCGTGAGTGCTATTATAAAAGGTGACGAGTTGAATACGGATGCCGAACGCTGCATTAAATGCTGTGCCTGTGTAAAGGGGTGTCCTCAGAAAGCAAGAGTATACGATACTCCGTTTGCCGTACTGCTGTCACAATGCTTTGTTAAGCAGAAAGATCCTTGTACATTGCTTTAAAAAGATCGGAGCACTGACTTTTAATCTTAATTTCCTCATTTTCCGGTTGGGTGTATCAGTGCTCTTCATTAACATTGTTAACGCCCTCTTCCGGCCATTTTATTCTTAGATGCAAATAACAAGTCTTTTGCATTTAAAACATTTGTTATTTGCATCCAAAGAACAAACTTTAACTCTGTGTTAAAGCAAAGCTTTTACCGACAGGAATCTTGTACATTAAAAGCGCTGTGTTTTAGTTTTTTAAGTACGCTCTTTGCTTCTTTGTTTCACTGAATCCCTTTCAGACCAAAAGTCTGGATACTTGCTTTTTTGTCAACTACAAATCGGAGACTAACACTTCCTGCTATCTTCTTTTCGCCTTGTTTAGCGCCGCTATCAGATACCTTCCTTTTGCCCCTATGTCACTCCAGCAAGTGTTGGCAATCAGCCGCCACACCGTCGTTCCCTTCCTTCCATAGTCCGACAGCCTGAGTATGGAGTTTACTTCCCCGGTGTCGGTAATGCTCAATCTCTTCAGCGTGTCCATCAGTCCCGGATAATTGTGTGTCATCGTATTGAAGGCGTATCCCGGTATCGGAAGAGAAGCGGAATCCTCCTTCCTTTCTTCCTCCTTCCCCTCGGGGGGAGCTGAGGGGGGTAATTCTTTATTTTCCTTTGCTTTACTTTCCTTTACTTTACTTTGTCCGGAATTGCATGCATTTTTTGCGTCAACGGCTACATGATGTACTACATTTTTCGGGTTAACAGGTGTTTTTTTCCCTTTGAACAGCTCCGGTTGCTGAATTTCCTGTGTTATAGAAGGAGTATCGGGTTTTCCGTTTTCCTTTTCCGGTTTTACTATCAGGTAGGGGAGTTCCGACAGTTCTCTCTTCCTTCGCTTCGTTGCCTCCAGCCATACCTTTTGTATGTTTTCTGAAGTCAGTATTCCGTTTTCCAGATAACTGTTTCTGTCCAGTATCCCTTTGATAAAGAGAATTTCGATAATTCCCTGCACCTCCTCGGCCTGCACTTCCCTTCCTGCCTTGTTGGCAAAGATCAGGCACTGCTCCTCATCCCACCGTATGAAGTATCCCTCCTTGTATATTTTGCAAAGGAGCTTCAGTACGATTGCGGGGCCTTTGATTCCGTATTTTGCCTCTATCACTTCCATTGCGTTCTCTTCCATGAAGTTTACGCCCATCGGGAAATAGTTGATCCCGTCGTATGCTATTGCCATTGTATTTTCAAATTAATCGTTTGTACTTTCAATAAAACATTCATCACAAATTACTCCGGATTCCCAAAGACGTTTTCACTTGATTCCTCAAAATAGAAATAATTCATCTGTGAAAATCCGTGTAATTCTGTGGTGCCCACCCTATGCCATCGGCCTCCATTCCATGAAGTTCTCCACCTGGAACGTTGTCCACCGCTGTTCGTCCACATTCCAGTAGACTACGGCACCTTCTATTTTTGTGGGATCATACTTCTTGTGGAATTCCGCTTCGTAATAGATCAGTGTCGCCTTCACCAGCCTGAAGTCTCCGTTCTGCTTCCGGTAAGCAATGACTGCGTGCCCGTATTGCAGGTGGTCGGTCAACGCTTCCAGGCGTTCCGCCATCCATTCCGCACACTGCTCGGTATATCCTTTCTCAAAGACAATCCGTTTCTTCCATCTCAGTTTCATGGCTTCACTCTGTGATGCCGGTCTTTTTTTCCGTTTCATACGTATATTTTTTAAGTTGATAAAATGTTATCGCCACGAAGATAGGGG
>ENA-UPXB01001149-UPXB01001149.1-human-gut-metagenome-genome-assembly--contig:-NODE-1149-length-18360-cov-11.373134_pt1 | contig 18360 bp, 19 predicted proteins | sample MGYA00250055_ERZ773386 | MGnify/ENA primary metagenome ERZ773386 (study PRJEB29103, sample SAMN06111974) | human gut metagenome | biome: human gut; feature: ankylosing spondylitis patient; material... | reverse complement strand
GCGCCTTGCCTAGGTGTCAATATCCCCGTGAACTAAAACAGGCCTTACAGAACCGTATAGCCAATATTTTAGGACAGTCACAGGGCAGAACCAGGCGGGCGCGGGAGCTTGAAATTCTCAGAAATGAAATTGTTAAATTAAATTTGTAAAGCGGTGGTGGTATGGTGACAAAGTCGAACGAATTAAATCTAACAAGCAAGCAAAGAAAACTTGCGGAATTATTAGCAAATCCGGACTTCACCGGGAGCATCACAGAGTTATGCCGGGAATGCGGTGTAGCCCGTTCCACTTATTACAAATGGCTGGACAAGCCGGAGTTTACCCAATATGTGGACAGCCTGATTTCTAAATTTACAAGCAGCGAGCTTTCAACGGTTTGGAAAGCCTTGATCCGGCGCTGTTCTATCGGAGATGTTCAAGCAATCAAGCTATATTTTGAAATGCGAAGGGAATTATCCTCAAAAGACGAAAGCGGGGTTCAGATCATTGACGACATCTAAATTATCCGGCATTGTCTCCCCCGCTTTTTACGACGTTCACCGGCAGATCAGAATGGGCCGCATTGACGAAGCGGTACTAGAGGGTGGCAGAGGCTCCACAAAATCCAGCTTCGCGTCAGTTGAACTGGTTCTGCTGCTTATAAGGCACCCCGACTGCCACGCCGTGGTGATGCGCCAGGTTGCAAACACGCTGCGGACCAGCGTTTACGCGCAAATATGCTGGGCCGTTACTGCTTTGGGATTAACCCAGAAATTCAAATGCACTGTTTCCCCAATGGAATGTACTTACCTTCCTACTGGGCAAAAGATCATGTTTTTCGGCATGGACGACCCGGGAAAAATCAAATCTATAAAAGTGCCGTTCGGATATATTGGAATGGCCTGGTTTGAAGAGCTTGACCAATTCGGAGGCCCTGAGATAATCAGAAATGTGGAACAGTCGCTTTTGCGCGGGGGTTCCTTTTCTTTTACCCTGAAATCCTTTAACCCTCCCTCCTCTGCTCGAAACTGGGCCAACCGGTATGTAAAGGAACGGCGGGACAGCCAGCTGATCCATCACAGCACCTATTTGACAACGCCTAAGGAATGGCTCGGCCCCAGATTCCTTGCGGACGCGGAACGGCTCAAAGCAAAAAGCGAAACCTCCTACCGTCATGAGTATCTGGGAGAGGTTGTTGGCAGCGGAACCCAGGTATTTGAAAATCTGAAATTGGAACCGATCCCGGACGAAATGGTCCGTTCCTTTGACCGCAGGCTCCACGGGGTAGACTGGGGCTATTATCCAGATCCCTGGGCGTACAACGGAATGCAGTATGACGCGGCCAGGAAAACCCTGTATATTTTTGACGAGGCAACCGCCAGGCGAAAAGGAAACTGGGAAACAGCCGATATTCTAAAGGCAAAGGGCCTCACTGGAAACGACAGAATCACGGCAGACAGTGCGGAGCCGAAAAGCGTCGGGGACTACAATGCTTACGGCTTATACTGCCGGAGCGCCGAGAAAGGCCCGGGGTCTGTGGAATACAGCCATAAATGGCTGCAAAGCCTGGACTGCATCTGGATAGATCCGGTCAGATGCCCGGATACCGAAAAGGAGTTTTCGGAATACGAATACGAGCAGGACAAAAAAACCGGGGAAGTTTTAGACGGATACCCCGACGCGGACAATCATCATATTGACGCCGTAAGGTACGGCACGGAATACCTTTGGAAACGTGGAGGGGTGTAAGCATGGGACTTTTTCATTTAATCAAGGAGGCGGTGATGAAGATGCTGAATCTAAAGGAAATTAAAAAGCTGGGCGCGGATCTATCGTCGTATATGGCGGAAGCAATTCGAACCTGGGACGATCTGTTTTATTTAATCAACCAGCCTCCCCATTCCTTGAAGCTGGCGCAGACAATCACCAGCTATCTGGCGACGCTTGCGACCAGCGAGTTAACCCTAGACGCGGGCGCGGGCCAGCGGGGAAAATATATCACGGAACAGGCGGCCGGCAATCTGCTTCCTAATATCAACGAGGCGGTACAGCTTGCGGGGGCCGGCGGCATGGCCGCAATAAAGCCGTTTGTAAAGGGCGGGTCAGTCTATGTGGAGATTATCCCACGTTCCCGGATATTCCCGAAAGGCTTCGGCCCAAACAAGAGAATCGAATCCGGGTTCTTTACGGATTTTGACCGTCTGAAGGACGGAAAGCCAGTAGTCCGCATCGAGGAATTTGCCCTTCAGGAAGACGGCCTTCTCATTACCAACCGGGCTTACCGGCTAAAAGAAGCCGATGGAATCGGCGGAGAGCTCTCTCTTTCTGAGGTAGAACGCTGGGCGGACCTTCAGCCCGAAGCTTTTATTTCAGGTGTAGACCGGCCTCACTTCGGCCTAATCCGCATGCCGATGCTGAACAATATCGACGGCGGGCCCCTCCCTATCAGCATTTACGCCAACGCCGTGGACAGCATTATCCAGCTGGACAAAACCTATGAACAGTTTCTGTGGGAACGGGATACCGGAAAGCGGCGCATGGTATTAGACCGGGGCGTTGCGGTTAAGGATCCGATCAACGGAAAGCCCGCAATCCCTTTTCGTGAGCTTGCCAGCGACTATTACATGACAATCGACATGCCTGTGGACAAGCCCTGGGCGGACTATACGCCGGAGCTGCGGGGGGAGAATTATAAATCCATCTTTGATACTCAGCTTCGGATTTTGGAAATGCAGACTGGTTTTTCTCAAGGAACCTTTAATATTGATATCCAAACCGGAAGGGTAACGGCCACCCAGGTGATCAGTGACGACCGCACCACCTACAACACCGTCAAGGCGGTGCAGGACCGGGGCATGACCTCCGGGCTGATCGACGCTCTATATTGGTTCGATGTATATTCGACGCTGTACCGCCTGGCCCCAGCCGGAGCCTTTGAGCCTTCCGTCACCTATGGAGATTCCATTTTTGAGGATACCGGTGTGGAATACTCCCGCAGGAAGGCAATGGCGGACAGCAAATACATCAGGCCGGAGCTGCTCACAAGCTGGTATTTCGGCGTATCAGAGGAGGAAGCGAAAGCCATGCTTCCAGAACCGGAGACGCCGGAAAACATATTGTTCGGGAGTGATTAACCATGCTCTCCCCTGAATATATCGACCACCTGCCCGACCGTGTTGTTGAGCTTTACGCCGACCTGGAAATCAGGATTCTGGAGGATATGGCGCGGCGCATTTTGAAAACCGGAGCGTTGACGGAAACCGCCCAATGGCAGATGTGGCGGCTGGAGCAGATCGGGGCGGAACGGGAATTTATCCGATACCATTTACAGCGCCTTACCGGGAAAACCCAGGGGGAGATTAACGAACTGCTTGCAGAAGCCGGAGAAAAAGCGCTGTATTATGACGATCAAATCTACCGGGCAGCTGGTTTAAGCCCAAAAGCGCTGCGGGACAGTGAGGCTTTGCAGAAAATAATTAAAGCCGGCTCCGACAAAACCATGAGGCTTTTTGAAAACCTGACAAGCACTACGGCTGACACGGCCTCAAGGCAGTTTGAGAACGCTCTGGACGCCGCCTACATGGATATAACCTCCGGCGCGTTTTCTTACCAAGACGCAGTAAGAAGCGCTGTAAAAAGCCTTTCCAAAGCAGGAATTGACGCAATTATATATCCCAGCGGGCACACGGACAAAATGGACGTTGCCGTCCGCCGGGCGGTCCTTACTGGTGTCAATCAAACGACGGCCAGAATGCAAATCGCCAGAGCCGACGAAATGGAATGCGACCTGGTGGAAACTACAGCACACATGGGCGCCAGACCGGAGCACATGGACTGGCAGGGCAGAATATTCAGCCGTTCCGGGAAAAGCCGTAAGTATCCAGATTTCGTAAAATCCACTGGCTACGGAACCGGCCCGGGGCTGTGCGGCTGGAACTGCCGCCACTCCTTTTTTCCGTATTTTGAGGGCTTGTCCGAGCGCGCATATTCCAGGGCTAAGCTGAGAGAATATGAGAACAAAACCGTTACATACAATGGGCGAACCCTTCCCTACTACGACGCCACCCAGCAGCAAAGATACTTGGAGCGACAGATCAGGCGGTGGAAACGGGAATATCTGGCGATGGACGCGGCTGGTCTGGACACATCGGAGGCCAGCGCCAAGCTGGCGGCTTGGAGAGAAAGGCAAAAGGACTTTCTGACCCAGACAGGGCTTGGCGAGGATAAATTCAGGAGCCAGGTCTACGGGTTTGGAAGAAGCCAGGCGGCGAGAGCCAGAGCGCAAGCGGAACGAAAAAAGATTACAAAACCATCTTTATCTGGTATACTGAATAATGATGAAGAGGGTGCTATTTTAAGGTATATCAGCGGTGAGAGTTATTCCCTGAATGAAAAATTGCGGAACGGAAGAAAGTTAACCAGATCTGAATCTATTCAAATCAGCGCTTTGGACTCTGCTTTAAATAAAATGCCTAAATACGAAGGATTAGTAGAAAGAAGCTTAATTCTTGACAGGGAGGGTTTGATGGCCTTTGCGAAGCATCACACAGTGGGAACAGAAGTACTTTACCCGGCCTTTACTTCTGCTTCTGTCGGCGGTGAATATCACGAATCTCCTACTGTTCTTCTGCGGATAAAATCTAAAACCGGGCGCGATTTACGAAAATATAATAATGAAGAGCAGGAAGTTCTTTTTTCCAGAAACTGTAGATTTCATATTTTATCGGCCAAAATTGAAAATAAGGTTATTGTTTTGGAAATGGAGGAGGTTTAAATGCTTTCTTTAGAGGAGTTTCTTAAATTGTCCGCAGAAGAAAAAACGAAACGCTATCTGGAACTATCAGAAAAAGATCGCTTTCTTGCCAGAACAAGCGACTGGCAGCCTAAGGATACCGTGGTTGTTAAATACTCTAATTTAAAAAGCGATCAAGAAAAGCAGGAAGAATTTATAAAACAATTAAATGAGGCTTTGGAACGAGATGAACTTAATCTCTTAAAATAGCCTGATATTTTTACTCATTCATTTAATAGCGCAAGGCTCGTGCAGAAATGTGCGGGCCTTTTGTTATCCCCAAATTTGCCCCGGACATGGCGTAAAACTGTGACCGCCAAAGGGAAGCGACCCCGTAAAAAGCGTATGGAAGAAAGGATTCCCATGAAAAGAGAAGATTTAAAGGCTTTCAATTTATCCGACGAGGACGTGCAAAAAATCATGGATCTGCATGGTGCGGATATTGAAAAGCAAAAGCGCAGCATCGAGACCCTGACTGCTGAAAGAGACGATTTCAAAAGCCGTCTTGAAGAGGCCAACGGCAAGCTGGAGGGGTACGACCCCGAATGGAAAACGAAGGCTGAGCAGGCCCAGACGGAAGCCGACGCTAAGGTTAATAAAATCCGGCGCGGCTATCTGCTGAAGGAAGCCGCAGGCGGTATTAAGTTTTCCAGCGAGAGCGCCAAAAAGGCGTTTTTATCCGATCTGGAGGCGGCTGAGCTTCCCGTACAGGAGGATAAGGTCCTGGGCTTTGAGGATTTCTTAAGCAAGTACAAGGAAAGCGATCCCTCCGCCTTCCTCCCGGACAAACCGGCGCCCACCATTACCGTCCCGGGACAAGGACCTGCTTCCAAGAAAACAGGGCAGCAGCTTCTTGATGAAAAGTACAAAAACAATCCATTCTATCACCCGAAAGGAGAATAACCCATGTCAATTAAATACGGTTCTTTAAACGTAGATGAAAGATACTCCGGTATTCTGGAGCCTAATCTTTATTACAACCCTGTGCTGGTGCCCGGCGTGACCTGCACAGACAAATATCAAATCGGGCCGGCGGGTCAGATTTATGTGCATAAGCTTACCACCTCCGCGGTGGAATCCGGAACTCCGGGCCGGGATTTCTCGGACACCGCCGTATCGGATACCTTAATCCCGATTCAGCTGAATAACAATTTCCAGCGCTCCTATAAAATCTATGGAGTACAGGCGGCCGCCGTAGAATTCGGCGTGGCTGAAGAGGCCCTCTCGACCGCAACTCAGGAAATCCGCGAAGGCTGGATGCAGTGCGGCCTTGCCTGCTTAGCCCAGGAGGGAACCGCCGCCACACTGACCACGGCGATTACCGACGTTAAGGAGGATATCATCGCCACACGCCAGGAAATCGTGGAGGATAAGGGCCGGGCTAATGTGGTCATGTGCACCCCGGCTTTTTACAGCCAGGTCCTGCTTGCCGCCGGCAAAGACTTCACTCCGGTCATGAACGACCGGATCGCCAGCACCGGAAATGTGGGACAGTGGCTGGGCATGACCTTTGTGGAAGCCAACGGCGCCCAAGGCTCTATTAAGTATTATGACAGCACCGGCGCGCAGAAAACGGTTGATATGTCCACGGTGCAGTATGTCATGTACTATCACGAGGCTCTGTCCGTGATCAGCAACTTTGAGGTAGCCAGAGTGATCGATTCCGAGCGCTTTGCTGGTTCCCTGGCCCAGGTGGAAATGAATACCGGGTATAAGGTGACCAACGCCGCGCTGGCGAGGGTTCGCAAGGTGGCCGCAAGCGATTGAAGGGAGGCTTCCCCGAATGTACTCAACGTATCAGCAGTACCAGCAGCGGGGCGGAAAGCTTCCGGAAAGCGAGTATCAGGCAAACGCGCAAAAAGCGTCTGAGCTCATTGATTATTACACAATGGGACAAGCGGACTCAGCGGAAACAATGGGGCCGCAGCTCTCGGCGTGCGAGTGTGATTTGGTGGATATCGTACCGACGCTTCAAGGGGCGGCCGCCGGGATTCAGTCTGAAAACGTGGACGGATACAGCGTTTCCTTTTCCGGCCAAGCGGAAGCCAACGCCGGCGTTTTGTCGGTTATGAAGCGTCACCTCTCCTTCCCTGTCAACCTGCTGGTGTTTTCCGGCTGGTCCTTTGTGTGAGGTGATTCCATGATAACCAACGCGGATATCACCATCTACCATGAAATCTACAACAAGGAAACCCGGCTGAAGGAGTGGACTTCCAGGCAGTATCCCGGCGTTAACTGGTACGGAAAGCAGGCCGTTTCTGTAGGGGATACCGGACTGAATACGGCGGATTCCTATATCGTGCGGATTCCCACCGAGGAAGCAATTGTTATATCAAACGGCGATCTTGTGGTAAAAGGGCTTGTGACAGACCAAATCACAGGCCCTTCCCAATTAACCGGAAAATATGAGTGCTTTGTGGTAACCGCGGTAAGGGACAACCGAAGGGGTACTCCCATGATGCGGCACTGGAGAATCGAGGGGAAATAACGATGGCTGGAGGCTTAAAAATCGAAACACCAAAAGGCGCGGTTTTCACCACAACCGGCAAAAACGGAAAAATCACGGCGAGGCTGGAATGGAATAAAAATTTCAGTCCGGAAAGAAGCGGGCGGTTCAACCAAACTCAGAGGTTTGTAGACAGCGAGGTTTTACGCCTATCTTCCCCCTATGTTCCTTTTCAGACCGGTATGCTGGATAAATCCGGCATACTGGGAACCGATGTTGGCTCCGGTGAAGTCAATTACATCGCCCCCTACGCCGCCGCTCAGTATTATAGGACTTCGGTCAGCCGTCCCTATGACCCACAGAGAGGCGCGAAGTGGTTTGAACGCATGAAGATCGACCACAAGGGCGAAATCCTGCGGGGCGCAAAAAAGATTTCAGGAGGCAAATAGCATGGCTGACACTATTATTCAATCTCTGCGGGATTATTTCCTGACCTGTCCGTTGATGGGGGACAGCGCGATCAATGTAGATTATCTGCCGGAAGGTCCGGCGGTGGAATATTCCATCGATACCACCCCGGCCACGGAGATCGTAAAGCAGTATATTGACGGAAGCAGCGTGCGGCAATACCTGTTTGTGATCCGGTCCGTCAATGATTATGGACCGGACGTTTTGCAGAACCTTGCCAACAGCGGATTTTATGAGAATCTGGCGGCATGGCTGGAAGCCCAGACCAGAACCGGCAATTTTCCGAGCCTGCCGGAAGGAAAAATCCCGCAAAAAATCGAAGCCCAAAGCACGGGCTATCTATTCACAACCGGGCCTGACACTGGAAAATATCAAATCCAGTGCAGGCTTCAATACTTTCAGGAGGTATAATTATGGCAAATGAAACCATTATGCGGTTCCAAATCGCGGACTATTTAGGCATTCCCGGGGACAGCGATACAACCTACGCGCTGATGGGTGCGGGCTTCAATACCCTGGACGAGAACCCCGCCGCCCAGCTGGACACCAAGGCGTATATCAACGACAAGGCCGCGTCCAGCATTGTGAAGGGCTATCAGCCCCAGTTCCCCTTTGACACCGATCTGATCAAATCTGAGGAAGCGGTCATGGAACTTTACAAGATCGGACGGGACGAGCTGACCGGCGCCGATGCGGAGCGCGATTATATTCGGGTTGAATTGTTCGAGCCGGTAGCTTCTAAGGAAAACACCTTTAAGGCCAGAAAATTCAGGGTAGCCGTAGAGGTGGCAAGCTGTGCCGGCGCTGGCGGCGAGACCATCAAGGTCACCGGCAACCTGAACAACGTGGGAACCTTTGTAGACGGTGAATTTAACACCACTACAAAAACCTTCACCGAAGCAGGCGCCGCTGAATCCGTGTGATAAGAAGGAGGACACAGCCGATGTTTACCGTAAACGGAAAAGAGCTGGACTATGATATCTTTGACGCTGATAAGGCGGATCTCATTCAAAGAGTGATGGAAGAAACCTTTCAAAAAATCGCTTCCATTGACGCAAATTCTCCGGAAAACACCTGGGCGGGTTTTGTAAGGAAAATTTGTGAAGCTGTGGCCGCTGCGTTTGACAGGCTTTGGGGTGCGGGAACCGCGGTCAAAATTTTTGACGGCGTGGTGAATCTAAAAGTCGCAATGAACGCGTTTCAGGAGTTGGTGGACGGTATTAACGCGGAAAAGGCTGAGCTTGAAACTATGGCGAAAGCTGTCACGGCTAAGTATTCCGGAAACCGCGCCCAGCGCCGGGCAAAGAAATGAATATCCTGACAGACCCGGCTCCCAAAACGGTAACCATCGGCGGCGCGGAGGTCCCGATCAATTCGGATTTCCGCGCCTCTGTCCGTTTTGAAATGATGATGGAGGATTCCTCCCTTTCCGAGCTGGACAAAACAGTAAAGGCCCTGAGCCTTTATTATGACACGGGCGGTTCAAAAAACAGCTTTAAGCCGCCGGCGCCTATAGAGGAAGCCATTGACAAAATGCTGTGGTTCTATCGGGCCGGAAAGGAAGAAAACTGCGCTGTAAGCGCCGGGAAGGGGGCGCAGATTTATTCCTATTCCTATGACGACGAATACATTTTCGCGGCCTTTCTGGAACAGTACGGCGTAGATTTGCAGGATATTCCTTATCTTCACTGGTGGAAATTCAAAGCCATGTTCCTGGGGCTGAAATCAGATTCCAGGATTGTGGAAATCATGGGTTACCGAAGCATTGACATCACGTCGAAAATGAGCAATGAGCAAAAGCAGTTTTACCGGAAAATGAAAAAGCAGTTTGCGATTCCTCTCTCCCAGCCTGAGCGGGAAAAGCTGAACGCTATTGAGCAGGCCCTTTTAAACGGCGGCGACGTGAGCAAAGTGCTCTAATCCTTTTTCTTGACAGGGTTGTGTAATGAATACACATCGTGCTATAATCTAGGAAAAAGGAGGAAGATGCAATGAAAAGGGTGCTTTGTGGGGCTTTGGCGGTTATCCTTGCCATCGGGTGTTTGACTGGGTGCCAAGAAGGAAATGATCTAAATTCTACGAATGAATCATCGCAGGCCGTATCATCTAAACCTAATCCGGCGGACAAAAAGGAAAGTATAGATACCTCTTCTAGGAAAAACTCTTCTTCCGCTTCAAAAAAATCTTCGTCACCGGATAACGTTCATCAGGATCCTGTTGCAGAAAGCCAGATATCCGACATCCAGAAACCTGAAAAACCTACGCAAAATAATTCCACCTCTTCTGTGGCTGTGTCCCCTCCTGCGGAATCCTCGTCTAGCAAACCTGTACAACCTCCGGCCACTTCAAGTTCAATTTCTCCGGCCACACCGGAACCAACCGGAGAAACTGCTGGGCAGAAAAACGCAATAGAGAAAGCAAAAGCTTACTTGAATGTCATGTGTTTCTCTTATCAAGGTCTGGTTTCCCAACTGGAATTTGAAGGATTTACCCATGAGGAAGCCGTGTATGGAGTGGACAGATGCGGTGCTGATTGGAACCAGCAAGCCTTAGGGAAAGCAAATTCATATTTAAGTGTTTCTGCTTTTTCTCGCCAAGGATTGGTTGATCAGTTGATTTTTGATCAATTCACACCAGATCAGGCGTCTTTTGGTGTCGGTCAGTGCGGTGCTGACTGGAACTATCAGGCTTCAAAAAAGGCTGCTCAGTATTTGGAGCTTATGGCTTTTTCTCGGGAACAGCTTATTGCTCAATTGGAATTTGACAAATTTACTCACGAACAAGCGGTTTATGGAGCTGAATCCAATGGATTATAGCTTCTGAAATAAAGCATCTGCTATTACGCAGGTGCTTTTCTTATGCCTAAAATCAGGTGGTGACCATATTGGAAAAGTAAAATGCCCCTATTGTGGGTATGGAATGCCTTTGCGGTTAAGCCAGACGGCTGACTGTAAGGGTATTTTTATTAAATGCAAGGGAAAGAACTGCAAACAGATATTTGAAATAAAAGTAAAAAATGGAAGGCAGGTCAAGTAGTGCCATTATGAGCCGATGACCTCACAGGAAAGGGTGAGATTATGGCTTACGATGGCTCTTTAAAATTTGATACCAGGGTTGACAGCTCCGGTTTTAAGTCTGGAATTGAAAAGCTGGGGAGCATTGCGAAAACCGGGCTGAAAGTAACAGCCACCGCGATTGGAGCGGTAAGCGGTGCGTTTGGCGCCGCTGTTCTTTCCGGCGTTAAGTACAATTCCCAAATGGAACAATATATTACTTCCTTTGGTACGATGCTTGGCAGCGCGGAAGAAGCCACAAAGCTGGTTAACAATCTGAAAGAAATGGGGGCCAAAACCCCATTTGAAACCTCAGATTTGGCAAAAGCTTCTCAAACCCTTTTAGCTTTTGGAACCTCTGCGGAAGATCTTCTCCCCACCCTTCAAATGCTCGGGGACGTATCTCAGGGGAATAAAGAGCGGTTTGACAGCTTAACCCTGGCGTTTGCCCAGGTTGGAAGCGCCGGCAAGCTGTCCGGGCAGGATTTACTGCAGTTTGTCAACGCGGGCTTCAATCCTTTAAATGAGATCAGCAAAATGACCGGTGAGAGCATGGCGGAGTTAAAAGAACGCATGTCCGCCGGCGGGGTATCAGCGGAGGAAGTTGCGGAAGCCTTCAAGCATGCTACCAGCGAGGGCGGCCAGTTTTACCAGGCAATGGAGGCACAGAGCCAAACCTTTAACGGGCAGATGTCCACGCTGAAGGACAACGCTATGTCCTTTATCGGGGAACTAACCCAGGGCGTTACCAACACCTTAAAGGATTCGGTTCTTCCCACGGTCAACGGCTGGCTGGAGGAGCTGCAAAGCGCCTTTACAAGCAACGGTGTGGAGGGCGTTGTTACGGCTTTTGGCTCTATTCTGGCTGACGCCTGCACCAAGCTTGCGCAAGCGGCGCCGGGCGTTGTTGATCTGGCTGTAGGATTTATCCAGTCGTTTATAAAAGGGATTGGAGATAACGCGCCCCAGCTGATCCAAGCGGCAAAACAAATTGTCGGCGCTTTAGCGGACGGCCTGATAAAGCTCTTACCCAGCGAGATCCAAAAGCCGGTAAAAGAAACCGTAAATATTTTAAAGTGTTCCTTTGAAAGCGGCGGGCTGCGGAACGCCATCAACACGGTATCTAAAATTTTGAAGGATCTGGGGAAAGTAGTAACCAATCTCGCGAAAACGATACTTCCTCCCCTGGCGAAAGCCGTTGATTTTCTTGGCAAAAATATAAAAATCATCTTGCCACTTATTGCCGAAGCGGTGGTTGGAATTAAGGCGTTTAAAATCGTACAATCAGCTACGAAGTGGTTTGATGCTATGAAAACGGCAATCGCCGCCGCTGGGGCGGCTACCAGCGCTGAAGCGTTAGCCACCGCAGCTTCCACTGGTGCCATTACCTTAAAACAGATCGCCGTAGGCGTTCTGACCGGAGAAATCGGTCTTGTCACTGCCGCACAATGGCTTTGGAACGCCGCTATGAGCGCAAATCCTATCGGTGCCATTATTGCTCTGGTGACAGCTCTGGCTGGCGGTCTTGCTTTTCTATGCGTCTCATTAAGCAATAGTGCAGATGATACAGATATCTTGGCAGAATCAAATGAACGTGTAGCGGAATCTTTTGGCCACATTGCGGACGGCATTGAACAGTGGAACGAAAAGGTTGATAATGCCAAAAGCTCTATGGAAGGCTTTAATGATTCTATCCTGATGTCTCAGGAGGAACAGCAAAATCTAACCGATGAAATGGACGCTGTCCAAACTGAAATATCTGAAATAGCCCGTCTTGCTTCTGAAGAGAGACGAGAATTAACTGATAGTGAAGTTCAGCGTTTGGATGAGCTTTTCCAAAAAATGCGTGATTTATCTAAGCAGGAACTTGAATTTTATCAAGGACGGCAAGATGTGGTATTAGATCAAGCTAAAGCGTTATCAGAAGCATCAAATTTAACCGCAGAAGAATACGAGGATATGTCCGCCAGAATTATCAAGGCGGCCAGCGAAGAAACAGAAGCGGTAAAGGAAAAGGCTTATGAGCAATATGCCAATCAGGTCGCGCTGAACAAGTCTCTTCTTGGTACAAAAGAAGAATATAATGAGGAATGGTTAGAACAGGCAAATGCAGCCGCCTTGGCTGATTATCAAATTGCCGTGGATAATGCTGAACAAAAATACGCTGATATTTTAGGAATTGAGCAAGAGGGATATTTTAATCTATCGCAAGAGCTTCAAGATTATCTCACAGGATTGTCTGAGATGCGGACCGCTCAATTGGAAGAGGAAGACCGATATCAAAAAGCTCTAGAAGAATATAGGCACGGCCAATATAAGAACACTGATGAATCACTGGATGCGCTTAGTGCAGTCGAGCAAGAGCACAAAGAAAATTTAGCAAGAATCCAAGACGAGTATCTAGCAAATTTTAATGAAGACACCTTAGAGCAAGCCGGCGGCTGGCTGCAAAGGATTATAGATACTAAAGCCGCTGGCGAAGACCTCACGGAAGAACAAGAGGAACTTGCCAGAAATCTGATTCTTGCCTTAGACAGCCTGCCTGACGATATGAACGAAAAAGGCAAGGAAGCCCTAGACGCTTTAGGAATCGGCTTAGACGACCAAGGAAACGTAATTTTTACAAAGGGTGAACGGCTGGGTGAAATTGTTCTGGAAGGCGAGGAATCCGCAGACCCAGAAGGCGAAAACTCCTATTCTAATGGAAAGAACAGCGCTGACGGTTTTGTTGGCGGTGTGGAATCTGGGTTTCAGGCCGCTTTCACGGCTGGCTACAATATCGCCAAGCAGGCAATGGCTGGTCAGCAAACGGCACAGGACAGCCATTCCCCAGCCAAAGAAACCATTAAGCTGGGCAAAGATAACGCCGAAGGCTATGCGCTCGGTATTGAAAAGAACGCCAAGGAAGCCGCGGCAGCGGCGAAAGACATGGTCACCGACACAATAGGCGCAATTTCCGATCAATCGGGTAAGTATTCTTTCCTAGATAAATTTGGCCTTTCGAAACTGGACGTATCGGGAATGGTTCAGAAAATGAAAGCCGCTGTCGCTACGGAATCCTACAGAATGTCCGCTTCCCTTTCCGCGTCCGGTAATTACGCGGCGCTTCGGGATTCAAGCTATAACAGCGGAACGGATTCCGCCGCGCCCCAAGGAAAGTATGTGGCTGAAATCCATGTGGACCTAGAGGGCCGTGAGGTTGCCAGAGCCACCGCCCCGTTTATGGGAGAACAGCTTGCATGGGAGGGATAACATTGTACATTAACCACATTCCCCTCAGTCAATTCGGCGGGAAGCTGAGGGCAAATTATACTGTTTCCGGCTCTGCCGTAACCGCCGATTATTACAAGCCTCGGGACGGAAACGCCTTTATTTCCTTAGGGAGCAGGATCGGGCTAAAAACTATCACGCTCCCTTTTGATTTATACGGCAGTTCCCCGCGGGAAACCAAAAGAAACCTTTCGGCTCTTGACGCTTTATGTCTCAGCGGCAAGGTAGAGCTTTATCTTCCCGATGGGTTTTATTACACCTCTATTCTCCAATCTATCGGCGCGCCCCAGCAGATTACGCCGTCTATTCTGTCCTGCTCTTATGTCTTTCTGGGGATTCAGCACGACAAAATGGTCAAAGCTGTTTCAAACGGCAGCCTTCAGGCTCAGGGCACGCTGCCAAAGATGGATTGTATCCTTTCCGCTTCTCCGTCTGCTGATGCTGAAAAATATGTGGTAGATGGGATCACCTTTACCAATGTTCACCAAGGCGATCAGATTGTTATTGACGGTATCACAAAGCGGATCCTGATCAATGGAGGCCCGGCGGCCCAGCGGTGCGATATCATTGACTTTCCATATCTGGTCCCGGGCGATAATACCATTTCATGTATTGACCCGGTCACCGTCCAATACTATCCATCTTATGTGTAAGGAGCAGCCTATGCTTACTATTTCAAACAACGGGGAGCAAATCCCTTTGAACTTTGACGACTATTATATCCAAGAGGTATACGGCGGCAAGGACGCTGCGGGATTCACTCTCCCTTTGGATCACCCCGGCTATCAATATCTTTTTGAGGAAACCCCTCTGATCGACACAGAAACAAAACAAAGATATCTTATCAAGGCGATCGACGAGGGACAAACCACGGTAAACATTAAGGCCGAGCTTGACCTTGACGAGCTCTCAAGGGATATGTTCCTGAATTACACAAACGGCAGCGATACTGTGGTTAACACCATATCCAAGGCGCTGCCAGACGGCTGGGCCGTCCAGGATCACGCCTATTTTAATCAGCGCCGTACGATCGAACTGGAAGCTGCTACTCCATTAGACGTTATCGACGCCTGCCCGGATATCTACAATGTAGTGTTCCATTTTGACAATAATGCCCGTGTGATTCATATCTACAATCCGGACAGCGAGGAAATTTCCGGGGTATTCCTCACGGACGAGCTGAATTTGAAAAGCGTTAACTTCAAGGGTAAGAGCAGCGGTTTCGCTACCAGGCTGTACGCGAAAGGAAAAGACAGCTTAACCTTTGCCGATATTAACGGCGGGAAGGATTATGTGGAGGATTTCTCCTACAGCGATAAAGTCATATCCGTTTACTGGAAAGACGAGCGGTACACAATAGCGGAAAACCTGCTGGCTGACGCAAAAAAACGCTTGAAGAGTATGGCGGTTCCACAGCAGTCTTATACCTGCGGCGTCATGGACCTGGCAAGGGCAAGAGAGAATCAGGAAGGAAAAAACGACAATATTTATTCGTTTCTGGAATTCGAGCTTTACCAGAATGTAGTTCTTTTGGATCGCAGGCGGAATCGACGGATTACCCACACTGTTGCCGGAATCAAACGCTATCCCAAATATCCGGAAAAAAATGAAGTTACTTTGTCTACTGTGGCTCCCAGTATTCAAAATTCCGTGAAATCCATTCAGACCCAAATGGAAAAGCCTACCTCGACCTTTAATCAGATCAGGCAGGCAGCGATTGATGTGGCCACAGAACTGATCACTGGTCTTCTGGGGGGCCACTACATTGAAACAAAGGATCCGGAAACCGGAAAACCTAACGGCTGGGCAATCATGGACACAGACAACACCGAAACCGCTGTTAATGTCTGGAGAATGACAGAGGGCGGCTTTGGCCATTCCCATAGTGGCTTCAACGGTCCTTATGACGATATCGCCATCACAATAGACGGTAAAATCAACGCCAGCATGATCTTGACCGGGGAACTGTGGGCAAATCTGATTAAAACCGGAAAAATTCAATCACACACCGGGGCTGTCTATTTTGATCTGGACGCGAACGACGGAAAAGGCGAGCTTGCTTCTTCCGTACTGAAAGGCGTCGATGAGGGAATAACCACAACAGCAAGGATTGGCTCTGGAAATTGGGCCGGAGGAGAACCGTACCAGGGCTTCCGGATTTCTTATCCCGGTGGAAACTCCGGGTTGTTGCTTATAACAATCGATGGGATCAGCGAGGATTTTCCGCTGGCGAATAAGGACGAAATTGTTTCAAACGGAGATCTTATCATTCGATCAAATGGTATTTCTGAGTATTCCGGTGGAGCCAGCGGTCTGTATCTTAACGGAAATTCCTCTACTGGAGAAGGAACCGTAATAGTAAAACGCGGGACAAAAGGTAAAACAAATAAAAACGTCTTTTATGCCGACACTGAACAGCTTCTTGTTCAATACGACGGCTACAATAATTATCTTCGCTTCAGCAATGCCGGATGCGTTTTATATGATAAAAACAAAATCCAATTTGGTACAAATGGATATATGAGAGCGTCCATTGAATCCAACGGCGACGCTAAGTTCGGAAATATCTATTCCAATGGATCTCTTGTAACCTCCGATCGAAAAAAGAAAACCGGAGTAAAAAAGCTGTCCGGAACCTTCTTAGACAAAGTGAGAGGTTCAGCGGTGTACCGTTATCGGCTGAAACAGGACATGATCCCAGAGAAGAACGCGAAAAATTTAAAAGGAAAATCAGTCGGCACAAAAAACGAATCAGTGGGTTTGATGTACGATGAAGCCCCGGAAGAAATTCGCCGGGAAACTGAAAGCGGAGATAAGGCTATCGATCTCTACGGAATGGTTTCTGTCCTTTGGAAAGCGGTTCAGGAATTGTCCGACAAGGTTGATAGTCTTCAACAAAAGCAGGAGGTGTAATTTTGGTCTACAAAGAAATAGAGATTGACAGCACATGGCAGCAGCCCCTTGGAGAAATCCGGGTAATTCAGGAGGAAGCGGACGGCAGAGAGTTAAGAATTTATCTCTATGATAATGGTTCTCCTCTTGATTTAACCGGGAAAACGGTATCCGTGTACATACAGAAGCCGGACAATACCATGATCTATAATTCCTGCGATGTAGAAGGAAACCAAGCGACCGTAACCCTCACCCTTCAAATGATGGCGGTATCCGGCCTTACCAAACTGTGCGAGCTTCAAATCATTGACACAGACAACCATACCTTAAAGGTAACCCTTCCCCCTCTGCGCATTATCAAGAGCAATTATGACGGTGCGATCGAGAGCACAGACGAATTTTCCAGGCTGGCGGAAGCTCTCAACGAAGCGAACAACGCCACAGGAATCGCCAGTGAAGCCGCAGACAAGGCCAATGAAGCAGCTCAGTCAGCGAACACGGCGGCTCAGGCGGCAAATACTGCGGCACAATCTGCTAATACCGCAGCCGACGCCGCAACTACAGCAGCGGAATCCGCAAATTCACAGGCACAGGCGGCCCAGACGCAGGCGGCCTATGCGAAAACTCAAGGCGACTACGCTAAAACCCAGGGGGAAAACGCGGAAGAAATCTATAACCAGTTAAAGGACATTGACGTGGCTTCTCTCCAAGCCGATCTGGACGCGTTGGAAGCAAGCAAAGGGCAGCCTAACGGCCTTGCAACCCTAAACAGCTCCGGCAAGCTGGCTCAAATGCCGTCTGCCTCTGATGTGGGAGCGGTTTCCCAAACCATATATCAGCTGACCCCGCAAAACGGCTGGACGGCAGCCAGCGCGGCTTCCGCGTGCCATCTGATCGTAACCGGCAGACTTGCCGCGATAACCGCCCGTTTATTTGCACCTAGTACAACAATAAACAATTCAAATAATACAATATTTACATTACCAAACGGAGTTGTACCAACCGGATATATAGATGTCGTTATGACAAACGGAGGGGATATTGCCAACGCTTCAGGCTGTCAAATCGGCACCGACGGGAGAGTAGTTATGTTTTCTGGTGAACTTCCTACTACTGGACAGTATAATATCGACGCTGTGTTTTTGATTAATTAGAAAAGGAGGGTTTTATTATGGGATATATAGGTGCACTCTCACTAAACGGCGGAGAAATGCAAGGAGTATTGAAACTACAAGCAGGTCAATATGGTGGCACTGGACCTTCTGATGAAAAATATGGTTTAGACTGCCAAAACTCTAATATAATTGGCGTAAATCGTATTTTAAGTGCTGATCCTGCGGAAGCTCCAAGTGAGGGGTGGGGATTCAAAAGATCAGATGATCCAGACAAATACGATGTAATCTGGGCGGCAGATGGTAAATTATACTTTACCCCTGGTTTTAAATATAACACACCTCCTT
>ENA-UPXB01001121-UPXB01001121.1-human-gut-metagenome-genome-assembly--contig:-NODE-1121-length-18609-cov-9.444313_pt1 | contig 18609 bp, 18 predicted proteins | sample MGYA00250055_ERZ773386 | MGnify/ENA primary metagenome ERZ773386 (study PRJEB29103, sample SAMN06111974) | human gut metagenome | biome: human gut; feature: ankylosing spondylitis patient; material... | reverse complement strand
AAACAGGGAGTCGCTGTTGGGGCCGCGGCCAGCAAGACGCAAGCAAAGCGCTGCGGATGCTGGGTGCCGCAACCCGGACAGTGGCATCGCGTCAGCGATGACGGAGAGGTTTACTGTTTCTGTTTGAGCTTTGTTTTTGCCAGACGGGCTGCGAGGTCGATGAGAAGCACCAGGACCAGCAGCACTGCGCCGATGCCCCAGGCGGAGGCGAAGTCGCCGTCCTCGAAGGCCCGCAGATAGAGCAGGACGGAGAGGGTCGCGCCGTTGGATGCGTAAGCCTTGGCGATGCTGCCTGCAATAACTTCCGCCGCACCGGCGGTGAAGAGCAGGGCCGCGCTCTCACCCACGATATGGCCCACGGCCAGGATGCAGCCGGTGACGATGCCGTCGATGCTGCAGGGCAGCACGATGGTGCGGATGATGTGCCACTTGCCCGCACCGAGGCCCAGAGCGCCCTCCCGGTAGCCCTGCGGCACCGTTTTGAGGGACTCCTGCGTGGTACGGATGATGGTGGGCAGGTTCATGACTACCAGCGTCAGGCTGCCGGAGAGCAGGCAGGTCTTAAAGCCCATTGTCTGGGCGAAGACCAGCATACCCACGAGGCCGTAGATGATGCTGGGGATGCCCGCCAGCGTCTCATTCGTGAACTCGATGACCTCAATGAGCTTCCGGTTGGAGGCGTATTCCGTGAGGTAAACTGCCGCGCCCACGCCCAGCGGAAGGACGATGAGCAGGGTGAGCAGGATGACATATAACGTGTTGAGGATAGCGGGCAGGATGCCGTCGGTGCCTTTCAGGACGCTGGCGGTGGTGGAAAGGAATTCCCAGCTGATGCGGGGGATGCCCCGCACCAGTACCAGCCCGATGACGCCCACCGTGAGGGCGATGACCAGCACTGCCGCCGCCCAGACCAGCGCAGTCATGATGACGTTCCATGCGCGGCGGGAGGGGGAGAAGTCACTTTTCATCCTTGTTTCCTCCCTTCAGCACAGCGTTGAGCAGCACATTGATGACCATGATGAAGACGAACAGCACCAGCGCGATGCTGAACAACGCCTGCTTCTGCAGGCCGCTGGCGTAGCTCATCTCCTTGGCGATGGCCGTGGTCAGGAAGGTGACGCTGCGGAAGAGGCTGTCCGGCATATTGGGGCTGTTGCCCGCCACCATCATGACGGCCATTGCCTCGCCGATGGCGCGGCCAATGCCCAGAACGATACCGGCTGCAATGCCGCTCCTGGCCGCCGGGATGCTGATCTTGAACCACGTTTCCGTATCGGTCGCACCCAGTGCCAGACTGCCCTGCTCATACTCGGGCGGCACGGCGTTGAGGGCCGTCACCGACACGGACACGATGCTGGGCAGTATCATGATGGACAGCACTACGATGGCCGACAGCAGGCAGGCGCCCGACGCCTTGCCAAACACCTTCGCCACCGCAGGCACCAGCACCTGCATGCCCAGCAGACCGAACACCACGCTGGGGATGCCGCTCAGCAGCTCCACCGCCGTGACGACCACATTGCGCACGCCGGGAGCTGCCGCTTTCGAGAGGAACACTGCTGTCAGCAGGCCCACCGGCACGCCGATGAGGGACGCGCCCAGGGTGCCATAAATACTCGAAAGCACGAAGGGCAGGATGCCGTACTTCGGCTCGGACGCCGTGGAGGCCCACTCGGTGCCGAAGAGGAATTTCAGCGGGCCGATCTTTCCGATGGCGGGCAGGCCCGACAGGAACATATAGATGGTAATGACAGCCACGCAGCCCACAGCAAGGATGCCGCAGAGGAAGAAGATGGCGTTCATGACAGCTTCCAGCCATTGGGCCGGGGTGCGGGGCAGCTCGAATTTTTTCATAAAAACACCTGAGGGATCCCTCGCAAAGTTACTCGTTCACCGGCACAGCGCCTGCGGTGCGGATGAGGTCGGCAGCGTCGGTGCTGGTAGCAAAGTCGAAGAACGCCTGAGCCTGAGCGGAGAGGGTGACGGAGTCGTTGGTGACGAACACGAAGGGACGCTGCACCTCATAGCTGCCGTCCTTGACGGTCTCCTCGCTGCACTCCACGCCGCCGACGGTCACAGCCTTGACGGTGTCGCCGACGGCAGACAGGGAAGCGTAACCGATGGCCAGAGGATTGGCCTCCACAGCGCTGATGACAGCGCCGGTAGCCGTCAGCTCCTGCGCATACTTGCAGGAATCCTTGACGTCCACGATGCTCTCGAAGCCATCGCGGGTGCCGGAGCCAGCCTCGCGGCCCACCAGAACGATCTCGCCGTCGTCGCCGCCGACCTCGGACCAGTTGGTGATCTCGCCGGTGAACATCTGCTTGAGCTGATCAACGGTCAGGTCCTCGACCTTGCTGTCCTTGTTGACGATGATGGCGATGCCGTCCAGAGCTACGATCGTGCCGGTGACGCCGGTCTCGTCAGCCTTCAGGGCGCGGGAAGAAAGACCGATGTCCAGAGTCTTATCGGTAGCGCCGGTGATGCCTGCGCCGGAACCGGTGGGGTCATAGCTGATGGTGACATCCGGCTCGATCTCAGCGAAGCCCTCGGTCAGGGCGGCGATGACGTTCTTCATAGAGGTGGAACCGCCGGTGGCGACATTGCCGGACAGCGCAGCCGTAGAAGAAGCGGAAGCTGCGGTGCTGGATGCGGCGGCAGAAGAGGCAGCAGTGGAAGAAGCTGCACCGCCGCAGGCGGTCAGGGCAGCAGCAGCGGCAGCAGCGCCGCAGATGGACAGGAACGAACGACGAGTGATCTTTTTCATCATAATATCTCCTTCAACTGGGCCGGCCCTTTTGTTCTGGCCGGGCTGTTTTCCTTTTCCTTGTTGTGTCTCTCTTGGGACGCCTTTATTGTAGCGCACCGCCCATCCAGCTGCGACCATGGCGGCGCAAAATGCAGGTAAAGCTTTGTGCGGTATTTTTGCGCTGCTGTCATCCTCTGGTAAAGCCGGTGTGGAAAACAGGACACTCGATTTTACATTTCCGGTCAAACTGTCAAAAATCCGCACTTTCGTTTGTGCATCCCGCCCGCTGAAGGGTGCAAAAAAAGCTGCTTCACAGAACGTAAAGCAGCCTTTCAGACCCTATGATCGAATCAGAATTTCTCTTCCGTGCCGTCCGGGCGGTAGAGCTGGACATATCTGCGCCACTTGTCCGTGCCCATCACCCGGCTGTAGCAGTCGGCCAGCTCTTTGCTGGCCGTCTCCGCATCCAGCGTCTCACCCTTAGCGGGCAGGACCAGCACCCGGAACCATGCGTCGAAAAGATGCTCCGTCCAGCCGGTGTCAACGGCCCCGCAGCGGGCATAAAAGCCCAGACGCCGGACGGCCATGGCCTCGTCGTCAGCCTTCTCGGGACACTCGGCCTCAATGAGGATGGCCTTTGCGCCCTCCTCGTGGGCGGGCAGAGCGGCCAGCAGACGTGCGCCAATGCCGGTGCTGCGGTAGGCGGGCAGGACGGAGAAATAGTCCAGCTGGCTCACTTCACAGCCCATAGGCCGCACCATCAGCAGATAGGACACCAGCGTCTCCCCCTCGAACACGCCCCAGGTGTGGGCCATGCCGGCGGCTTCGCTGTTGAGAATCATGCTCAGGGGTTTCAGCTCGCTGGGCGGGAAGTCGCGGCGCATCTCGTCCAGATACACCCGCGTCAACTCGTCGGCGGTGAGTTTCTTCCACGTAAAGGTCTGGGGCTTCATATCAAAATTCCTTTCCGATAAAAATACCGCCGGGCCGGGCGCAGCGGCCCGTTCCCGGCGGTGTTCGAGAAGCTGTTTGCGCAAGAAAACAGCTTCTTAGTTACAGCTGCTTGCGCAGGGCATCGTACACAGCCTGCACATCGCCCTTGATGACCACCTGGCAGGCGTTCTTGGCCGGGCGGATGACGCCCTCTGCGCCTGCGGCCTTGGCAGCGGCCTCGTCCACGGAGGCGTAGCTGTGTACCTCAAAGCGGAGGCGGGTGGCGCAGTAATCCACCTTGACGATATTATTCTTGCCGCCGAGGGCTTTCAGGATGCCGGAGGCCAGTGCCTCGCTCTCGGCAGAGCTCATGCTGGGCGTTTCGGCCCCGCCGTTCTTATGGTTGTGATAATACTTGCGTCCAAAGTAGAAGCAGGCCATGGCTACCATGGCGAGAACGATCTTGAACGGCAGCGTGATCGGAAGGAATGTGACGATGAGCGCGATGACGATAGCAGCGATCCAGCTGTAAATATCCATTCCCAAAAACATACGATAATTCCTCCTTTGGGGAACGATGCGGCGGGCGCTTCCGGCAGGAAGCCGCCCGGACCCAGTCCGGGTACAACACCATATTAACATACTGCCGGGAAAAAAGAAAGCCTTTTCGGGTATCTTTCGGCCCGAGAGCTTGCATCCCGGGCCGGAATCGGGTACTATAAAGACAGTATATCCCCAATACACGGAAGGAGCATCCTTATGGAATGGACTGATATTCGCCTGACCGTATCCAAAGCCGACGCCGAGGCCGCTGAGGCCGTGGCCACCATGATCGCGGAGGGCGGCATTTATATCGAAGACTACAGCGACATCGAGGAACAGGTGGAGCAGATCGCCCACGTGGACCTCATCGAGCAGGAGCTGCTGGACAAGCCCCGGGACACTGTCATCATCCACATGTACCTCGAGCCGGGCGCTTCGCCGGTGGAGACGCTGGCCCTCATCGCGGCCCGGATGGAGGCCGCAGGCATCCCCTACACCTCCGAGACCGAGGGCGTGGAGCAGGAGGACTGGCAGAACGGCTGGCGCAAGTATTACCACCCGATGGACGTGGGCCAGCGCCTCGCCATCGTTCCGTCCTGGCAGGACTATGATACCGACCGCGTCAAGCTCATCCTCGACCCGGGCCTTGCTTTCGGCACCGGCGGCCACGAGACCACCAACCTCTGCCTCGAAGTGCTGGACGAGCGGGTCAAGGGCGGCGAGCGGGTGCTGGACATCGGCACCGGCAGCGGCATCCTCGCCATCGCAGCCCTCAAGCTGGGCACAGCCGTGGCTGAGGGCGTGGACATCGACCCCGTGGCCGTCCGCACCGCCGGCGAGAACGCCGCCCTCAACGGCGTGGCCGATAAGCTGACCGTCCTCGTGGGCGATCTGTCCGACAAGGCCAGCGGCAAGTACGACATCATCACGGCCAACATCGTGGCCAACGCCATCATGTCGCTGGCCCCCGCCGTCCCCGTCCTGATGGCCGACGATGCCGTCTTCATCGCCAGCGGCATCATCGACAGCCGGAAGGATGAGGTCATCGCCGCGCTGGAAGCCGCCGGCCTCGCCGTGCTGGAAGTGAAGGAAAAGCGCGGCTGGGAGTGCATCGTCTGCAAGAAGGCATAAGGCCAGCCTCTCAGTCAGTGCTTCGCACTGCCATTGCCGGGTTACGGCTCCCAGCATTCGCTTCGTGCTTGAAAAGCACTTGCGCCTTGCTGGCCGCGGCCCCAACAACGACTCCCTGCTTCCGCCACTGGCGGCGGTCGTCGTTATTGCCCCTGTGAGGGGAGCCTAAGATGTAAAGGATCAAAAATATGCCGCACCGTTATTTTACCACTGAAATTTCCGACGGTACCGCCGTGCTGCGGGGGGCCGACGCCCACCATCTCTCCCGCGTGATGCGGGGCAAGCTGGGGGACACCGTCATCCTCTGCGACGGCAGCGCCGTCGAGTATACTGCCACCATCACCGGTTTCGGCGACGAGACGGTGGAGTTCAGCGTGGAGCCGGGCTACCCCAGCGCCGCAGAGCCCACCGTGGACGTCACCCTGCTGGTGGGCTACCCCAAGCAGGACAAGCTGGAGCAGGTCATCCGCCATGGCGTAGAGCTGGGCTGTGACCACTTCATCCCGTTTTTCAGCCGCTACTGCGTGGCCGCGCCCAAGAAGGAAGAGCAGAAAAACGAGCGCTACAACCGCATCGCCTTTGAAGCCGCCAAGCAGTGCGGCCGGGGCATCCTGCCGGATGTGGCCCTTCCGCTGCCCAACTTCGGGGCCGTCTGCCGCAGCCTCGACCAGTATGACCTCGTGCTCTTCTGCTACGAGTGCGGCGGCGCACCCCTGCGCCAGCTTCTGGCTGAGGCCACGCCCGCCGATGGCGAAAAGCTGAAGATCGCCATCATCACCGGCGCAGAGGGCGGCTTCGCCGCCGAGGAAGCTGAGATGGCCGCCAAGGTCGGCGCAAAGACCGTCGGCCTCGGCCCCCGCATCCTCCGCTGTGAGACGGCCCCGCTGGCCGTCGTCTCTGCCGTCATGACCCTGACGGGGAACCTCGAATAAGTTCTGACATCAGAAACGGCGTCCCGCCGAGGTGGGACGCCGTTTCTCATTTATTTTGCATCTGCATCCCGCAGGGCCTTTTTGATGGCCAGCAGATTCTGCGGGCTCATGGAGAAGCTGCGCAGTCCGAGGTGGAGATACTGGGTCGCGTTGACGGCATTGCCGACGGCGAGGCCGCAGATGGTGACGGGGATATCCGCTTTCCTAGCGGCGTCCACCACCATGGCGATGAGCTTTTTCATGGCCGGACTGGCGGGACGGTAGTAGTGCTCGGCAATGGCCAGTTCCCGGCTCACCGCGTGGGTGTACTGGGTCAGATCGTTGGTACCGATAACGAAGAAGCGGCAGCCGTGGGCAGTGAAGTCCTCTGCTGTCAGGCAGGCGGCGGGTACGCTGAGCATGACGCCGAAGGGGACGTCAGGCTCGAACTCCACGCCCCGCTCGGTGAGCTTGCGGCGGCAGTGGTCTACCACCTGCATGGCGGAATCCCAGTCCTCGATGTCCGTCACCATGGGGAACATGACCCGCAGCGGGCCTTTTGCGGCGGCACGCATGAGGGCGCAGATCTGAACTGCCATCTGGGGCAGATTGCGCAGGCTGCTGCGGATGCCCCGCAGGCCCAGCTTGGAGGACTGGACGCCCTGATAGGCGTCGGCCATGGTGCGGTCGGCACCGAAGTCGAAGGTGCGCACCGTCACTATCCTGCCCCTGGCGGCGGCGAGGCAGGAGGTGTAGAACAGATACTGCTCCTGCTCGTCCATGGCATGGCCGGGCATCATCATGTAGCTGCTGCGCAGCAGGCCCACGCCGGACGCGCCGGACTCCATCGCGGTCCCCACGTCCTCGGGGCCGAAGCAGTTGGCCAGAAGTTCGAACTCCTCGCCGTCCCGGGTGCGGTTGGGCAGCTCGAGCTGGGCGTTCAGCTCCTCGTTCTGGCGCTGCATCTCGCAGATGCAGGTGATGGCTCTCTGCCGGGCGGCGGCATCCGGGTCAAGGATGCACTCACCCTCGGTGGCGTTCAGGATGACCTCGCGGCCGTCGCAGTCTTTCAGAAAATCTTCGCCCACCTGGGTGATGCCCGGGATGTTCAGCGAGCGGGCGATGATGGCCGCATGGCTCTGGCCGCTGCCCTCGGCGGTGATGAGGCCGAGGATGCGGCCCGCCGGGACGCTGAACAGATCGGTGGGCATGAGCAGGTCAGACGCAAGGATGACCGGGTGGTCGAGGGCCAGCCAGCTGCGGATCCGGTGGCAGAGGATGTTGGTGATGCGCTGGGTCACGTCGAGGATGTCCACGCTCCGCAGCTGCATGTAAGCATTGTCCTTCATGGCGGCCAGCTGGGCGGCGTAGCGGCGGCCCACACGGTCCATTGCCTCGGCGGCACCGACGCCGGCCTTTATCTGGAAAGCCACCTCATTCATGAAGCCCTCGTCTTCCAGCATCATGCTCTGGAACAGGAAGATGGCCTGCTCCGAGGGCGCGGCGCGGCCAGCCATCTCGTCCAGCTCCTGCTGAGCGACCTTGATGGCGTCTTCCAACGCCTGCTTTTCCTGTTCGGGGTGGAAAGGCCCCTCGCCGAACACCAGCGGCGGGCGGTCCAGCCGGCTGACCTGACCCAGCACGAGGCCGGGCGATGCGGTAAAGCCCTTATATACCTTCATGTTTCCATCTCCTCCGGCGGCACTCTGCCGGTCAGCGCCCGGCAGACCAGTGCCTGCAAAAAGGTGTTGGGCAGCAGAGCGGCCCGCGCGGCCTGCGCCGGGCCTGCTTCACCCTCGAACAGCGGCTCGAAGCTCCTGAGGCGCTCGAAGTCGCATTTTGCAAGGAAAGCTTCTCCCAAAGTACGGGTGGTGTAGTAGGGGGCGGGGTCTACGCCCACGTCCTCAGCCGCAGCTTCCAGCGGGGCAAGCTCTGCATCCGAGAGTTTTGCCAGCAGAAGAGCAGCGTCTGCCGTCAGGGTGGAGGGGTGCTTTTCCCGCACGTCCTTCTGGACGGCCTCGAAGGCCGCATGGAATGCGGCGGCATCCGCGCTGCTCTCAGCCCCGCTGTCCACAGCGTAGGCGCAGCCCCGCAGCCGCCCGAAGGCCCGCAATGTATCGTGGTAGCCCAGCTCGATGTTCCGCCGGGCGGTGGCGGGCTCGAAGTGGAGGATGTCGCCCAGCTCCCAGTAGCTTCGGATGAGGGTGGTGGGCAGGCCGGTGCGGTTGGGGCGGGTGATGCCCACACCCTCCAGGTCCACACAGACCAGCTCTTCTGCACCCATCTTCTGGGCCAGCGCGGTGGGCATATTGTCCCGGTAGCCGCCGTCGAGGTAAGACACCCCGTCGATGGTGTGGGCCCGCAGGGCGGGGAAGCAGGCTGCAGAGGCCAGCAGGTAGTCTTTCACCTTGCCCTCGGGGATGTCTTCCAGCGGAAGCTCCCGGGCCTTGAGAGTCTTCTGCTCCACGGTCACAAGGCCCAGCCGGATGGGGCTTTTGCGGAGTTTATCTTCGTCCAGCACCCGCTCGACGATCGCTTCCAGCGGAGTGACGTCCATGCCGCCCTGAGTCACAGCGTCTTTGAGGAATGCGTGCAGCTCAGAAAGCGGCGCATCCTCGGCGGGCAGCTCCATCACATCCTGGCTGCGGATGGTCAGCCACATGTCCCGGGCCGTCTCGTAGAGGTCGAGGGCGAACATGGCGCCGTTCAGGCTGCCGACGCTGGTACCCGTAATGATTTGGGGCCGCCAGCCCAGCTCGGTCAGCGCCCGCCAGACGCCCACCTGATAGCTGCCGCGGGCGCCCCCGCCCGCCAGCACCAGCGCCTTTACGGGGGTGTTATTCTGCGCCATGTTTTCTGCCTCCTTTGATGTGTTCCGGTTTTGCCTAGATTATAGCATATTTCCCGGGAGATTTCTCTCTGTTTTTGTAACAAAAAATGTGCTATAATAAATTCACCTTGCCAGAACGATTCAGGAGGACGACAGATGCACCGCAAGCAATGGATTTTCGACATGGACGGCACCCTCACCGACAGCATGACCGTGGTGTGGCAGGGCGCACCGCTGGAGCTGCTGCGCCGCTATGGCCGCACCGCAAGACCCGGCATCCACGATGTTCTGCTGAGCATGGGGATGGTGGAGGGCGCGGAGTATCTCATCCGCACCTACGATCTGCCCCTGACCCTCCGGGACTACGAGCCTGCCATGCGGCAGGTCATCCGGGACCTGTACAAAAAAGTGGAGTTGAAGCCCGGCGTCCGGGAGATGCTGGCCCGGCTGAAAGCCGAGGGCGTGCGGATGTGCATCTGCTCCAATACCTGGGCAGAGCAGTGCGAGGAGGTGCTCACCCGGCTGGGCGTCGCAGACTATTTCGAGTTCTTCTACACCGCACAGGGCGCGAAGAGCAAGGCCCACCCCGAGGTGTTCCACGAAGTCCTCGAGCGGCTGGGCGGCAGCGAACCCGCCGACGCCGTCGTCTGCGAGGACGCTGTCTACGCCACCCGTACGGCCAGGCAGTGCGGCTTCTACCTCATCGACATCGAGGATGAGACCAGCGCTGCCGATAAGCCTGAATTGCAGCGCCTCGCCGACCAGTACATAACGGATTGGACGCAGCTGGACTGGACAAAATTATAAAGCAATGGGGAGGCCCGGAAGGGCCTCCCCATTGCTTTATCGGAACTGCTTTTCCAGATAATCTTTCAGCGCCGTGCGGGCTGCAGGCTCCCGCCCGCGGGGGACAGGGACCCGTGCGCCGCTCTGCATCCAGAACTCACCCGCTGCCAGCTGGGACACCGCCGCCAGATTGACCACATAGGAGCGGTGGAGCTGGACGAAACGCTCATCCGTTAAAAGCGGCTGGGCCACCTGCGCGAACGGCACCCGGACAGACAGGGACGGCACATCCTCGCCGCTGGCGAGATGGAAATGCACCACATGGTGGGTACACTCGAGGTATTCGATGTCCGCGAAGGGCAGCACCCGCAGACCCGACGCCGTGGCTACCGGGATGGCCGGGCCGTACTCCGGCTCGGTGGCCCGGGCCAGCAGAGCGTCCAGCTGTTCCGGCGGGACAGGCAGCAATAAATACTGCATGGCGTCCACCCGGTAGGCGCTGTAGGCGTGGGCGGGCGTGTGGGCCAGAAAAGCCAGCGGGCTGCGCCGCCCCCGGCTGCGGAGTGCAGCCGCTGCCCGCAGCGACGCGGCGGCTGCCGTAGACGGCAGCTCGATGAGGTACAGCTCGTACCGCTCCCCGGCGTCGTCCCGGGCCAGCAGGGCTTCCGGGCTGTCCAGCTGCTCGATGATGCAGGCGTCGTCCCGCCGGGCATAATAGTCGAGACACTGCCGCTCCACCCGGCTGCGGAGGACGCTGTCCGGGCTGCACACCGCGATATGAAATATCATTCCGAAGCCCCCTTTCGGGCCTGCCGCCGGCGCTTGCTTTTTCGGCCCGGCGGGAGTATCATTGCTCTGAGAAGCCGTTTTCATAAGCATTGCGCACCGTCTGAACGGCCTTTTTGCTCGCATACTGCGTTGTTTTCCCTTGCAATCCACCAAGGATTGCTGCGGAAAATCGCCTTGTCTGCGAGCAAAAATTCTCGTCATTCGGCGCACCCCGCTCACGAAAACAGCTTCTGAAAAACAGAAGGAGAAACTGCTATGGAAATGCCTCTCGTCAGCATCATCGTCCCTGTGTACAATGCCCAGAGCCACCTGAGCCGCTGCCTCGAAAGCATCTGCGGGCAGGAGTACAAGAACCTCGAACTCATCGTCATCAACGACGGCTCCAAAGATAAGAGCCTGCCCGTCTGCGAGGAGTTCCGCAAAAAGGACAGCCGCATCCTGCTGGTGGACAAGGCAAACTCCGGCGTGTCCGACACCCGGAACCTCGGCCTGAAGCTTGCCGGCGGTAAGTACGTCCAGTTCGTGGACAGCGATGACTACATCGCCCCGGACTACACCGCCCGGCTGGTGGAGGCGGCAGAGAAGACCGGTGCCGACCTCGTCATCTCGCCCTACACCATGGTCATCCCCGCCGGGGCATCGAAGCCGGAACAGGTGCTGGAAAAGATCCAGGACGACCTCGGCGTCATGCATGTTGCACGCCCGCCGGAGAACCGGGAATACGGTTTCCTGCCCGAGGGCGTCTACGACAAGGACACCTTCGCCCGCCGCCTGATGGATAAGCCCGCCTCTTACTTTTACAGCGTGCTCTGGAACAAGCTCTACCGCCGCGACATCCTCACCCGGCACGACATCCGCTTTACCAGCGAGATGCGCTGGGCCGAAGACCTCGTGTTCAACATGCAGTATATCCAGTACGCCGAAATCTTTGCGTCCATCCCGCAGCCCGGCTACTACTACGTCCAGAACCCTCAGAGCATCTGCCACACCCAGATAAAGCCCGCCACTCTGGTGCAGAACAAGATCCAGGTGTTCCACTACTACAAGGACCTCTACACCCGGCTTGGGATGTATGAGCAGGTGCGGCCCCAGCTCTACAAATTCCTCATCGACATTGCCGAGAGCACTTACCCCTCCGGCCCCTTCAAGAAGGTCATCGACGAGGCGAAAGCCTACTGGAAAGAGCACAAGGCAGAGCTGGAACAGAAATTATAACGAGAAACAAAAACGGGCTGTTGCACATCCCAACCTCTCAGTCTCGCTGTCGCTCGACAGCTCCCCTACCGAGGGGAGCCTCTGGCGAAGAGATAAAGCTTTACGAAATGCCAAAGCCTCTCCTCGATAGGAGAGGTGGCATTGCGAAGCAATGACGGAGAGGTTGTCGATATGCCGCAGCCCTTGTTTTATTTGTTACGCTCCGATGGCGGCACACTTCTTAGCCAGCCAGTCGCGCTCGTCCTCGGTCAGGCGGGGAGCCAGCTTCTCGAAGACCTCGCGGTGGTAGGCGTTCAGCCAATCCAGCTCGTCGCGGCTCAGAACGCCCGGGACGATGGGGGAGGTGGCGATCGGCACGAACGTGATGGGGCGGAATGCCAGGAACTCGCCGTACTGGTTGGATGCCTTGTGGTAGCACTCCAGCTCATTCTCGATGCGGATGCCAACGACGCCGCCCTCATAGACGCCCGGCTCGTCGGTGACGATCATGCCCGGCTTGAAAACGGTGGTGTTGCGGCCGTTCAGGGCGTGGGGGCCTTCGTGGACGTTGCCCACGTGGCTGACGCTGTGGCCGGTGCCGCAGCGGTAGTTGATGAGGTGGCGCCACAGCGGCTCACGGGCGATGGTGTCCAGCATATGGCCGTCGCAGTAGTCCAGCCAGACAGCCCGGGCGATGTCGATATGGCACTGTAAAGTCCAGGTGTAGAACAGGCGCTCGTCCTCCGTCAGCTCACCCAGCGGGTAGGTGCGGGTGATGTCGGTGGTGCCGTCCATATAGGTCGCGCCGCTGTCCACCAGCAAGAAGCCCTTCTTCTCGAGCTTTGCGTGGTCTTCCTCAGTGGCGTGATAGTGCATCATGGCGGCGTTGGGGCCGTAAGCTGCAATGGTGCCGAAGCTCTCAGTCAGGAACTTGTCCTGTGCGCTGCGGTACTTGTGGAGGATCTCGTCGATGGTCAGCTCCGTCAGCTCTCCGCCGGCAGCCAGACGGTTCTCCAGCTCGATCTGGAAGCGCACCATAGCCACGCCGTCGCGGATGTGAGCTTCGCGGGTGTGAGCCAGCTCGACTTCGTTCTTGACGCCCTTCATGGGCAGCAGGGGGTCGGCCTCGTCCTTGACGGTCAGAGCCGGGTTGGCCTGCAGGGTCTGGTAAACAGCGTAGTTGACGGAAACGGGGTCGGCCAGAACGGTCTGCTCTTCGGCCTGGGCGGCGAGGAAGGTAAGCACATCGTCGTACTCAGCCAGCTCCACGCCGTTCTCCTTCAGCTCCGCAGCAGCCTCAGCGCTGACGCGGGCGGTGTCGATGAAGAGCGTCGCCTTATCGGGGGTCACATAGCAGTAAGCCATGGCATAGGGGGTACACTGGATGTCCATGGCGCGGAGGTTGAGCAGCCATGCCAGATTGTCCAGCTTGCCCACCAGCTGTGCGGTGCAGCCCAGCTCAGAGAGCTTCGCACGCAGCTGGCCCAGCTTCTCGGCAGGGGAGAAGCCTGCGTACTCTTTCGGCAGGAGCCATGCCGGGGTAGCGGGCAGGGCGGGACGGCCCTCCGTCCACAGCTCGTCCTCGAGGTTCAGCAGCTTGATGGTGCCTTTCTTGGCGTCCAGTTCTTTCTGCAGGCTGCGCACCAGACCGCAGGAAGCGGTCAGGCCGCAGAGGCCCAGCGTGCCGCCCTCGGGCAGGACTTTGCCGCAGTACTGCTCGGCGGTCGGCACGCCCGGCTCACCCATCCGCATCAGCTGGATCTCCGTGCCAGCGATCTCCTTCTCGGCCTGCACGAAGTAACGGCCATCGGCCCAGACAGCGCTCTCGGTCATGGTGACGACGAAGTTGGAGTTCTCGCCGTGGAAACCGGAGAAATAGGTCAGGGCAGTGTAGTGGTCGGGCATATACTCGCTGGCGTGCGGGTCTCCCACCGGGATAAGGTAGACGTCCACGCCGTTTGCCTTCATGGCCTCGCGCAGGGCGGCCAGACGCTCGGGAACGGTATTCATGCTCATGTCAAAAAGCCTTCTTTCTTTATTATGCCGGAAAAACGTCCGGCGGCGATGGTTTGCTGTACCTTATTGTATCATTCCGGGGCGCAGAATGCAATTCGCAGGCATCATTTTGATCCTGCCGCCCGAAAACGCAAGCAAATTGCAAAAAATGTTACAAATTTCTCATCAAAAAGGCCGGTTTGCCATTGACAGCCTTGTTATAATAGGAGTGTAGGAATTTTTCCGGGTCAGCACTCATCGGCCCGGACTGCTTGTAAGGCCCGACGGGCCTGCATAAAAGAAAGAGGCATTTCAGACTATGACCAAGATCGATATTTTCTCCGGCTTCCTTGGCGCCGGTAAGACTACCCTTATCAAGAAGCTCATCAAAGAGTCCTTTGCAGGCCAGAAGGTCGTGCTCATCGAGAACGAGTTCGGCGAGATCGGCATCGACGGCGGCTTTTTGAAGGAGTCCGGCATCCAGATCAATGAGCTGAACGCCGGCTGCATCTGCTGCTCTCTGGTGGGCGATTTCCGCGCCGCTCTGCAGCAGGTGGTGGAGCAGTACCACCCCGACCGCATCGTTATCGAGCCCTCCGGCGTCGGCAAGCTGTCCGACGTGACCCGCGCTGTCGAGGGCGTGGCCGAGCATCTGGATGTTCAGCTGAGCAGCTTCGTCACCGTGGCCGACGTCAACAAGGTCAAGATGTATATGAAGAACTTCGGTGAGTTCTACGACGACCAGATCAGCCACGCAAGCTGCATCATCCTGAGCCGCACCCAGAACGCCACCGAGGAAAAGATCGCCGCCGCTGTGGCCATGCTGCGTGAGAAGAACCCCACCGCTACCATCGTCACCACCGCCTGGGACTCCCTGACCGGCGAGCAGATCCTGAAGGCCATGTCCACCAAGGACGACTTCAAGGCTGAGCTTATCGCTATGGCTGCCAAGGCCAACGAGGAGCACGCCCACGAGGACGAGGAAGAAGAGCACGAACACCATCATCACCACCACGACCACGATGATGACCATGATGAGCATTGCTGCTGCGGCCATCACCATGACCACGATGACGATGATGAAGACGAGCACGAGCATCATCACCACCACGACCATGATGACCACGACGAGCATTGCTGCTGCGGCCATCATCACCATCATCATGACCACGACGCCGATGAGGTCTTCACCAGCTGGGGCGTCGAGACGGCCAAGAAGTTCTCCAAGGCTGACATTGAGCACGCCCTCACCGAGCTGGACACCGGCAATTACGGCATGATCCTCCGCTCCAAGGGCATCGTGGACGGCGGCGCAGACGGCTGGCTGGAGTTCGACTACGTTCCCGGCGAGTGGGAAGTCCGCGCACGCGGTGCAGACGTCGGCGGCAAGCTGGTGGTCATCGGCTCCAAGCTGGATGAAAAGGCCATCGCCGCACTGTTCGGCTGCTGATCGGCCCTGAAAGGATAAAAGATTATGGCAAATGAGATCCCGGTTTACCTGTTTGTGGGCTTCCTCGAGAGCGGCAAGACCAAGTTCATTCAGGAGACTTTTGAAGACCCCAACTTCGACTCCGGCGACAAGACCCTTCTGCTGGTCTGCGAGGAGGGCGAAGAAGAGTACAATGAGAAGAAGTTCGCCTTCCCCGGCGTGACGCTCTACAACCTCGAGGACAAGGCTGAGCTGAACCCCCAGAACCTCGCAAAGCTGGCCAGGGAGGCCGACGCAGGCCGCGTGGTCATCGAGTATAACGGTATGTGGATGCTGCAGGACCTGGCAAACAATCTGCCTGAGAACTGGATCGTCTACCAGTGCATCGCCACCGCCGACGGCACCACCGCGCTGACCTACGCCCGCGACAACTCCATGCGCGCGCTGATGCTGGACAAGATCGCCCGCAGTGAGCTCATCGTCTTCAACCGCGCCGAGGCCGTCAACAACGACGCCGCCCGTCAGGAGCTGCACAAGCTGGTGCGTCAGGCATCCCGCAAGTGCGACATCGCCTACGAGTTCAAGGACGGCAGCGTGGCTTACGACGACATCCCCGACCCCCTGCCCTTCGACATCAACGCCCCGGTCATCGACATCCCGGACGACGATTACGGCATCTGGTATATGGACTGTCAGGACGAGCCCCAGAAGTATGCGGGCAAGACCGTCAAGTTCCTCGCACAGGTCTGCCAGACCAACCGCGCCGGCAAGAACAGTTTCGTGCCGGGCCGGTTCGCCATGACCTGCTGCGTACAGGACATCCAGTTCGTGGGCTTCCCCTGCAGCTACGACGGCTACAAGGCCCTCGAGCAGCGGGCATGGGTCAAAGTGACCGCAAAGGTCGGCTATAAGTTCCATAACATCTACCGCGGCAAAGGCCCGGTGCTCACCGCACTGTCGGTGGAGCCTGCCGAGAAGCCGCTGAACGATGTTGTCACCTTCTCCTAACTGCAACATAACCAAGGAGGTCATGGCATGAAAGCAATCTTCCGCATTCTGGGTACTGCCGCCGCTGTGGCGGCCACCGGTGCCGCTATCGTCATCATGGACAAGCTCCTGAACGAGAAGGCCGCACCCATCATCGAATCCATCGAGTTCCCCGAGGAAGCCGAAAAGGACGACGCAGAGGCCGCCAAGACCGCCGAGGCATACGCCGAGGGTGAGGCCAAGGCAGAGGCCGAAGCCGCCGCACCGGCAGAAGAGACCTCTCCCGCTGAGGAGCCCGCCGTCCCTGAGACGGAGGCAGCGCCCGCTGAGGCCGCAGAGCCTGTGACCCTGCCCGACCTGAGCAAGGAGCGCCCGGTCTGTGACCACGAGGCTCCGAACCCGAACCCCGTGGAGGCCGGCCCCGCCGTCGCCCCCAAGGACGAAAACGGCAAGTTCGACCCGACTAAAATCGCCGACGTCTCCGACTTCGGCGACTGGGAAGAGCAGGGGTGCAAAGGGTAATTCCGCACGATAAAAGGGACGCTGTGTATATGCGCAGCGTCCCTTTTCTGTTTTATTCTCCGTGTGCTATCTTCATCAGACGGTCTTTATCCGTCACGGTCACGCCGCCACGATAGAGCTTCACGATGCCCTCACCGGCGAAGTATTTCAGCAGGCGGCTCACCACCTCGCGGGCAGAACCCATGTACTTTGCCATCTGGTCCTGGGTCAGGCGGACATCGTCGCCGCCGGTCTTGGCAAGCTCGTCCGCAAGGAAGATGGCCAGCCGCCGGTCGGCGCTCATGAAGAGGATCTGCTGCATCGTCCACATGGTGTCGGAGAAGCGCTCAGCGGTCATCTGGTAAGCGAAGCACCGCACCTCCACGTTCTGCTGCATGAGACTGCGGAAGACGCCCGCACTGATGCAGTATGCCTCGGTGTCCTCTTCGGCGTCGATGTAGAGGTCAAAGTTCACCGAGTCCATAACGCAGGAGGCGGAGAGGATGCAGATCTCGCCGCCAAAGAGGCGGTAGAGGGTCACGTCCCGGCCATCGTCGGAGAGAAGATACGCCCGGAACTGACCGGTGCGCAGCAGCAGGATGCCCACGCAGTTCTCCACCGGGCTGTGGACCCGCTCGCCCTTGCGATAGCGCACCGGACGGGTGGTTCGGCAGAGTATATCCTGCTGTTCGGCGGTCAGCTTGTCCCAGAAGGGGAAGGCACAGGCGAGACATTGGCGGTGCTCTCCGCATTTAGGGATAGGCAGGATTTCCGGCATTTTAAATCACCCCTTCCGCAGCGCTTTGGCGGCTTCGGTGCCTGCCAGAGCGCCCTCATAGACGGCCTTCGCCACCTGCAAAAGCCCGCCGGTGCAGTCTCCGGCGGCGTAGAGGCCGGGGACGGTGGTCTGCATTTTTTCATCTGTCACGATGCGGTCGTTCTCCACAGCGGCACCGATTTTCCGGGCCAGCGCCGTACTGCCCGCAACGCCCAGAGCCACAAACACACCCGCCAGCTCCACCACATCGCCGCCGGGCAGCTGGACGCCGGTGACTTTCTGCTCGCCGAGGATCGCGTCAATTTTTTCAGGCCGGACAGTCACCTCCGGCGGAAACTCTGCCGCCAGCGGCGCACCATTCAGCAGGAGGGTGACGCTGGCCGCCACCGGCAGAAGCGCCTGCACCTCATGCAGGGCGTATTCGCCGCTGCCTACCACGGCCACATCTTTGCCGCGATAGAAAAAGGCATCGCAGGTGGCGCAATAGCTGACGCCGTGGCCCTCGAGGCCCGCCAGCCCCGGGATGCGAGGCGTCGCCCGCGAAGCACCTGTGGCGAGGATAACAGCGTCCGCCGGGTAATCTCCATCGAGGGTTTCTACAGTGAGTTTATCGGTATAGGTCAGACCCACGGCCTCGGTGGTCACAAATTTAACGCCCACAGCCTTGGCCCCCTCGATGCCCTGACGCTCCAATTCCGCACCCGATATGGGGGCGACAAAGCCGTAGTAGTTCTGGATAAGCTCTGCACGGTCAAGCGCACCCGGCCCCCGAGTGAGGACGGTGGTGTCCACCCCCGCACGGGCAGTGTACAGCGCGGCGGACACCCCCGCCGGGCCGGAGCCGATGATGACGATGTTGGACATAGTGGGCCTCCTTGTACTTCTTGTATTATCGTAAAATCAGTTACTTTCTTTGCGCGCCGACGGCGCGGGGCAGAGCGCTTTTTCATTAAGGCTGATTGTTCTCTTTTGATGTCAAAAGAGAACCAGAAAACCACCAGCGATTTCGACGCGCTGGACCCACGAGAAAGGGGCTGCTCGCCCCTTTCAGAC
>ENA-UPXB01001113-UPXB01001113.1-human-gut-metagenome-genome-assembly--contig:-NODE-1113-length-18717-cov-4.415987_pt1 | contig 18717 bp, 30 predicted proteins | sample MGYA00250055_ERZ773386 | MGnify/ENA primary metagenome ERZ773386 (study PRJEB29103, sample SAMN06111974) | human gut metagenome | biome: human gut; feature: ankylosing spondylitis patient; material... | reverse complement strand
ATAATCATTGGCTGAAAGTCCTGCGGTCTTATATGCCTGGTCTGCATATGCAAGCATAGTCTCTTCTGAGGTTTTAAGTTTTTCATATTCTCCGCTTATCTCCTCGACAGATTTTCCAACCTGTGCGGCATACTCTTCTATACTGTTACCGCCGGTTCCAAATAATGTCTCTATACCTCCAATGCTCTGCTCCAAATCAGCCCCAAGCGATAAAGCTTCCTTCACTGCTGCCCCAATTCCTGCTGCCGCTATCAATCCTTTAATTTTGCTTATAAAGCTGTTCCCTGCCGCTTCTCCTGCTGCATCTCCGGCAGATGAAGCTTCGCCGCCTAGAGCCTGAGTAATTGAACCCTTAATTCCATTAGCACTGGGAACAATCTGTACATATGCTTTTGCTAATTCAGTTGCCATTTCTATCTTCCCCCTGCAATACGCTGTCTTGCCTTTTCAAACTCTTCAGCACTGTCGTATGATTTTATATTATTATCCTTCTCAATTCCGACAAGTTTAGCAAAGATTGACACAGGACGGTTCGAACCATTCTGTGCATCCTTGGTTTTACTCCATACAAGCACTGACAACCGGTCTACTGCTGCTGCCAATAGTAACGTGTTTATTGGTTGTTTTATCCCCGCCTTTTTCATTTTGATTCTGCTGTCATCCCTAAGCCCTATCGCTAAAACCGCCACCTTTTCAGGTGGCAGCAATTTAAAATCATATAAGTTATAAGTCTCTGCAAAATCACAAATCAGAGCATTTTTATCCAATCTGATATATTCAGCGAGGACAATCAGTTTTTTATTCTATTGTTAGAAGTAAGAATGTCACTGATTTCACGAAACATTTTTGTCATGTCTACCCTTCCACTCCCATTCACACAATGTTTCTTAAGCGCTTCATACTGCTCCATGCTTAATAATCTCTTAGCAACACGGACATAACGATGTGGATTATTTTCTATTCCATCAAGGTCTTCAAGCAGTTCCCAGTCATTCAAAGCTGCTTCATCCACTGAAAATTCAAAACCGGTCTTTGTTGCACCTGTCATCATTCCTCTCCTCCATTCTGAATAAGATACTCATAATGTGTATTTCCTGAACTGTCTCTATGCGCTGTGATTGTCGTTTCATAACCTATCGGTGTATCACCCTTATAAGTAATGTCGCCAACTTCACTCACTGCCGCATCGGGTATTACAATTCTTTTCAGAACGTCACCCTTTAATATCATATCCACGACAAATGCACAGCCTGCCTGTTCCTTGCTGTTGGCTATCACTGTTATTCCTGACGCAAGTGTACCTGTTACATTGTCATCGCCATATACAGACTTAAGAACTTCTACATTCAACGCCTCTATAAGCGTATACTTAAAAGTGTCCGGTTTCTCTGTCTGGATAGTTGCTACAACATCACCGCCCCACGCTTTGATATTCTCACTCTCCGGTGAATTAGAATTGACAATTCCATCTTCACTCACATACCCAAGAGATTTAAAAGCTACGTCAAGCTTAGACTTTGCATCAGTCGGCAATGCTGTTCCAAGAGGAGCCCTGTATATTGCTCCTCCGACTTTTGGTTTTCCTGTTGTTACATTTTCTGTCTGCATGTTCTACCTCCTAAAAATATGTTATGTCATACACCGCCTGATAGCGGTATTCCTTCTTAGCTGTGTCAGTGAAATTATAATCACTATTAAGCTCCGCCTTCGATATCATCGGCAGTGCTATGATATCATACATCACCTGTTTAACACGCTCATTAAGTGCTGCTGCCTCAAACATGGATTCCGCATAAGACTGTAACGCCACTGTAGCCATGTCAATATAATTTCTTCTGGCACTTCCGGTCTTTTCTATCAGCACATATCTCTGTGGATTATCATCAGGTTTCTCAGTTGCAACCCTGATTCCAAGCTGTTCTGACAGATATTCAATTATGATGGATTCAATTATGCCTGCCATGCATCACCTCAATGCCTTTAGAATGGCGTTGCTTTTAATGACCTGTTTATTATTCGTTTCCACAGTCACATTGCACCTTGATGGTCCAACATGCTGCGTCGATGTACAATGTTCAAGCTTAGATAATGCTTCATCTGCTCTGCCCTGAAGCATGTCCATCATTTCCTGTGATTTTAACCACTGCTTTATATTTTCTCTATTGAGTTTAACAACGACCTTAGCCATATAACTCCACCAGCACTTTCTTATTCCATTCGCCAGGAATGAGTGCATCTATGCCTTCAAGCGGATAGCCAAAGCTTTTCCATTCCCTGCCAAAAAATTTAACAGTGCAGTCATTCCAGTCATGCATATCACCTTTAGGAATCGCCAGAGTATACACTGCCTTCTTTCCTGTCAGGTCCGTGGCTGTGATTATGTCAGTTGAACTTGCCGGAGCAACAAGAACATTCTCGACATCAACATACTGTGTGTCATAAATCGGACAGCTAAAAGCATCTGTTCCTATTTGATTCCTAACCTGAAGCTGTATTGTTATGCCCTTCAACACCATATAAATCAATCACTCCTATCCTCTGACGCTTAAGGCCAAGTCTTGCAAGCTCTGATTTTTTGATAAAAAGACCGCCACCCGGAACAAGATATGTACCCGATACCGTATATCCAAGCGCCGACTGTGACATCTGTGATAGTGGCTCAGAATTTGTTGAAGTCATAAGCGTTCTGGCTACAACATCAACGGTTACGCTTTTTACAACACTTGCATAAGCACTGTCAGCTTCCACCAAATCATCAAGATTCTTACCGGCTCTTGAAGCCTCTACTCTAAGGCTGTCCGATACAATCTTTAACAGTGCATCTGCCCTCTTTTCCTCACTTGGAGTCATGACACGCCATAATATTGTCATATCCTCCAATGTCGCAAATGTCATTTTCTTTCTTCGCCGCCTTTCTTCTCAACTGCCTTGCGCTTGGGCTGTGTGGCTGTCTTAGTATCTTCCACAACCCAGTCACCGCCTGAAATAACACAAGCGGTCTCCATGACCGCCTGTGTTTTAATATTTCTGTATCTCATCACTCAGCCTTCTTAATCCTTGCAAAGGAATCCGCATCGAGAATACCCCAGCCAAGATATACCTCTGCACGGATATAGACCTGTCCATGTCCCTTAAGGTCATTTCCGGAATTATCAGGATCACCATACTCAATAACCTCAAGCTTAATGTTCTTGGCATATCCCCAACGGAACATGTTCTCAAAGTCTCCCACAATTCCCTCATCCTTCTCACCTGTCGACACAGTCTTGTTAATTTCAAGTGTCTGCGCACCTAATGTTGAAGGTTTTCCGCCAAAACGGAATTCAGGATATCTCTGCTCTCCATTAGTATTCTTAAGCTTAGAAAGCCCTGTTCTGGCTGCCGGTGAAATAGCAATACCTGTTACATCACGCTCAGAGCCTTCGACAAGTGCAATGGCAGCATCGATATTGTCATCGATTGCCGCCTCTGCATACTCAACCGTCTGTGTAACCTTGGAATCAAAGTTGTTTGTCCCGATTACGCTCGACGCTGTTCCAGTTCTAGGATTAACGCCATGCATTGCTGCAATGTCAAGGCCCTTAGCAACCTTCTTTGCAAAACCCTCATTGAATGCCTTGAGAATCTCAATCTTCTCCTCCTCGGTAGAATATAAGAACTCATCGGATACTCTCGCACCATACTCAAACTTAATAGGTATGATAGTAACCGGAGCGAGTGAAATTCCACCCTCCGACTTTGCTCCGCCCTCAGCCACAATGTCAATCTCCTTGTCCATCGTGAATGTGAACTCCTTCTGACCATTGAACGGAATAGGCTGCTGCTTTGATAAGACAGCAAGTGACGACCTGCCTCTTACCTTGCTGATTAAATCTGTGACCAACTGCGGATCAAATAAATTACCTCTTGTCGTTGCCATGCTGTAATCCTCTCTTTCTATTCATTTCGTGTTAATCCGGCAGCAAGCTTTTTATATGCTGCTGCCTGTGTGTTTGCCGCATGCTCAGAATCGGCAAGCGGCGGTACCTGAATGCCACCACATAAAGACTTAAGTGCCTGTGCACTCTGTCTTATGCTCTCCTCATCTTCTCCCTGAATAAACTTGATGGCATCATAGGATAAACCTGTCTCATGGGCTATTCGTGTTTTTACCGAGTCCGTCTCGTAAGCCTTAAGCCTGGCATCCCTTTCCGCTATCTGCTTGTCATAACCGGCAAGCTTCTCATTTGCGTCTGTAATTGACTTATTGAGCTCGCCTATCTTTGTCTCATACTCCTTAGACTTGATAGCAAAATCATCAGGTGATAGATAACCGCTGTATTTCTTCTCCTGCGTTTCTCTTTCTCTCTTAAGTCTCTCTCCTATTGCCGCGTCAAACTGCTCCTGTGTTTCAATAGGTGTAAATTCTCCCATACTGCTCCTTTCCCCACTTACCCGGTGGTATCGGTTCTGTATACTAAAAAACCACCCTCTCAGGTGGTTAATAGCCAATTAATAACTGACTCTCTGTTTCCTTTTTTCCTTACTCTCGCTACACTTCCAGTACGCAAGTATGACACTGTCTAAGAGTGCCACTTCTATATCATCCCTAAGCGACTTGTAGCCAAATCCGCCGTTGGTTCCTATTGCCCTTTTTTCACAGTTACTTACAGACTGCACGAGTGACGGTTGTCCCATGTGCCTTATGTTCTGATTGAATAAGCCCTGCTCAAATGCCGCATTGGCAGCTATAATCTCTTTGACAGTCGGAAACACCGGAGCTTTTAATTTGTTCTCCTTCATAGCTTCTGCTAGAAGCTGCTGACCATTTGCGCCGTCAGCAACAACTGCCCTGATATCTGCTTTTACCAGAAAATCAATTATCCATGCAAGACCTGCCCTTACCTCACGGCAGTCTACCGACTCAACAAACACTTTATCGCCGCCTGTCTTTACCGCAACAGATAATGCCACATTAGTTCCGTCATGTCCGAACTTAATTCCGACAAATAGCTTTCCCTTAAGCTTCGGAAGCTGTCCAACCTGCATTGTCTCCCATTCTGCCTTGCTGATTGCGGATTTCTGATTGTACTTAATCCACAATCCCAGACGCTGAATATTAAAATCTATCTCATCTGTGCCTATCTCATCCATGACTGAACGCTCCGTAAACACCGTTCCAAGTGATGGATTTGTCTGATACCACAAATCGCGGTTATGAACATCGGATTGCTCCGGCACCGACCATTCCGCCCAGCCTGTGTTATAGGTTTCTCCGGCAAGTGTCTTCTGCCGGAGTTTTGTGAACACAGTGCCAGAACTTACAGGTGTTGGCGGTGTACCACAGAACAGCGTCTGCGGATTTTTACTGTCTGTCACAACATACTTTAGAGCTGATTCCTGATCATCTGTATACTCCTGAGCCTCATCGATTATAAGCAGGTCAAAGCCTTCACCCAGTCCGCCCTTAGATGAACGTGTACGAAAATCACAGGTTCCTCCACTGCCATCAAGCATAAGAATCTTTTCAAGACCAAGCTGTTTTGTTGCAATGTAATGCTTATCATAGCTCTCGTCCTTCTTTTTTCTGACAACCTCTGTATATCCCATATCATCAAGGAATTTTTTTAGTCTCAGAAATGCCGAATGGCTCGTTGTAGTTCTATGTGCCGTATGTAAGATATGTTCCCCCTTTGTCAGACCATATTCTTCTCTCATTGCGACAATCTCATTCTTGCCGTTTCTTCTTGGCACAGAATACCCAAACTTTGTATGTATCCATAGCCCCTCCCCATTAACTGCCAGTATGTCACTCATTAACAGCTGCTGCCATTCCTGAGCTTTTCTTCCTGTTTCTTCATAAAGTGCAACTGCATCATCACCATAAGTTTCATAATAAGGCAGGACAACGGACTGAGTAGGTGTCTGGCAGCCTTTTCTAGCTTCGTTATCCATGCTACGCCTCCCATTTTACATAAATAATGTAGCTATACTTGCAGCTCCCGGAATGCTTCTTGCTATTTTCTGCATTGTACCGTTGTCTTTCAGATAATGAATTCCATCCGGTGTTATACGTGCCTTTGAAATATCAACATTCACCACATCACCACCCCAGGCGTAAGAAAACTTGATATTCTCAATCAGCTTATCCTCCGTCATATGCTCCAGAACATAATAAAAATATTCTTCGTCTATCGGTATTTCATCCGTTAAAGGCTGTAGGTACTGCTCAGGTGCAATCCCTGTTTTTTTCTTCAACCATTTATACAGATAAACTAATATATGACACACAATTACATCATAATCATCTTTAGCCATATTGTTCCTTTCTGTTGCACCGGTGCAACTTTGGCATGAAAAAACCACCTTTGCAGGTGGCTTATTCAAATCTATAAATTCGTTTCAATCTCTTTGCTCATAGCTTGAAGCATTTCTTCATTTTCCATATCCATGAAAAACAAATCTCCATCTTCCGAATTATTTTTCCTATATTCTTCGACATTTTCGGAATACTCAATCACCAAAGCATTAAGCTCATCACCAAGCGCAACAACATGAAAGACTACTCCATTCTCCAGCAAATAACAGTCTTCATCATTTATTCTGACACTCTCATATTTTTCTGAAAGTCTAGTTTTTATAAATTTAAGTCTTTTCAACAGCTCAGTCCCTATCATCTATCTCACTTCCCTCCATGTTATACCTTCTCTTCCCTTTTATGGAATCCGACATCTTATAATATTCACCACCATGATGGCTATTAGCTGCCGGGTGATACTGTATATACTTATCACCACCAAAAACAGTTCTAAATCCTCCACCCTCCTCAAATGTCTTTCCCTTCAAAGAACCTTGTCCTAATGGCATTACTATATACCCTGCATTTTCAAGTGCTCTTTTTAATCCGCCTGGAGTATATGCCTGAAGCAAAGCAGGATGTGTAAATATCTGATACGCAAACCCTGTCTTATCCTCCATTTTCTTCTCACGCTCTATAGGTGTGGTCTTTTCATTACCTAATTCTTTTTCTCTTGAATGTATTTTATCACTTTCATCTTTAGTTTTCCACTGTTTTGAATGTACATTCTGAACCTTTCCACTTCCGGGGTCATAATCAACCGTACACCTGCACCTCTGATGTCTGCGGTATACATCAGGAGGTACATCAGGATATGTATATTTTCCCGCAAGCCTTGCACACCACTCACAGCAGCCTCCGGACAGTTTTCTTACAATCCTTGGTGTTAATCCGGATTTTCCATGAAATTCCGAATTGACTTTTATGGAATCATCTACAACACTTTGTGAAAAGTTCTTGACAGGCTCATCAAGAAGCCATTTGACATTTTCAAACAGTTCGCTTGAAATTCTATTGATAATTCCATCTATCCTGTCACTGTTAAGCTCCGGTCTGATTGCATTTATACCAATGCCTGCCGCCTCATTAAGAGACTTTTGCACCTGCATTGATGTATTAGCTATCAGATTGTAATTATCATTCATTGTCGGCTCTATGATGCGCTTAGCAATATTATAATACAGCTGTCCATCCGGAAGAATATCAGATGTAATATTATGCTTATATACAGACGCAAGAATCTCACCAAGCTCTACCGCATATTCATTAGCCTCAGCATATGTTGCTGTTCCTGCATTCACTTTTTCAAGAATCAAAGCAATCTTCCTGCTATTTGTATAAGCTTCATTGAAATCCCTTCGTATCGCTTCAAGCAGTTCCGGTGCAACATCATCCATTAGCTTCACCACCTGTCCTTACTGGTAACTTACTTGCATTTATCCCTGTAAGATTTCTTAAATTGTCTGTGCTAAAGTATCCTGGTACAGCCTGATTAATTTTAATAGCACCATCACCAATGCTTGACAGCATAGCCGCATCCGGCTCAAATATCGGTTCCCATACCGGCTTGGTAAGATAAAGCTGTGAACGCTGATACCTGAAATCATCCCTCATACAAGCTGCCAGATATCCCACATTTAAGAAGCCGCTTCCAAATGTTCGTTGAGCTTTGCGTGCAAGCAGTCTTAGATTTTCATGTGATGCCTTGATTGCCTCTGCACTTGATGGATTGTCCGACACAAAACCTAAGTCATCCATTGTAAGCCCTGTTTCTCCTGCAAATAATGCTGCAAACATTCTTAAATGTTCAATATATGGTGTCATGCTCTGCTGTGTGAACTGTCCCACCTTCGGCACATCTCCATCATCATCCTTCCCGAAGTTTAATAAACTGCTCATCGTAGCTTTCCACTTGTCAACCTCTGTATCATCGCTCAGACCGAGTATGTACTTCTGCGGAAATGAGTAAAATTCAGCAGACACTTCAGAACGTCTGAGCGTCCTCAGTGCTGCCTGCATAATTCGCATACACGCACGGCTTATACGTGAGTGCCCGAATGGTCTTGATGCATCCGGCCTGTAAATGATTGGAACCAACAGCGGATAGTCTACTCTTGTTAGTCTGACATCCGTCCTGACAACTCCCTTTGTTATATACTCCGTTTTGCCAGGAGTGAAATAGGCTTCAATCAGCACATTATCATTGTCATCCCTTGATAAAACCGCATACCCCTCAGAAAGCAGCCCTGTTATCGGGTCAATGCTCCCTGTCGCATTGGCTCCATCAATCACCTGCAGGCGTGGAAAACCATCTCCATCAGGTGAGATGTAAATAAAACAGCATGATGATATCAGTGCCGACAGAACTGCATTGTCAAAAAGCACATCCGGATTATTCATTGAAAAAATCTGCTGTATATCAAAATTATCATCCTCAAAGCCATTGAATATAAGTCTGTCTGCAAGGCTGTCAACCGCCTTTCCGCACCACCCAAGTGTTTCCGTAAGCCATCTCATATCCGGCGGTATCATTGTGCTCCTGTCAATGATAGTGTTCTTCATGTCATAGTATTCATACCGCGTCAAAACCCTTGTTCTCTTGCATGCAAGCTTGTTACGCATGTATCCTATTCCCTTAAGCTGTGCCATCTTGCACCCCTTTCCGTTTCTCAGCGAGAAATATTCACAGTGACGGCGTGAACCTCTTTCATGCACACTCCGGGGGAGGTATGCCCCCTCAAGCTATGAACCTCTGTAATTAGCCCAATCAGTGGACTGCGGCAAAACCCTGTTGCTCAACACTTCCATTCTATTACTGTCTGCCGTGCCTCTGGACTCAATCAGCTTGTCTGACTTCTGCCGATTGCAGGTCCAGTGAGCAAGCTGTAGATTATTTATATCACTCGGATGACCGCCACGGGCTATTGGAATTATATGGTCAATACATGGTGACAGTGGGTGAGGATATTTCTTCGTGAAATCAACAGGATTTCCACAGATTCCGCATACTGTCTGTGTCGCATATATTTTCTTTTTATTCTTTTCAAATACGCCTCTGTGTGCTCCATCCCTGTCTGGTCTTACTGTTTTTGCCATATGTACTCCATTCGAACAGAAAGAGCCCTGGAAAAATAAGTCCCCTACCGGTATATTTCCGACAGGGGACTTTTTTTTCTCAGCTCTTTATTTGATGATACCATAATATCACATGTGAGTGTGCCATTCCATGCCATCTTTCACTTTTTAACATATTTTTTTAATCTTTTTTATCCTGCTGCCGGGCTTGAACCGGAATATCAAAGTGCTCCAATGCCTGCGAGTGTATTCTATGTATCTGTCTCCAGCTTATGTCAAGGTCAAGGCATATATCATCCCATCTCTTTAACAGAATATATCTGTGCACAAGCACGTTCTTCTCGTCCGGATCATCCAGACGCTCTATCGCATTTTTTATCTCCGTCAATATCTTAAGCTTTTGGTAGCGCTTTTTAAGATAGTGCTTCTTTATCATCTCTTTATGTGCAACATTGTCTGATAAATCTTTATCTGCATGGCTTGCGCTGCCACCCATGCCGCCCATTTCACCTATACTGCATGACGGATAAAAGGACAGCATTATTTCCTTGTACAGAAGCTCCGCCCGCTCTAAATCTTTCTTAGCTTTGCTATACCTCTGTAGATATTCCTTTTTCTTTTCATTATCTTCCTGCCTGCTGCTCGTGTTCAAAATATCCTCTCCTCTCACCGAAAGCCGAATACACATGCGGTATGTCATGTATATTCGGCTGCACTATATTAATTATACCAGAGAACATAGGTTTTGTTCAATGCTTGTCTATGTAAAAGGCAGACCTTCATCCTCAACACCCATAGGCAGGTTCATGAATCCGTCATCCGGGTCTGCCGGCTGTCTGCCTCCGGACTGTCCTGCTGCCGCACTGCCATAGCCTCTGCCGGCATTGTTACCGGAGCTGTTCCCGGTGCTTTTGCTCTCGCAGAATTCCTGCTCGTCAACTAAGACATCCGTTGTATAGACTTTATGTCCGTCCCTGCTTGTATAGCTTCCTGTCTGAATCCGCCCTGTCACAAGCACCTTGGTTCCCTGATGCAGATACTTCTCGGCAAATTCCGCTCCCTTGCCGAATGCAGCACAGCTTATGAAATCGGCTGTCTGCTCATTGTTATTCTGCTTCGTGCGCCTGTCCACTGCCAGCGTATATCTGGCAATGAGCAATGATTCTTCTCCTGCACTGCTTCTTATGTCTGGGTCGCGTGTTAAGCGACCCATTAGTATTACTTTGTTCATGTTGTCTCCTCCTTCATCCTATAAGCTTCTTCCACTTGTCATACACAAGATTCTTTTCGTCCCAGTCCGGGTAGCTGTCCTTTAAATAGGACTTGAATATCTCCAGCATCTCGTCCCTGTTTCCTTTGCTGCCGTTGTCGAGCATCTCATGGTGGTACTGGCAGCCTACTGCTCCGTTCTGTGGGATTCCAAGACCGCCGTGTGACCTCGGAATGTAATGCATGATGCTAAGAAGGGACTGTCCGTACCATGTCGCACCCTCCATGCGGTAGCCGGCGGCACAGAAGATGCATCTTCCATTATCGCGTGCCTTTATCTGCTCCCTTGACGCTGTACTGAACTCCCTTAGCCTTGCCTGTTTAGACCTCTTCATCTTCCCCTCCGTGTGCCGCCCTGCTTACCAGACTGCTAAGGTTATTTGCCTTGACCATCGCAGTCCCCCAGCAGCCTGCCGTGACTGCTGTCCTTATCTCGTCAAGCAGGGTGAATATTGCTGTTTTCCCTGCGGCATTTTCTGAACCTGCTGCAGCTTCCCTTTCTGCATTGTCTATTACATCCGCATAAGGCTCCCTGTCCTCATCCCCGCCGCATTGAGGATTTATGGGCTTTCCGGCAGTTTCAGGCTCCTTATTTCCTGACGGCTCCGGCATGAATTCCGGAAAATCATTCTCTATGTCAGTCTGTCCCGGTATCTGCTCCACTGCTGCCGGCTTTTCCCTTAGGGGATTCAAAGGCTTTTCCAGGCTTTCAACCTTTGCCCTGTGTACCTTTGATTCCTTCTTTGCTTCTTTCTTCACACTTCCGTCCGGTTGCTCCGGTGCAACAGGACTGTTTTCGGATTTGACAGGCTCAGGCGGATACGGTTCACCGTAAAGCTCCTGCCATCTCTCGGAAGCCGTCTTTCCTGTGCATTCCTTGAAGCCTGTCACTTTCTCACATGCATCCCTTAACTGCTGCCACGTCACTTCCTCGAACTCTCCCGTCCTTGAATTGACTGCCCTGTTATCTGAACCATCATTGAGTATTAAAAGGATTCTGCCCACTCCGGCAAGGCGCACGCTGTACGTCTTCTCGCCTGCCGGAGCCATGATTTCCTGGAAGTGCTTCATATTCACGGAACAGCCGAGTGCATCCTTATGCAGCTGCCCGAACATGCCCGGCTCATCATGCAGAAGCTGTACTGCAATCCGCTCTATGACAGTTCCCTCTTCCTTCCGGGTGCCGGAGGCTTCTAAGCATACCTCTATGTCACTTATCTTCTTTTCCTCGTCAACCTCATCCTTGATGCTCTGTATCTCCGCCTTCGAGTATGAGGGCGTAAGCACCTCATTGACCGCATCCGGAAGCTGGAGCATCAGCGTGAGCTTGGCATAGCCGAAGCCCTGATAATTTGCCTGCAGGCGCTCTGAGTAGCCTCCCTCCGCAAATTTATCATTGATACTGATGAAACGGCTTACCTGTGTCTTGTCAAGGCTGTACTCTGCCTGTGCGAACTCCGCAACCGTCTTGTAGCCGGATTCCGCAAGCACGTTCGTGTCGCGGGCCACCTTTAACAGATAGCCGATGCGGACAAAGCCCTCCGCCGTCTTCTGCAGCTCATTGTCAAGCTCCGCTTTATATTCCCTGTATGTTTTCTGATATGTTATTACGTCCATCAAAACACCTCTCCCATTCTGTCTTTATCGTGTTTTTTTAATATCCTGCTGCCTCCATGAAGTCCTCCATAAGTCCTTCAAGCACCCTTGTGTTGTTCTTTTCCTGAAGCTCCCTGATGTTCTCCTCCCTTTTCTGCTTTGAAGCCGCCGCCAGCTCATGGTCCTCACGGCTCATGCGCTTTCGGATTTCTCCCTGCCATTCACGCAGGAACGGCTTCACTTCCTCAATCTCCGGCTCCTCGTCATGCATTCCCCTGTGCTGGCGTATCGTTCCGCCCGGCTCGACCTCGATTGTGTAGTATGGCTTGTCAGGCTCCTCAGCCCTGCGCAGGAAGCATATGTATGTCTCGTTCTGTGCTATGCGGTCAAAATAGCGGTCACTGGAGCCTGCACAGTGGTGAAGCTCCCTGCCTTCCTTCACAATGTCAATGTTCCTCTCAGGCACAATGATGATGTACCTGTCATTATGGTATTCAAGTTTTCCTGCCACTGCCTTAAGGACCTTTTCTGCGTCCGGATATCTTTTTGAATACTCATCCGCCGTGATTTCGGCTTCCCTTTCCTTAATCTCTGCCACAGCTTCGTCATGCCGGCGCCTGAGCTGACTTGGACGGAACACCATCTCATCGGATGTGTCCTTCTTAAGCTTCCGGCACATGTCCATGTAGTCCTCGTACTGGCTGATTACCTCCCTGATACTCTTTCCACTGTATTGCTCCCTGCGCTGGCGCTCTATGTAATTCATTGCCTGTTCTGGACTGAACCTCAGCTTTGCCCAAGCCATGCTGCTTGTATGAAGTCTGTTTTTCATAAGCCATGCCAGAACCTTGTCCGACAGCTTTTTATGATTGCGCTCGCTCCACTGCAGCCACTCAAGCATCAGTCCGTCACCGTTCCTGTCACGCAGGCGGTTGATGAGCTGGCGGTCTGATATCCTGAATACCTCCTCCATGCTTGTGCCTTTGATATTGAGCGCCCCACAGTACACACCCGCATATGTCATTCGCCCGCTCTCCTCAGAAAGAAGCCTGTAAAACCTTCCACGGAACAGCATCTCCATAAGTGCGTGCATGTCCCGGTCATCACATGTAAGCAAGTCATCATATGCCGCCATCATTCCTGACAGTGCAAGCTCCCTGAACAGCCCCAGCCACATTTCAGCCTTCGTGCCTTCAAGTGCATCGATTCCTTCCGGATACATGTACTGCCTGTCCGCAATCCTGTGCTGGCTTGGATCGCTCTTATTGTCGAAACCGTGCCCATACTGTCTGTAATACACATTCTTATGCGGTGCCGTGTACGCTCCCCTTCCTGTAAGGATCCTGATTTTCTCATGCACATGGAAGTCTGTCTTCCTGACAGTCACCTTCCCAAACACATTGCAGAACCTTATGACGGACATCGTGTCATCAACAGGCTGTACAGCCACAACGTCCTCTGAGACGAATACAGACCTCTTGCGTGTCTTGAATCTTATCCTGCTGCCACAGTGCGGACAGGATATAATATCATTGTTTCTGGCCGGCTCCCCATTGTCCCGGCAGTACCTCTCCCTTCCGGCTCCTTTATGGCATACGGTACATACGTACTTTCCTGTATCTTCATTCTTGAATGCAAAGTCATCCCCGACTGCCGTTTTGTAAAACCAGTCCGTGATGTCATCCGGAAGCGGGGGTATCTTTGACATGAGCGCATTGACTTTTTCACGGCGGCGTTCCTCAGCATCTTCACGGCGTTCCCTTGCCCATTCATATTCCGATTTGCTTATAATCTCAAATAAATATGACCGGCTGAGCTCTCCGAATCTTTCATTAAGCAGTTTTCTGTCCTCATCCGACAGCTTGAAAAGCTTCACCTTCTCCTTGTTGTAATACCTGTACTGCCATTCAGTCTCTATGTCATAGCTCCATTCTATCTTGCGTGAAGTCCATTCACCGCGTGGAAGCCATGTGGCATAATCCTTTTTTGCTGTGTCTATGCAGTGCCTTGATTTTAAGATTCCATCACAGAAGATATTAAGGACTATTATGCCGTCTATCTCCTGTACGATTGTCCACCAGCCTTTTTTGCGGCATTTCGGCGGCTGTGTATTCTCTATCAGTCTCCTGCGCATGGCCTGACCTCCTCCAGTCTTCTTGTTAATGTATTAAGCGTGTACTCCTTCCCGGACTGCTCTTTTGACACGATGAACAGCTTCGCGCCTGTTATGATTCCGTCCTGCTCACACAGAAGTCCAAGGATGCTCCCTGTGATGCCTGAGACAACAGGATGCCCGCCCCTTGCTATGGCAATGCATCCCTTTTTCTTCGCCTCAGCCCTGTCTTTTAATACGGACACGCCTCTCCCGGACTGCTGCCAGCGCTCCCTTGCAGGATGCATTACCATGTATTGCATCCCTTCCATGGCAAGCTTAAACGGAGTCAGCTCTTCAACAAGTGTTATGCGTGTACAGGCTATGCGTTCATCATCGTCCTCATCAATGTCACCCTCGGCTTCAACCGCAAAGAACCTGTTTTCACCGTCAAATGCATAGTACCTCAGGCACTCAAACGGATTCTCACAGCAGTGGAAGCCGCTCCTTGCGGTCCTGCTCACATCAACCGCCTTTGTCTCGCCGGGAACGAAACGGCATGTTGTTTCATTCCCGTCTCCAAAGCGTGACACTAAGTCCCTGGTAAACCCTTTGTATGCCCTCATTCCGTCTCCTTTCCGAGATAGTATTCCCTGGCAAGCTCTCTTCTGGTCTTCTTGTCAGGAATGCCTATGGCAAACTCATGCGTGCCTGCAATCTGTTTTATCGTGGATGTCCTTTCCACAATCCGGCGGTCAACAACAGCCCTGTTCTTATAGCCTGACTCAACCGTTAGCGCCATGTAACCGGCAAGGTCTTTCCCCTTTCTCCGCACCGCAAGTGCAAACTCCGGTGATTCCGTACACATCGTGTTCAGCTCATCCACCCAGTCACTAAGCACTCCTGCAAGCTTCAGGTCTTCTTTTTCAGCCTTAAGCTTCCCAAGTGCCGCAATAAGCGGTGTTGTAAGCTCTCCGACTATTCCGTCCAGATAGTCCTTCGCATCCTCTTTGTCAATTCCGTTCTCCCTGGCAATCTCCATGACTGCCTCATCGTCTCCCTCAGCTTTCTGGGCTGCTGCCGCCCTGTTAATCTCCTCCGCTGAGTCAAATTCTCCAAATTTGTCAAACATGTGTTCTCGCCTTCCTTTCCACCTCACATTTAAGCCATGAGCCATATTCACCCTCTACCTTTGTGAAGGTTAATTTATGCACTTCTAATTCTCCCCTCAGCTTCTCCCACATCGCACTGTTCGCCACGTTCTTGCCCCTTCTCGTCTTCCAGCCGTTCTCCGCCCAGTCTTCAAGCCAGCCATTGTCTATTGCAGACGAGATATATGTGGAATCCGTGTATACCATGACCTTGCACGGCTCTCTCAGTCTCTTAAGTGCATCAAGCAGTGCTGTAAGCTCAGCCGCATTCGAGGTTGAGTTCTCTATCCTGTACACTCTCCCCATTGTTGCCGGTCCCTTAGGTGTCTGTGCTTCAAGAAGATACCCTGCGGCTCCATCAGATGCCCTTATGCCTTTAATCTCCGCCTGAATAAAAATCTTTACTTCCTGCATTCTTACCCTCCTCTCTCAATCCGATATTCTGTGTATCTGTAATAGCTCATTCCAGTGTAGCGGTTCACTCCGCACACGATTGAGTCCTTGTCTATGTAATATCCCGGTGTCGGCTTCGGTCCGTTCTCCACCAGCTCCTTAAGCGTCCAGCGGCGGTACTCCTTGCGCTCCGGCTGGGGACGTATGAGGTTTCTGGAGGTTGAATAGCTCACAAGCTTCTTACGCTCATCCTCTGTGAACATCGAAAGCTGTCCCTCTATCTCCTCAGTCGGCTGCTTGACTATGTATTCTGCCAGGTCTGCATATCCGCCGGATTCGTAGAGCAGTTCATAATTGATTCTTCCATGCGTCCACATCTTCTGTAACAGCTTCACGGTGTCAGCCCCTTCTATGCTGTTTACCAGAATGTGCAGATGCACGCCGCCCCTTGCGCCTATCTCTAAGCGCTTGATGTATTTGAACACGGCACCATACTTTTTATATACGCCCCTGCATGACTTTAAAAAATCATCCACATTCTTTCTCACCTGTTCAAGCGGCGGGCGTTCTCCTGCCCTGTACTTGACAGTACACCACAGGTCATGCTCCGCAAAGTTCGCTTTAATCAGCCTGCGTACCGTGTTCTCCCTGTTCGCCTGGTTCTGCTTCTTAATCTGCTCAGGGGATGCTCTCTTACGTTTTCCCCTCTTCTCCCCCCTGGCTCCATACCTGCCTGCATACTTAAACTCATATTCTATGGATCCATAGAATCTCCATGTATCTTTCCAGTACAATGCATCACCCTCCTGTCATAACTTTAATATACTTAGATTGTTATGAAAACGCGGTCAAAGCCGCATTTTCATTGACTTTTTCGGGCATATGTGATACACTGTTTTTGTCGGTATTGGTATCACGTATACCTTGGAGCAATGTTTCTTTTATGAAGCATTGCTCCTTTTATTTTGTTCTGAAATAGCTCCGGGGCAGATATGTATTAAAATCATGTATCTGTGTCGGATTGCCCCTGCGGTTTTCTTCTATCTCCTGCTTCATGGCTTTTTCCGCAACATATAAGACAGCCTGCTTATCGAACAGCCCCGTAAGTTTTTCATCATCCTCACCCACTTCATAGCTTCCAAACAGCTCTGTAAGCTTGTCCTCCGGCAGCTCGACATACAACGCCACAGCATGGACACGGTGATACAGATTGATTGCACGCACATACTCATGCCTGTGGCACAGCTCCCTGAACTTATCCGCTGAACCACGCATCTTGTTCATGATTTCTTCTTCAGTCATCCTGCTGCCTCCTTTTCAAAATAATCAAGCCACTCATGGACTCTCTCTATGTACTCGTTGCCCTCATAATCCGGATTGCCTGAGTTATACTGCTTCAAAGCCCTGTCAATGCTCCCATCATTCTCCTTAAGAAATCCGAGCAGAATGATAATGCCCAGCTCCACATTCTCTATAGGCTCGTCCACGTTCAAGCCGGTCTCGGATATCAGCTCTCCATACCACTTAGGCTGTATCTGCATAAGCCCTATGGCATCGCCATTATCGCCTGACGTGTCCGGTCTGCCGGAGCTCTCCGTCATTATCACCGCCAGCACCAGTTCATAGGACAGTTCGTACTTCTTGGCAAGAGCAAAAACACCGTGCTGAAGCTCGTCCGAAAGCGGAATGTCATATGTGTGTTGCTCCGGTGCAACTTCCTCTGTCAGCCTGTCCGAAGCTGTCACTGGCTCATCCGGAACCATTCCGGACCGGCACATATCAGATACCTTATGCGGTTCATTTCCTGCCATAACCGTTCCGTTTTCAGACGAAACCGTTCCAATATCATAGGGAACCGTTTCAACCGGCATTATGTACGGTTCCGGCTGTGCCATTATACGGTAACAGCATCCGGCACCTGCTGCCATGGCAGATGCCGTGAGTGCTGTCAGCTTGATAAAATTAAACACCCTGTACATCCTCATTTGTTCCGCTCCACGGCGGCAGCCAAGTGTATCGCCTGCGCTATGGCTCTCGCTTTTGCCTTGCCTCTTATGACACGGCCAAGATTAGCCGCATTGTATCCGATATCCTCGAACTTATCATGTGATGACAGCTCACAGCTCACGCCCATCTGTGGTATGGCGCAGAATCCGCCATTTGCATGACCTCCGAAAATAACAAGGTAGCTTAAACCGTCAATGTCAAGTGACATCTCATTAATCTCATCATTGATTCTGTTTACATCTTCTATCTTCCAGTTACTCATAAACCGCACCTCCGCTCATTAATGCTATCTCCGTTGCATATGTTATCAGTCTCTTCACCGCTGACCTGCGTGGCAACCTGTAATATGCGTCCGGGTACTTCTGCGCCGGAAGAATATTTCCGCACATAAGTGCCTCTAATTCTTCCAGCGTGCTTATCTCTCCTGTCCAGCCCATATGTACCTCCTATGCTCCTGCTGCCATGCCACGTATCCTAATGACTGCTTCACTTAACTGCTCTATGGTCATGCCCTGTCTCCGAGCCAATGCCGCGGGACTTATGTTATAAGTCCAGGTTGAGGACATCTTAATGGCATCACCGATATCAAGCTTTCCCTGCTGTAGCCCTATCCGTACAAACTGGGGACTACAGCCCATTATCATTGCTGCTTCCGACGTTTTAATTTTTAATGTTTCCACTATGTTCCTCCTCACGCTGTCTTAACTTCAATCCCCTTGGCCATCTGCAATCCTTGTACACCTGAACAGAGAAATCTCTGGCAAATTCATCCCAATTGTCCTCCGGAATGCTGATAT
>ENA-UPXB01001098-UPXB01001098.1-human-gut-metagenome-genome-assembly--contig:-NODE-1098-length-18980-cov-4.353912_pt1 | contig 18980 bp, 17 predicted proteins | sample MGYA00250055_ERZ773386 | MGnify/ENA primary metagenome ERZ773386 (study PRJEB29103, sample SAMN06111974) | human gut metagenome | biome: human gut; feature: ankylosing spondylitis patient; material... | reverse complement strand
AGGGGGAAGAGCCGCTGCGGTACGTGGGCGAGGTTTTCCGCACCTATATTTTGGCGGAGCGGGGAGACGAGGTACTATATTTGTCGCAAATTTTACTTTATTCTAATGCAAAACCGCCCTATCGGATTCATCCGGTAAGGCGGTGTTTTTTTTGCTTTATTTGATGTATAGCATCAATATGATAATTTCTTCTCATACGTCCACATCGCAATTTGCCTCCTTTTCCCACGGCCACGGTGCATCCACCCAGTTCCAACGCTCTGTTGTATTGGACTGGCTCGGACGAATCGGACCATACTTTTCCACATACATCTTCTCGGCTTTCTGCTTCATCTCCAGATGTTTCCGGTACTGTTCCATCGCCCGTTTGCAGTTCGGATGCGTATCCAGATACAACTGCAACTCGTACAGCATAAAGTCACACTGCTGTAGACTCCGCAACAGCAATTCCTGTTCACGCATGCCGTTCACCTCCCGGACAAAATGGTTTGTACAGCTGCGGGAAAATCGTTCCCTTCGGAAATCCTTCCTCCGCTGAAAAAGTCGTATCCCACTGCTGATAAGGTACATATGCCATACCAATTGGCGTTTCCTCCGGCAGTGGTGTCCGCATGCCAGTTTGTTCCGGCGGCTGCGGTGTGTCTTCAAATAAATGGAAGTGATCCCATGCCATTTCTGGCTGGAACTCCAATTCCATTCCCTGATGATTCCATTGCATCAATAACCCCTCACTTTTTTCCATCGTTTGGGAACGGCTCTGCTTTCCTCCAGACCGCCCCTTACTGCAACATATGCCCCGTTTTTCAAAAGCGTGACTCTGTTTCTGCATTTGTACAACTTGCTATATTTTTCATCTGGGTTGTAGTAAATTTCAACAAAAATAAAAGCTTTCCACACCAAAAGCATTTACATTTCGGAAAAAATATGGTATACTAAATCCATCTGGTTTTTTAGAAAGCAACATCACTTTGCTTTCTATCAAGAAACGTTCTTGTTCTATTTAGGGAGGTTTACATTTATGAAACAACACACAGCCAAAAAGGTTCTTGCGGGGCTGCTGGGAGCTGTGCTGCTCAGCACATCCATTCCATTTGCAACCGTAACCGCAGCCGATGCCGAAACCGGTGCCATTATTTACAGCTCGGATTTTGAGGACAGCAGTGCATCGTTACCGTTTACTGGAAGAGGTGGTGTCGAATCCATTTCCATCACCGATAGCCAGGCACACAGCGGTTCTTCTTCCATGATGATATCCGACCGTACCAAGGGCTGGCATGGCCCGCAGCTTTTGCTGGATGACATCTGCGAACCAAACAAGGAATACACTGTCAGTGCATATGCAAAGGCAGAATGGTACAACAGCATCAAGCTGAGTCTGGAATATACCGATGCTGCTGGCGAACGGCATTACAGCAATCTGGCAACCCAAACTTCTAACGGCGACTGGGCAGAATTTTCCAACATCAAGTTCAGCTTTACCAGTGAAGTTTCTAAGGTCTATGTTTACTTTGAATGCAATGATATATCCAAACTGTATATTGACGACTTTACCCTCGCAGAAGCTCCGATTATTCCGATTCAGGAAGACATTGCATCCATCAAGGATGTTTACAATGGCTACTTCAAAATCGGTACTGCGATTATGGCTTCCAACTTGGCTTCTCCATCCTTCATGGATCTGGTAGAAAAGCACTTCAATGAAAGCATTACATTCGGCAACGAACTGAAACCGGATTATGTGCTGGATCAGGCTGCTTCGCAAGCAAGCGGGGATAACACAAATCCGCAGGTCAACTTCGCACAGGCAGATGCCCTTCTGAAATACTGCGGAGAAAATAAAATTCCGGTTCGTGGTCATACCCTCGTATGGCACAGCCAGACACCGGACTGGTTCTTCAAGGAAAACTTCTCCGATGATGGCGACTGGGTCGACAAGGACACCATGCTCAAGAGAATGGAAAACTACATCAAGAACGTCATGGAAGGACTGGCAACACAGTATCCGGATGTTGAATTTTATGCCTGGGACGTTGTAAATGAAGCATGGTTAGATGATGGTAATCCTCGAAAGGCTGGCTCTAGCAAGTCCGAAGATTCCAACAGTTCTGCATGGGTTCGGATTTTCGGCGACAACTCATTCATTGAATATGCGTTCCAGTATGCAAGAAAATATGCTCCGAAGAACTGCAAACTCTATTACAACGACTTCAACGAATACATGCCAGGCAAAACCACTGCTATCTACAACATGGCAATGGAACTGAAAGAAAAGGGCTTGATCGATGGTATCGGCATGCAGTCCCACTTGGATGTTGGTTTCCCGACTGCTTCCACCTATCGCAAGGCAATCGACAAGTTTGCTTCCACTGGTCTGGATATTCAGGTAACAGAATTGGATATTACCACTTCGGACACCTCTGAAGCAGGTCTGGAAAAACAGGCTCAGCTGTACAGCGACATCTTCGACATTTACACCGACTATGCAGACAGCATTTCTGCTGTTGTTGTCTGGGGCGTTACCGACGACCAGAGCTGGCGTGCAACCAGAGTTCCGCTTCTGTTCGATGAAAACTTCCAGGCAAAGCCGGCGTATTATTCTATCGTGGACAATGTAGAACCAAAGGTTACAACCACTACAACAACTGAAATCACAACCGATACAACACCATCCGAAACTACGACCACAACAGAACCTACATTCCGGCTGGGTGATGTGAATCTGGACGGAAATGTCAATGTTCAGGACGTTGTTCTGCTGCAAAAGTATCTGATTCGCAAAGAAACTTTGACCGCTGAACAGGCAAAGCCAGCAGATTCCAATAGCGACGGTGTCATCAATGTAATTGATCTCTCACGCTTGAAAAAGTGGATCCTCAGCGTCGACTAATCACAACATCAACCTAAAATCACTCGTATCCAACAGCGTTTTCTCTTCGGGGAAAACGCTGTTTTTCTGTTTCTGTACCTTGGAATGAGGACAGTTTCAATATTAGCACTCTCTATTTGCACTTGTTAGCACTCTTTTCTATTGAGTGCTAAATTTCATCTAATTTTCACAATTGTGTGACACAGTTTTCATATAGCGGCAGTATCCTATAGACAATGAAAGAAAGGAATGAGCCCCATGAGAAGGTATCGGAAATGTTAGTAAGATTCGCAAGAAAGAATCAGAAAACCACAGGAATTTGAACGCAGAGCCATCTGCTTTTTTGAGGAGGCATTTTTATGTATACCATGACACCGTTTGAAAAGAAGCATTTTGATTTACTGAATGCATTTCATGATTTTGAAAACGACTTTTTCGCTGGAACTGGCTGGAGTACCTGCAAGGTTGACGTTCGGGATGAGGGCGACAAGTTTGTGATGGAAGCCGAGTTGCCGGGATTCGAGAAAGAAGATATTCACCTTGATGTGCAAGGCGATTGCCTGAAACTGTCCGCAGAACATCACACCGATTCTGAGGACAAGGACGACAAGAAGAAGTACATCCGCAAGGAACGCTCTGAAGTGTCTTACCAGAGAAGTTTCGACTTGACTGGCATTGATGCGGAAAAGCTGGATGCCGAATACAAGAACGGCATTCTGTATGTAACCCTGCCGAAACAGCAGCCGGAAACTCCAACCAGCAAGCGGCTGGAAGTTAAATAACAGATTGCATGATTGATAACGATAAAGAGGGAGGAATTTTTATGTATACCATGACACCGTTTGAAAAGAAACATTTTGATTTGCTGAATGCATTTCACGATTTTGAAAATGATTTCTTTGCTGGAACAGGTTTGAGTTCCTGCAAAGTGGATGTTCGGGATGAGGGCGACAAGTTCGTGATGGAAGCCGAGTTGCCAGGATTCGAGAAAGACGAAATTCACCTCGATGTGGAAGACGATTGCTTGAAGCTGTCCGCAGAACATCATGCTGATTCAGCGGACAAGGATGAACAGAAGCATTACATCCGCAAGGAACGCTCTGACATCTCTTATCAGAGAAGTTTCGACTTGACTGGCATTGATGCAGAAAAGTTGGATGCAGAATACAAGAACGGCATTCTGTATATCACCCTGCCGAAGCAGCAGCCAGAAACGCCGACCAGCAAGCGGCTGGAAATCAAATAAATCGACTTACTGATTCACAAACATGAGGAGGAATTACTATGTATGGCTTGACCGCATTTGAACGAGATCCGTTTTCCCTTTTAGACCCATTTTCTGATTTTGATGACCGTTTTGTCAGCAAAGAAACCGTTCGCAGCTTCAAAACGGACATTCGAGAAGAAAATGACAAGTTCATCATGGAAGCCGAATTGCCAGGCTTTGAAAAGGGCGAAATTCAACTGGATGTCAACGGCGATACGCTGACGCTGTCCGCTGTTCATCAGCAAGAACAGGTTGACAAGTCCAAGGAACACTACATCTGTCGGGAACGCTCCTATGGTTCTTACCAGCGGCGGTTCGATATTTCCGGCATTGATGCTGACCAAATCGAAGCAGAATACAAAAACGGCATTCTCTATATGGTTCTGCCGAAAAAACAGCCAAAAGTACCAGCAAACAGACGGCTGGAAATTCGATAACTGTTCGGCGATTTTTGCCATATGATTGCTGTAAAAGATTCTACGGTCATCTGCATACACGCCCTCCAAAGTGTTTTGTGATACCGTTTTTATAAATTGAAAAACCGACTCTCTTCGTTGAGGGTCGGTTTTTTTGTTGCATTTTCTTCCGTTGTGTGCTATAATAAAAAGGATACAATGCAAACAATTTTTCCTCAACCATTGCAATTAGGAGGCGATTTTTTGGAAATCATCAATCAACTGGCAACGGAATTTCACCTGCGAAAAGAACAGGTTCAAAACACCATTGACCTGCTGGACGATGGAAAAACCATCCCATTCATTGCCCGTTATCGAAAAGAAGCAACTGGCTCTCTGGATGACCAGCTGCTCCGACAACTGAATGACCGGCTGCAATATCTCCGTAAACTCCATCAGCGAAAAACGGAAATCTGCTCCGCTATCGCTGCACAGGACAAGCTGACCTCAGAACTGGAACAGCAGATTCAAGCTGCAAAAACGCTCATTGAAGTGGAAGACCTCTATCTCCCCTACCGCCCCAAGCGGAAAACCAGAGCCTCCGCAGCGATTGCCCGTGGACTAGAACCGCTGGCTCGCATTTTGGCAGAACAGAAGTGGGAAACCGTTCCGGAAGAAGCTGCAAAACCATTTGTCCAACCAGAACAGGATGTGCCAGATGTAGCAGCTGCTCTGCAAGGAGCTATGGATATTTTAGCGGAAGAAATGGCAAACGATGCCGCTTTGCGGAAACAGATGCGGCAATTTACCATGCTCAGCGGAACGCTGTCTGCCCGTGCAGTCGATGAAGAGGCAGAAACGCCATACCGCAATTATTATGATTTCCAAGCACCGATTGAAAAATTACAGGGACACCGCATTCTTGCCATCAATCGAGGTGAACAGGAAAACGCCCTGAAAGTGACTCTCTCTCTCCCAGAGGGGAAAGGAGCTGCGGTTGTCGTGCGGAAATATGTTCACAATGACAGTCCGGCAGCGAAACTGGTACAGGCTGCGGCAGAAGATGCCTTTCAACGGCTCTTATTTCCGGCAGTGGAACGGGAAATTCGCAAGAACCTGACGGAAACTGCTGACACTGCTGCCATTCAGTTATTTGCCGCCAATCTCCGGCAATTGCTGCTGGCAGCACCACTTAAAAATCAAGTGGTTCTGGGTGTTGACCCCGGCTATCGAACAGGCTGCAAGTTGGCAGTCGTTGACGAAACAGGTGCAGTATTAGATACTGGCGTTGCACATATCACCGTCGGCGAAGGAACTCGCATGGAACAGGGCAAAAAAATCATTCTGGAACTGTTGCAAAAACATCATGTTACAGCGGTTGCCATCGGAAACGGCACTGCCTCTCGAGAAGCAGAATCGGTTGTGGCTGCCCTGCTGAAAACACTCCCTTATCCGGCTGCCTATATGGTCGTTTCGGAGGCGGGGGCATCCGTTTATTCTGCCTCGAAACTGGCAGCAGAAGAATTTCCGGAATATGATGTTTCCCTAAGAAGTGCCGTTTCTATCGCACGGCGATTACAAGACCCGTTGGCGGAACTCGTCAAGATTGACCCGCAAGCAATCGGCGTGGGGCAATATCAACACGATATGCCGAAAAAAGAATTGACTGCTGCCATCGATGGCGTGGTAGAAGATTGTGTCAATGGCGTTGGTGTGGACTTGAATACCGCATCGTTCTCCCTGCTCTCACACGTTGCTGGCATTAACAGCACCATTGCAAAAAATATTGTTGCCTACCGGACAGAAAACGGAGCATTTACCGACCGAAAGCAGCTGAAAAAAGTTTCCAAGTTGGGAGCAAAGACGTTTGAACAGTGTGCCGGATTCCTGCGAATCCCGAACGCTGCCAATCCGCTGGATCAAACAGCAGTCCATCCGGAAAGCTATGCTGCTGCGGAAGCCATTCTGAACGCCTGCGGATTCTCGCTGTCTGCGATGACACCGCAAACACATCCGGAAATTCTCGCTGCGGCAGACCGCTACGGGCTGGATGCTTTGGCAAAGCAAGCTGGCGTTGGTGTTCCAACTATGAACGATATTTTACAGGAACTTTCTAAACCGGGCAGAGACCCGAGAGAATCCCTGCCACCGCCGCTGCTGCGGAGCGGTGATATTATGGAACTAAAAGACCTCAAACCGGGTATGGAACTGATGGGAACGGTTCGCAATATTACTGATTTCGGTTGTTTTGTAGATGTCGGCGTTCATGAGGACGGACTCGTGCACATCTCTAAAATCTGCAAGCACTACATCAAGCACCCCATGGAAGTCGTACAGGTGGGCGAAGTCGTGAAAGTGTGGGTTTTGGAGGTAGATGGAAAACGGGGCAGAATTTCTCTGACCATGATTCCACCAGAAAAACAATAATCCTTGCAGTTTCCACATTCAAAAACCGGATGACGTCGTTTTCAACCGTTCTAGAAAAGCGACTGCATCCGGTTCCATAAAATTGCCTTATTTTTAGCTTTTGTCCGTATTTCCATGCGGAGATTTTATTTTTACCACCCGAAAGGAGTTTTTTTATGTCTACAACTGTCGCTTCCAATCCGCTTGGCAGCGAATCTGTCACCAAATTGATGCTCAAATTCTCGATTCCCAGCATTATTTCCATGCTGGTTGGTGCACTCTATAACATCGTTGACCAACTTTTCATCGGGCAAGCCGTTGGTATGCTCGGCAACGCTGCCACAAATGTTGCCTTTCCGCTTTCCACATCCTGTATTGCTTTGGCATTGTTATTCGGAATTGGCGGTGCTGCCTGTTTCAATTTGAAAATGGGAGCTGGTGAAAAAGAAGATGCTGCTTATGCATTCGGCAATGCCTTTTCCATGCTGGTCATCAGCGGCGTTCTGCTGGCAGCCGTCAGCCTAATTTTCCTGAATCCACTGCTTCGGCTATTCGGTGCTCCGGACAACATCATGCCCTATGCAGAAGAATATGTTCGCATTACTGCCTTTGGATTTCCGCTACTGATTATCACCGCTGGCGGCGGTCATTTGATTCGTGCAGACGGCAGCCCAACAATGACCATGGTCTGTAATTTAGCTGGTGCGATTATCAACACCATTTTAGACGCCATTTTTGTATTGGGTTTGGATTGGGGCATGGCTGGAGCTGCTTACGCAACTGTTATCGGACAAGTTGTTTCTGCCTTGATTGTTTTTGTTTACCTGCTCCGCTACCGGAAAACAGACCTACAACTGAAACATTTTATTCCGCATTTCTCCCATGCTCGGAAAATTGCTGCCATCGGCATGGCTTCGTTCCTGAATCAAGTTGCCATCATGATTGTACAGATTATCCTGAATAATATGCTGGAACACTATGGTTCTCTATCTGTTTATGGCGATGCCATCCCGCTTGCCAGTGCCGGCATTATCATGAAAGTTTATCAAATTATTTTTTCTGTTGTCATCGGACTGGGACAAGGTATTCAACCAATTGTCAGCTTCAACTATGGGGCAAAAAAATATGACCGTGTTTGGAGTGCCTACCGCATTGCTGTGATTACGGGCGGTATTTTATGCGTGGTTGCATTTTTCCTGTTTGAACTCTTTCCAAAGCCGATTCTCTCCCTGTTTGGAGATGGCAGCGACCAGTATTATCAGTTCGGAGTCCGGTTCTTTCGCATATTCCTGTTCTTCACATTCATCGACTTTTTGCAGCCGATTTCCACTACCTTTTTCACTGCTATCGGCAAAGCGGTCAAGGGTGCATTTCTTTCGCTCACCCGACAGATTTTGTTTTTCCTGCCGCCGCTGTTGATTCTGCCGTTGTTTATGGGGATTGATGGCATTTTATTTGCAGGGCCAATTGCAGATTTCCTGTCTGCTGCGGTCACTGTAATTATGATTTTCATCGAATGGAAGTTGATGAAAAAAGAAGCCCCTGCACTTGCCTCTTAATCTCAAAAGAAAAACCGTTTCGGCTACGCTTCGGCAGCTGAAACGGCTTTTTTGTGCAGGAATCCATATTGACTTTCTGCCATGGAAATTGTATAATATAGACAATCTACATCCGTTTTTTCCACAACCATTTTACCATTCTACAAATTGAAAGGGGCTTTTTTTATGTCATTTTCACATTCCTCCCGCATTGCTGCCATGCTCTTGGCAGGCTCTTGCACGCTCGCTGGAATTCCTGCTGTTCCAACTGTTGCAGCAGAAACCGCATCCACAGCATCCGTTCGCTATGAATTTGAAAACGGTACGACCAGCGGCGGAAAAATCTATCAGGAAACTTGGAAGGGCAACACCGAAGAAGACGGCAGCGGTGAAGATTACGACCTGACCAACGCTTCCGGCGGTGGATTTTCCTATCTTGACCAAAAAGGAACAACTGTCAGCCTAGAAGTTACCGTTCCGGAAGACGGTCTGTATGAATTAACCGTCTGCTACTGCGAACCATACGACCCCAACAAAAAAGTACAATATTTGGATGTCAACGGTGTCAATCAGGGCGAAGTCAGCTTCTCCCACAACCTGACCTTTGAAGAAACTTCCGGCGGTGTGGTCATGCTGCAAGCTGGAAAAAATACCATCACATTTCGGGCATACTGGGGCTATACCATGTTCGACTATCTGGAAATTGCTCCTGCATCGGAATCTCTAACCAACCTCCAGCCAACCCGACAGCTCTCCAACCCAAATGCCTCTGAAAGCACCAAACGGCTTTATCAGTATCTCTGCGACCAATACAGCAAGCATATTATCTCTGGTCAGCAGGAATATTGCGGTTCTCACAACTACAACCTCTATGCAGACCCGACCAATTTCATCAAGGACAACGAAGCAGAGTTTGAATATCTGGAAAAGACCACCGGAAAAATGTGTGCCATTCGGGGCATCGACTTCCTGAATTATTTCGATGGGGCAACCTGGGACGACAACGCCTCAGAACGTGCGATTCAATGGGTCAACGAATACAAGGGAATTGCAACCGTTGTTTGGCACTGGAGAGTACCATCTGAAAAGGGCGGTACAGAACGGGCATTCTATGTGCCGTCTGCCAATGCAGATTCCACCACGTTCAGTATTACCAACGCTCTGCAAGAAGGCACTTGGGAACACGATGTCATTATGGCAGACATTGCAGAAATCGCAAAGCAGCTGAAAAAGCTGAAAGATGCAGATGTTCCTGTCCTCTGGCGACCGCTTCACGAGGCAGAAGGTGCATGGTTCTGGTGGGGTGCAGAGGGTGCAGAACCCTGCAAGCAGTTGTATCGCCTGCTCTACGACCAGCTGACCAATGTTTACGGCTTGGACAACTTAATCTGGGTTTGGAATAGTTACACCTACTCCACCTCCCCGGATTGGTATCCGGGCGATGATGTTGTAGATATTGTGGGCTATGATAAATACAACGCTGCGGACGGACAGCCAAACCTCAGTTCCATTTCTTCTACCTTTTACAGCCTAGTACAGAGTACAGACGGTGAAAAAATGGTCACCATGGCGGAAAACGACACCATTCCATCCTTGGAAAACCTGCTGAAAGACAAGGCTTCTTGGCTGTATTTCTGCCCGTGGTATATGAACTATCTGACCAGCGAACAGAACAATCCTGCGGAAAACCTGAAAGAAATCTATAACAGTGAATACTGCATTACCTTGGACGAACTGCCAGATTTGAAAAGCTATCCGCTGGATGGCGGAACATCGCCGGAAGTTCTGCTTGGCGACATCAATCAAGACGGCAGTGTCAACACAGCGGATGTTGTCCTGCTGCAAAAGTATCTGATTCAAAAGGCAACTCTGACCAAAACACAGGGCACAGCTGCCAACTATCAAAAAGATGCTGTCATTGATGTGCTGGATTTGCTGGCACTGAAACGGGATATCTGGAAGAACCTATAAGCGTATTCCCTGCAACTATTTTTCTATGATTGGAGTTTTTCTATGAAATCAATTCGTTCTACTGTCACCTGTTCCCCTGGCACACGCTACGCTCCACAAAGTAGCGTTTGCGTACTGGCGAGCGCCCTTTGAAACTTGCAAAATAACCGGAGATTTTGTCTCTACAGCAGCCTTGATGATAGCCTGCATCTGTTCCATGTTATTGAAGTTGAAAGCAGGAATAGCATATCCGCCCTTGATAGCCTTAGCGAACATTTCTTTTGTGTTCACCAAGCCCAAATCTTTGTAATTTACCATAGTTGTTATTATGTTATTACGTTAATGATTAAAAACTTGCACAAAGATAATCAAGATTCACGACAAATGATGCTTCAAAGCATATAAAATAACACAAAATCAACGCTCTTGAAAAAAATAATACGATTTTCTTTGTTTGTTTGTGGCAAACCCTTACCTTTGCAAGCCAAAATACCGGTTACCAAATATATACAGAGTATAAATTAAAATAGATAATAAAGCAATGAAAAAAGGTATTCATCCTGAAAATTATCGTCCTGTAGTATTTAAGGACATGTCAAACGATGATGTATTCATCACTCGTTCTACTATTAACGCTAAAGAGACGATCGAGATCGACGGCGTAACTTATCCGTTGGTAAAGGTCGAGATCTCTAACACTTCTCACCCGTTCTACACTGGTAAGTCTAAGTTGGTCGATACAGCCGGACGTGTTGATAAGTTCATGAGCCGTTATGGTAACCGTAACAAGAAATAAGATTTCTTTCTTTAAGAAATAAAAAAAGGTCACGATTTGTATCGTGGCCTTTTTTTGTATCTTCGCGGGAGTTAACATAATGAAATATCATGGCAAAAACGAAAGAACAATTACTAAACATCTTGGATCAGTTCCAGTTGGACGAGAAAGTAGTTTCCGCTGAACCATTCGGAAACGGACACATTAATGATACATTGAAAGTGACCAACGAGAAAGGGGAGATCAAATACGTGCTACAGCGTATCAACCATTTAATCTTCACCAATGTGGATATGCTGCAAAATAACATCCATGTGGTTACCACTCATATCCGCAAGAAGCTGGAGGAAAAAGGTGAAACGGATATCGACCGTAAGGTATTAACCTTCTTGCCGACTAAAGACGGGAAAAAATATTATTTCGATGGAGATAGTTATTGGCGGGTATGCCTATTCATCCCTCGCAGCAAAAGCTATGAGGAAGTAACTCCTGAGCTTTCTTATGAGGCTGGCAAAGCGTTCGGTGATTTCCAGACCATGTTGTCCGATATACCCGAGGGTACGCTGGGCGAGACCATCCCGGATTTCCATAATATGGAGTTCCGCTTGCGACAATTCCATGAGGCTGTAGCCGCTAATCCGGCAGGCCGGTTGGAAGAGGTGAAAGATTTGGTAGAGGAGATCGAGAAACGTGCCGAAGCGATGTGCATCCAAGAACGCCTGTACCGTGAGGGCCAATTGAAGAAACGCACGAACCATTGCGATACAAAAGTTAACAATATGATGTTTGACGCTGATAGCGACAAGGTGCTTTGCGTGATCGACTTGGATACCGTAATGCCGGGCTTCGTTCTTTCCGATATCGGCGACTTTATCCGTACCGGAGCCAATACGGGTGCCGAGGACGATGAGAATCTGGATAACGTAAACGTTAACATGGAGATATTCAAAGCCTATACCCGTGGATACATGGAAAAGGCCAAGGCGTTCTTAACTCCTACCGAGATCAAATTGCTACCTTACGGTGGACGCTTATTGACTTATATGCAGACCGTTCGTTTCTTAACCGATTATATCAACGGCGATACCTATTACAAGATCCATAGCCCGAAACATAACTTAATCCGCACAAAAGCTCAATTCAAGCTACTTCAAAGTCTGGAAGCCCATGCGGAAGAGATGGATCAGTTCATGAATCAATGGTTATAATATAAAGTAACTAAGGAATATAAAAACGGGCGGGGTGACTCATTGATTCATCCCGCCCATTCTTTTTATTTCGTCCAATAATCCAACACCGTAACCGCCGATGCCTTCCCTCCTAACACCTTGCCAAATGCTTTATGCGCCGGATGTACCAAATAGGCGTCCCGATCCGCATCCGAATGAAAAGTCAAGAAAAAGCAATGAGTCAAGCCCTGTTGCAATCCCTCCGGACTACAATCTGTTCCCCACTCATATCCTTTGATCAAATCGATTTGAGAAGGCAACTTACTAAAGGCATCCTCAACCTCTTTCACCTGCGCCTCGGACACATCCGGCTTAAAACCGAACATAACGACATGGCGAAGAACTTTCTCCGGCTTTTGAGTATTCGAACAGCCTACCATAGATACCGAGAACGCAATAACCGCAAGGATAGATAATACAGATACTACTTTCTTCATGATATTCAAGATTAGATTTCTATTGCTTTGTTATACGTTGCAAAGATAGTATAAAATCCAGTACAACTTGTCCAAAACCTCCATATCCTTTAGCCCTTTCCATCCTTATCTTTAGACTTTTCCTCAAGAGACATCCATCATCTATCAACTGTTGGACGATCATGCAACGGCTGGTAGAAGATCATGCAACAGTTGGTGGACGATCATGCAACGGCTGTCGCATGATGAACACAAGCAGACAAAAGGGCTAACATCTGTAAGGATACAGCCTAAACCTACAAGGGAAAAACCTAATACTATAAAGGGATTATTTTCAAGCGAACCAAATCTTAAACCTCGTCAATCCATCCGGATAAGAGCGAAGAGAGAATCGGCAATCATGTTTTAACAGCACCTCACGGATAAAGATCAAGCCGATGCCCTGTCCGTTCGGCTTCGTAGAGAAGAACGGGCTGAATAGTTTCGTTTCCGTATCCTTGTCGATGCCCTTGCCCGTATCGGCGATCTCCAAGCAGGTGGGACGCACTGTCGTCCGGATATAGATCTTTCCATCCCGATCGATGGATTCGGCGGCATTCTTGATAATATTGACCAAGACTTGCTCGAATAAGGAATTATCCAAATTCACGACTGGAGATTCCTCGCTCAGATCCATGACAATCTCGATATTCCGGTTCTGGCAAACCGTCTCCATAAAGCGTTTGCAAGCGAACACCACTTGGTTCAATTCTTGCGGACGGCTTTGAGGTTCGGGTATACGCACCACATCAGCGAAATTGGTGATAAAATGGCTCATGCTATAACAACGTTCTATGGAGACCCGCAAAACCTCGCAGACATCCTCCATATCCTCCATCCCACTGAAAGTAGACTCCAGCGTATCCAAGGTAGAGGTGATACCCGCGGTCGTATTATTCACCTCATGAGAGATCATACGTATCACCTTCTCATACGCCTTCTTCTCGGCCTTGAACACCTCTTGGGTCAACGTCTCTATCAAATAAAACTGGTGGTGAAAGCCCCGGTCCACGAATGAAGAATGCGTACATTTATAAATATTAGCGTCGTTCAATCGGACGGTTTGCGCTTGATACATCGGAACCCGTACCAATTCTTCCGCCAAGGGAGAATCTAGTTGGAGAAAACGTTTTCCCACCATATCCTCCGAGCTTTGTGCGCCAAACAATTTACACGCAGCCGGGTTCATGGATAGAATCTCCTCATCCAAGTTCAAGATGATCACTCCCATCGGAGAGGCGTTGACCAGCAAGTCCAAGAAATGGTTTTGCTCCCGGAGGTGCAAACGCTCATTCTTCAACTGCTCCATCATCTTATTAAACACATCGACCACCCGGTCCGCCTCCGTTTGCCCAACCTTTCCCAAGCGGGAACTAAAGTCTTGCTCTTTCAACAACTCCATACCGTTACCGATGATATGCAAGGGCTTTATGATACGGCGATAAAAGACAAATAAATAGATGATCGTAAGCAAGACCAAGGCTTCTACCGCGAAAAACATCCGGATAGAAGACGTATAAAAGACATAATAAGTCACCACCGCCAATATAGTCAACAGCAGCGTCGTCAATATCCAGAATAGTCCTTTCAGCCTCATCCTTGCCTCTTCTTATTTATCGACCGGGATTCCGTATTTCTCTAATCTCCGGTACAAGGCGGCACGACTGATTCCCAGCGCCGTAGCGACATGCGATAAATTACCTCCATGCGCTTCCAAGGAGCGTAAGATGGTTTGCTTCTCCAACTCATCCAAGGTCAAGCCCTCCAAAGAAGACGGAATCGTTGATTTAGAGCCGGATGTATTCATGCAATGAACCTCGAAATCAGCGGCATCCAAAAGCGTCTTACCCGACACAAGGATCGTCCGCTCCACCAAGTTCTTCAACTCACGGATATTACCGAGAAAAGGAAGACGGCTTAAATAGGTCTGGGCATCCGATGAGAACTCCACCCTCGGTAGCCCATTGACCTCCGATTGCTTATCCGCGAAATATCGGGCCAGCAATGGGATATCCTCCCTTCGCTCACGCAAGGCGGGTAAATGCACCGTGATCAAATTGATCCGGTAAAAAAGATCCTCACGGAACGTACGGTCCGCCACCATCGATCGTAAATCCCGGTTCGTAGCGCTTACGACCCGTATATCCACCTTCCGGGGGTGGCTATCCCCCAAGACCTCAAAGGTCTGGTCTTGCAATACCCGAAGTAGCTTTACTTGGCAAGACAGTTCCAAATCGCCGATCTCATCCAAGAAGATCGTACCTTTGTTCGCCATCTCGAAACGTCCTACCCGATCCATGTACGCATCCGTAAAAGCCCCCTTCTTATGTCCGAACATCTCGCTCTCAAAAAGACTCTGGGATAGTCCGCCTAAGTTTACCTTCACGAAAGCCTCTTTCGACCGGGGACTATTCGCATGGATCGCTTCCGCTATCAGCTCTTTACCCGTACCGCTCTCGCCGGTAATCAAAACAGAGGCATTTGTCGGGGCGATACGCGAGACCGTCCCCAATATATCCATCAAAGCGGCACTTTGCCCCACGATCTTATCAAAATGAAATTTATGGTCGGCATCCGAACGGTTCAAGGGAGCGTTTGTCTCCTTCTTCTGCTCGCTCAATTCCAAGGCGGTTCGGATCGATTTCAATAATACCAAGTTATTCCAAGGCTTCGTGATAAAATCGAAGGCTCCGGCTTGCATTCCCTGCACCGCCAAAGAGATCGATCCCCAAGCGGTCATCAAGATCACGGGTACATCGGGACGAAAGATCTTCACCTGTCTCAATAATTGAATCCCCTCCTCGCCCGTGGTAGTCAGCGTGAAGTTCATATCCATCAAGATCAGCTCCGGCGCCGTGGCACGGACCACCTCCAAGGCCTCCTTCGGCCCCGGAACCGCCTCCGGCCGGAAACCCGCACGTTTTAGCAGGAATGTAAGCGAGGAACGAACAGCCGCGTCATCATCTATTATCAGTATCATATAATCAATTTATCGTTTCACGATTTCCTCGAAATCGGCATCTAATGTACGATTATTCAAGAAATCATACAATGTTATACTACGGATGTTATAAAAATAGCGCCAATAATAATACAGTTCTTGGATATGCTTTTGCTTCGCATCATCCTTCGAACTCTGGGCGTCATTCAAGTCTAGGATATCGATCTTTCCGATCATGAAAGTCTCGATCGAGGTCTTGTAGCGCTTTTCCGCCAACGTGTCCACCTCGGCGGCTATCTCCAATTGAGCGGCCTGATTGTTGAAATTCTCCACCAAGAGGAAGATATCTTGATTGAAATCCATTTGCTCCTGACGGATCTTGGAAAGTACGACATCCCGATTCGATTCGGCTACTTTTACCTTACCTTTTCGTTTTCCCCAGTCCAAGATAGGAATCGAAAGCCCGACCTCTACGATCTGGTTATCTTTCAACGGGTTGTAAGCTCCTCGCATGGACACATCCTTACCGGTATAACCCACGGAGGCAAACAGGTTAATACTTCGACGGTTTCCCTTGGCGGTCGCCACATCATAATCCGCTTCCAACTGGCGGCGCATGATATTCTTTGAGAACGAGTTATTTTCTTGAGCCTTCTCCAATACCGCCTGATAATCCATACGGACCCCTTCTATCGCCTCGGGAAGAACAGGCTCGATCACGTCTTGCTCGCTCATCCCTAAAAAGGAACGGAGCTTGAACATCATCGCGTTATAATTGGATTGAGCCTCGGTTAGCTTACCTTTCGCTTGCAAGGCCGACTGTTTCAAACGCATCAACTCGCTCTCCGAGATATGCCCGATCTTACGCTTCGCTACCGCTATGTCATAGAGTTTATTGGCGTTCAGCAAGTTCTGATTACAGATATCCAGATTATCTTCCGCCAACAGTAAGTTGAAATAATTCGTGATGGTAGCGATCGTTACATTCTCCACGTTCTCCATATAAGCGGCCTTAGCCTCTTGGTAACGAACAGGCTCGATACGACGTTTCCATTTTTGGTCATTCACGCCGAAGATCGGTTGCGTCAATGTCAAACTAACAGGTACGCTCATAAACTCGTTGTAAGCGCCACTACCTAGCTGACGGGTAAAATCCAAGGAGGTATTCAAGGCGATCTTACCTCCGGTCAAGGCTATGTTCTGGGCGATAGAGATCTCTCCATTTAAGCCTAAGGCATTGTTTTGCACATAGGTATAAGAACCATCCGATTGCTGGTACTTCGAGTATTGCTTGCTATATGAAGGCAGAGTCCCCGTAAATATCACTTCCGGCAACTGATCCGCCCGATGCGTACGGAATTCCCAATAGGCCGTTCGCAACTCATTGAGCGCCACGGCAGCGTCTACGGATTGAAGCTGTGCGATCTGGATCGCTTGCCGCAGGGTTATTCGAACTTTATTCGTATTGTCTTGGGCACATACTCCCGAAATCCCCGCCCACAGACAACACATCGCTATATAGATCCTTCTCATCTTAGTATAAGTTTTTTTATCCTGCCTAAGGCAAAAGGCATGCCAAAAACATATACTATTGATAATCCGATAAATAGGAATATTTAAAGTGTTCGATAATGAACAGTGTGTTCGTTTTTGGATACTTATCTTTGAATGAGTTGATTATTGACGATCGATTTATAGACCTCTTCCCGTAAAGGGCGCGACACCGGTATTTTATGCTCCCCAATGATTAATAGATTTCCTTCTATCGCTTGTACATAAGAAAGATTTACGATGAAAGAGCGGTGCACTTGCATAAAAATTTGTGCCGGCAACGTTTCCAATATACTCTTCAACCGGAGATGAACGATCTCTTTGGAAGTGAGGGTATGGATAACAATATAGTTCTCCATGCCCTCTATAAATTGAATCTCCTTTAAATAAAGCCTTTTAAGTTGCTTCTCCGTCTTGACAAAGATATAAGCAGGCTCCTCGCTTTTCGATGTAGATTCCATCAACGCATGTGCTTTATTGACCGATTTCAGGAAACGGGAAAAAGAGATCGGTTTCAATAAATAGTCCACCACGTCAAACTCATATCCTCTCAACGCATACCGCTCGTATGCCGAGGTGATAATTACCTTCGGTGTGTTCTGAGCACTCTCCAAGAAGTCCAGTCCAGACATATCCGGCATCTCTATATCCAGAAAAAGCAAATCCGCCTGAACCGAATTCAGCATATTATTGAGTTGTATAGCGTCCTCACATTCTCCGACGATGGTCAGAAAATCAATTTTACCGATGTGTCGCCGAAGTCCTTTTCTGGCGATTGGCTCATCATCCGTTATGATACACTTTATTTCCATATTATTCTGATAAATCAATACATAACTCAACCCTAAAACGGGTATTGTCTTTTTTTATACGTAACTCATGTTTATCCGGGTACAATAGCTCCAACCGTTTTCTCAGATTGTCGATCCCAATGCCTTTCCCCTTTCTTTGTTCCAAGAAATCCGGATTGAAAGTATTGCTTACTCCAAAGCATACCTTTGAATCCTCTTTCCGTATAGATACTTGTATCCGATACGCTCCGCCTATATATTTAAACGCATTCTCCAATAATGGCTGGAAAAGCAACGGGTGTATTTTTTGTCCGGTCAATTCCGGGTCAAAGGACTCCTCGAACTGTAAGCGTTTCGTCATACGAAGTCGCTGGAATTGAATATATGTTCGCAAATAATCAATCTCCTCTTCGATCGTCACTTTCGTATTTATATCATATAATTGATAACGGAGTAAGTCCGAAAGTAACTCTACAGCCTCAATCGCTTCCTCATTTTCCTCATCGATCAAGAAATAGATCGTATTCAAGGCATTAAACAGGAAATGGGGATGGTATTGCATCTTCAGCAGCTTCAATTGCGTTTCCAGCTGATCTACTCTCAGTTTCTCCAATTGAACGATTTTCTCCGAATAGCGTTTGGCTAATATATTATTACGGATCAAGAAATAGTATAGGAGAAAGATCGGCACAGCTACCGCATTGATCATTAACGCCTCTCCCCACCGATAGGTCGTTCCATTTATAGAATAGATCACGATATATAAGCCGATATTGAGCACGACTAAATTAAACAAGACCACCCATAGATATTCCC
>ENA-UPXB01001069-UPXB01001069.1-human-gut-metagenome-genome-assembly--contig:-NODE-1069-length-19321-cov-5.935149_pt1 | contig 19321 bp, 12 predicted proteins | sample MGYA00250055_ERZ773386 | MGnify/ENA primary metagenome ERZ773386 (study PRJEB29103, sample SAMN06111974) | human gut metagenome | biome: human gut; feature: ankylosing spondylitis patient; material... | reverse complement strand
GTGTCAATCCAAGGACATCAAACAGCCCACTTCGGACAAAGTTCCGTTACTAAATCGTTACAGAAAAAACGACGTCTAATTATTGTAACGATTTTCATACTAACTCGCTGATTTGTGCGCTGTTGTCTCAATTCTGTCTGCTCATAATTCAATTAATAACCTTTCCTTTGTGACATTGTGTAACGATTGTAACGAAGGATATAAAACAGATACAGTTATGAGCAAAAGTACATTCAAAATTCTCTTCTATCTGAGAAAGAACTACGTGAACAAAGAAGGTAAGGCGAGCATTATGATTCGTATCACCGTAAACGGGGAAATGTCACAATTCAGTTCAAAACTGGATGTGGAGCCTCGTCTGTGGGACACCAAACTGGGACGTTTGTCAGGGAACGGAGCGAAAGCAAGGCAGGTGAACAATATGCTGGATGACATACGCACCGCATTGAACAACCACTACCGCTATATAGAATCAAGGGATTCCTTTGTGACTGCCGAAAAAGTAAGAAACGCTTTTCTCGGATATGAGGTGAGACAACAGACTTTACTGGAGCTTTTTAAACAGCACAATGAGGATGCAGAAAAACTTTGTGGCATCAGTAAAGCTCCGGCTACTCTTGTTAAATATGACCGAACTTACAGGCGGTTGGAAGAGTTCATGAAAGTAAAGTATAGAATATCAGATATAGCGCTTCGGGAAATAGACCATAAGTTTGTGACCGATTTTGAGTTTTATCTAAGAACTGTGAGCCGATGTAATGAGAACACGACAGGAAAGTTCATGCAGATATTCCGTAAAATTATTTTGATAGCCAAAAATAACGGATGGATAACGGTTGATCCGTTTGCCAATTATCATATCCACATGAAAGCTGTTGACCGCGGTTATCTGACGGAAGAAGAATTGGAACGTATCCTGAAAAAGGATTTTCAGTCACAAAGGCTGGAACAAGTACGGGACATATTTATATTCTCTTGCTTCACGGGACTTGCTTACATTGATGTTTATAACCTGAAAAAAGAAAACATCTGTACGTCATTTGACGGTAGTAAATGGTTGAAACTACATCGTCAGAAGACTGCCACTCCGGTAAATCTTCCACTTCTGAAAATTCCGCTGGCGATATTAGAAAAATATGAAGGAAAGTTAAATAATGGTCGTGTATTACCTGTGTTGAGCAATCAGAAGGCGAACTCTTATCTGAAAGAGATTGCTGATTTGTGCGGAATTAAAAAAAATATTACCTTTCACTTGGCAAGACACACATTTGCAACCACCACCACATTGTCTAAAGGTGTGCCGATTGAAACTGTATCGAAATTATTAGGACATACGAACATAAAGACCACTCAAATATATGCGCGTATAACTAATGAGAAGATACGTGAGGATATGGAAGTTTTGGCAAGTAAACTGACAAGCATAGAAGATGTTGCATTGAAAAGTAGTGTAATATAGACGATTTGTCGTTCTTGTTTCAAACATTCCTGATTGACGGTAAGAACAAAAGATATGCTATGATAAAAATTGGAAATTTTGAAATAGAATATGACAAGAATGCTCCTGATGCTGTGACGGTAAAGATAGAGGCAGATAAGAACGGTGAAGTGTGGTTACCGAAATGCGACATTGCACGGGCGTATGGCGTGTTTGTACAGTCGGTAAATGCCGGACTAAAATCCCTTGCAAAAACCGGAGACTTTGATGAATACCGGGATGTGCGGGTGGAACATTTCACCTATAACGGGAAAGATTGCAGTGTGGACCTCTACAGTCTGGAAACCATCATTGCACTGGGATTCCGCATGAAGGGACTGAAATGCGAGGCATTCAGGAAATGGGCTGCAAGACGGCTGGCAGAATCATTTGAAAAGAAGAAAAGTACGGTGATTCTCTGCATGAGCGGCGAAAAGAGAAACAACTGGAACTGAAAACCGCAGGATATGGCGGATATACGTGTCGGGATAGTCTCCCCTGTCCGGGAGGCTGTCCCGACACGTGTTTTTCGGATAAGCTAAAAAAATATAAAAATGGAAGTGCGGCAATTCGTAAAATGACAGTAATGTGTAACTTATCCCTCCTTAAATACATATTGTAAAAATACAGAGACATTATGGTGGAAGAATTTGATTTGTTCGAAGAGGTGGAAGTGCAGTTCTGTGACGAGGAATGCACGGCATCGGTGTGGCATGGGGTGAGCTATTGCGAAAGCCTGTTCTGCCGGGAAAAACCGAAATCCGAACTGACGGTAATCGTCAGGGAGGAAGGCATGATGTATTTCCTTGCGGCAGATATGGATGAGTTTGCAGGACTATGCCGGAAACACGGATGGTACATTGTCTCGCACCAGCGGTTCAGCGAGGCGATGGAAATCGGCATGTGTCTGATGGAAGGCGGGAAACATGCGGGATGGTACTCGCTGGGCAGGTCGAAGGAAACGAATGCCATGATGAGGGACGTGCTGAACTTCACTTTTGAGAGTGGGAAGCGACCGGACTTCTATCCGTATGAAACGATATTCAAGGGAGAAGTGCTTATAGACGGATGCAGGTGTCACTACCTGCATGACTATTACCCAACGAAGATTGAAAAGACGAATGCACACCAAAAACGGGTAAGCAACTTGATATTTCGTTTTAAGGAAGGAGGACATTGCGGCGAGCTGGTCGCACGGATACTAGCACTGTGTCTGAAACATGCAGGATTCAATGGAACGAAGGAAGACACGGTACTGATACCTATACCCGCATCGACAAGGGAAAGACAACGGAAACGCTTTCCGGTAGTATGCTACTACCTGTCGAAATGGCTGGGCATTGCGGATGGTTTCAAGGCCATCTGGATAGAGGAAGACCGTGAGCAGCTGAAAGGAAAAGGAAAGGATAAGGACATACTGCGGAACCTGCAATTCACACGGCGGTATATCAGAGGAAAGAATGTTGTCCTGCTGGATGATGTACTCACGACCGGGGAGAGCTTCAGGCAACTGCAACGAAAGATGAAACAACTGGGGGCATTGTCGGTTATCGGGGTGTTTCTGGGGAAAACTATATAATAATTACGAAGTATGGGAAATAAAGAAATTACCAATTTTTTAGATGAATATGTACAAATTCCAAATCCTCAATATGCTGTCATGTTAAAAGGAGCCTGGGGATGTGGTAAGACCTTTTTTATTCAACAATGGATTAAAACATTGAAAAATGCTGATGTAGAAAAAGACGAGTTGAATTGGAAGCCTATCTATATATCATTGTTTGGTCTTACAGAGGTTCAACAAGTAACTGAAAGTATAAATAAGGAAATCTATCCCTGGCTATACAGCAAAGGAGCAAAATTCATCAAGAATTTCCTAAAAGCCGCATCAAAAATAGCATTGAAATATGATATAGATGCGGATGGTAATGGGAAAAATGAAGGAAGCGCAACTTTTATTTAGATTCTATCCTATTGTTAAAGGAGGATAATAGTGAAATAAGGGGTAATAAGATTCTCATTTTTGATGATTTTGAAAGATGCAATATCAACTTTGAAACTTTATTGGGCTACATAAATTATTTTTCGGAACATTGCAAATGTAAGATAATCATTATCGGGGATGAATCCAAACTGAGTATAAAAGAAAGTGAGAGCACTAAATTGAAATTCAGTGATTTTAAAGAAAAGACCATAGGCAGGACTTTTGAGATAAAAACAAACATTAGTGATGCGGTGGATTTTTTCATTAATGAATTAACTCCCAACAATCGGAATTTATTATTGGAAAACAAAGAATTAATCATACAAATATTCGAAGCTTCCGTTTCTCATAATTTAAGAATATTACACCAATGTCTTAATGACTATAACAGAATTGTTATGGCCTTACCTGAGCATTACCATGAATCCCTCCAATACCATAATGTTATAAGTTCTTTACTGGCTAACTTCATTGCTGTATATTTCGAATATAAAAGTGGAAATACGGAAATTGCTGAAATATTTAATAGGATGACAATGTTATCTAATAATAATTCAGAAACCAATAAAAAACGGGAAAAAATATTATCGAAATACCGTTCTGCCAGAAAAAATAGAAGATTGGGGCTATTTGATGATTTTATTGTTGAAAAAATAATCTATTATTTGAATAATGGCTCTTTTAACACAGAATATCTTCAATACTCTCTTGATATAAGGGATACTGAAATTAAAAGTTGGGAACATTTGTATGATTATTGGCGGTTAAGCAATGAAGAATATAAAAAATATTATGATGAAACCATTGCCTATTATTCAGGTGATAAATGTGATAATTTAAAAGACTTATTTGCTATTATCAGTATATTTTCCGTACTAAGCCATAATCAACTTTTATTAGTTTCCGCAGATGAAATCATAGAAATAGGGAAAAAAAACATAGACAGATTAATGGCAAAAAACAACGATCTAAGTGATTTGGTAGCAAGTCAAAACATGGTGGATTCCGGATTAAGACCTCACCCTGATTCCCAATGTAATGAACTATTAAAAAACTTACTTCAATATTTTAACAGTGTGCTTCAAGAAAGTAAAAACAGGTGTTCCAATAGGGTATCTGTTATGTTGGAGAATTTGGATAATGAGAGTTGTAAGTGTCTTGAAGATACACTTAAAATAGTTGTACCTTTAGAAAATATGCAATATATAGACACTCCATTCTTTAAATTTGTGGACCCACAAAAAGTGGCTAACCGAATTATGGGATTATCCAATGAATCGAAGAATACATTCTATCAGTTTCTGCTTTACAGGTATGATGCATTAATTAATGATATGGCAGAAGAAATGCCTAACTTAGAATTAATAGGAAAGGCTCTAAAAGAAAAAGCAGAGCAGACAGAACTGATAGAGAAGTTTTCTCTAAATCAAATTATATCAGTGATTGAAGAAATAGTAGAACAGTTAAAACAGGAATAGTAAGAATCATCTTATAGAAGCGTAATATATAGCGGCTTCATCTGTGCTTCAGTGCCGGATGGAGCCGCTTTTTTTGTGCCCGTATGCGGGGAAAACGGGGATTATGGAAGAAAAACAAGGAAAATCATTCCCTACTATGGTAATACTATGGATTGTGCCTGCGTGGAGTTGCGCACCTTTGCAGCGTAACCAATACGGAAGGATATGGAAATAATAACGATGGACAATGAGGTCGTGAAGACGATGATGGAGAAGATAGACCGCATAGCGGACTATGTTTTCAAGAAAGACAATGTGCCGAAGGAGGAAGCGGAAATCCTGCTGACGAGCGAGGAGGCGGCGGACCTGCTGAAAATCAGCACGAGAACACTGCAACGGATGCGAAAGGACAAGACTATTCCCTACATGATGGTGAGAAGCAAATGCCGGTACAGACTGACGGATCTGGAGGAATGCGTAAGACGGAAAATCGTACACTGCAATCCCAAGACGCTGGAGGAGTTCAAGCATAACTACCTGATGACAAGAAAGGAGGCGGATGATGGAAGGGATTGGTAAGGAAATGTTCGAGGAATGGATGAAGCGCCTCATGGAACGGATTGACCGGCTGGACAGCATCATATCGGTTCTGATAAACAAGGAAGCGGCGGGCGTGAAGTACATGGACGGAGAACGGCTGTATGACAATCAGGACCTGTGCGAGATGCTGAGAACGAGCAAACGGTCGCTACAGCGGTTCCGCAGCGAATACGGACTGCGCTACCAGAAAATCAGCCGCAAGACCTACTACAAGGAATCGGACGTGCTGGAGTTTATCAGCCGGAACATGGAAGAGGTGACGCTGGACGGCAAAAAGGTACTGAAAGTGAAGGAAGGAACGGGAAAGAAAGCTCCGGGCAAAACGGCGAAAGGGAAAAAAGGAGGCAGAAGGAATACCGGGACTGACAAGCACACGTGAAACGGAGGCGAAAAGAGAAACCGGAAGTGGATGGTGAACCGGATGTAAACGGAAAGCTGAGGGCGAGACTGATGCAAACCGGGAGTGACAAGCGCACGTGAAACGGAGACGAAAAGCGAAACCGGAAGTGGATGGTGACCGGATGTAAACGGGAATCTGAGGGCGAGCCTGATGCAAACCGGGACTGTAAGGTGAACGGGAAACCGGAACGAAAAGAAAAACAGACCTGCACGGGAATACCGGCGGGACTATCATCAAACAATAAAAAAATCAATCAATGGAACAGAAAAAGAAAAAGCAAGAGGATGTACTGGTTGTCCGCGATGAGAAGACGGGCGAAATCAGTGTGGTTGCCGGACTTGACGGCAAAGGTTATCCCAAGAGGATACCGCCGAAAGCGGAACACTCGCAGGAGTTTTTGCGCTTTGACCGCCACGGAGATGCGATAGACAATTTCTTCAGGAACTTCTACCGCCAGTGCAAGGAACCGACGCGCTTCGGTTTCTACAGGGTGGCAGCGGACATGGTGGAAGCACTGCTTCCGGTTATCAAGGACCTGCTGAGAGACCCTGCGGCAAATGCAGAACTGCTCGCTCCGCACAAGGTGGATACATCGGCGTACCAGCAAGCTGAGGAACAGCAGGCTGCGGAAGAGGCGAAAAGAGAAAATGCCGAGACGGAGACTGAGGAACAGCAGGCTGCGGAGGAGTCGAAAAAAGAAAATGCCGAGACGGAGACTGAGGAACAACAGGCTGAGGAAGAGGTGAAAAAGGAAAATGCCGAGACGGAGACTGAGGAACAGCAGGCTACGGAAGAGGTGAAAAAAGAAAATGCCGAGACGGAGGCTGTGGAACAGCAGGCTGCGGAGGAGGCGAAAAAAGAAAATGCCGAAACGGAGACTGAGGAACAACAGGCTGCGGAAGAGGTGAAAAAGGAAAATGCCGAGACGGAGACTGAGGAACAGCAGGCTACGGAAGAGGCGAAAAAGGAAAATGCCGAGACGGAGGCTGAGGAACAACAGGCTGCGGAGGAAGCAAAAAGAGAAAATACGGAAGAAGACAATGTGGAACAACAAACAAATGAGAAAATGGAAGAAATGAAACAGGAAAATCAGGAACAGCAACCGCAGGCAGCGGAAACGCAGGCGGTACAGGGACAGGAACCGGCACAGGACGGGCAACCGCAGGCGAAGACGCAAAGACCGAACCTGATAGCGGACGGCGACGTGGACTGGAAGGAACTGGAACGGTTCGGGGTGAAAAAAGAGAATCTGTCTGAAAAGGACATGAAAGCTTTGATGAACTACGGCAAGACAAATCTGGTGACGGTGAACCCGACCTTCGGCGGTGATAGCTACGAGCTGCAAGCCCGACTCTCGTTCCAGAAGACGGAAGACGGCAAGTTGAAGCTCACTCCCCACTTCGTTCGCCACGAGCCGAGGCTTGACATTCCCCATAACGGCTATACCTTCACAGATGAGGACAAGAAGAAACTGAAGCAGACAGGCAATCTGGGCAGGCTGGTGGATGTGGCGGATACGAAAACCGGTGAGATGCGTCCGTCGTACATCAGCATCGACCGCCTGACGAATGAAATCGTGGACATTCCGGCAAGCAAGGTACGTATCCCGGACAGAATCGGACTGACGGAACTGTTAAAACCGGAACAGGACATCCTGCGTGCAGGACTGGCACTGCCCAAGGAGGTGACGCTGAAGAACGGGCGCAAGTTTGAAGCCGTGTTGCAGGTGAGTGCGGAGAAACGCGACGTGGAGTTTGTGCCGGAATATCTGTGGCAGGGGCAATCGCAGAGACGTGGAAACGGACAGGAGAAGAAACAGCAGAACCCGGAAGCCCCGGATGTTCCCGGACAGCAGCAGAAGGAAGCCGGGAGTCAGGAGAACGGACAACGGCGCAACCGCTCGTGGACAAACGAGGACGGCAGCATCCGCCCGATAGGGAAATGGAAGGACGACATATTTACCGAACAGCAGAAGGCGGACTATGTGGCGGGCAAGACCGTGGTGCTCGCCAACGCGAAGGACGACCAAGGACAGCCCTGCACGAAATATCTGAAGTTCAACCGCGAGAAAGGCAGACCGCTGACCTATTCGGAAAACCCTGACCTGGCACAGACCGTTGCCCCGTCGAACGAGAGCCGCACACAGCTTGCGGTGAACAACGAGGGCAAGACGAACGAGGCCACCAGACATGTGAAGGAGCCGCTTCAGCAGGGACAGACCGCCCCGAAGGACGACACCCAGAAACAACAGCAGGAAAAACCGAAGAAGAGCAAAGGCATGAAGGTATCCTGAGTGCCACCACTAAATCCATTACAAGAGAATAAACAACGGATTGAAACGGGGCCTCATGCGCCATGTACCGCATATCCCACGGATAACCGGCGTACCCCGTTCCACTCCACAAGGAACAAAAGTATCAATGATTAAAACAGAAAATGTATGATTACCATATTGGCAGAAAAACCGAGCGTGGCACGTGAGATAGCACGCATCGCCGGAGCAACAAGAAAGGAAGAAGGATTTTATACAGGAAACGGCTACCATGTGACATGGGCACTGGGGCATCTGGTACAACCTGCCCTGCCTGAGGGCTACGGCTTCAAGGGATTCAGCAGGGACAGCCTGCCGGTGATACCGGAGGAGTTCATGCTGATACCTCGCCAGGTAAAGACGGACAAGGGCTACAAGGCGGACGCGGCAGCGGTGAAACAGATAAAAGTGATTACGAAACTGTGGAACGAGAGCGACGGCATAATAGTGGCAACGGACTGCGCACGCGAAGGGGAACTGATATTCAGATACCTGTATGCCTATACGGGCTGTACGCTTCCCTTCCGCCGCCTGTGGATAAGCTCGCTTACGGACACTGCCATCCGCAAGGGATTGAAGGAACTGAAGGACGGGCATGAATATGATGACCTGTATCTGGCGGCAAAGGCACGCAGCGAGGCGGACTGGCTGGTGGGCATCAACGGCACGCAGGCACTGACCGTAGCCGCCGGAGGGGGCACGTATTCGGTAGGACGCGTGCAGACACCCACGCTGGGTATGGTCTGCAAGAGGTACTGGGAGAACAGACGCTTTACACCGGAACCGGTACACCAGCTGCATTTCTCGGTGACACCGGCGGGTACGGATACGGTAGTGAAGTTCTCCTCGGTAAAGAAATGGCAGGACAAGGAAGAGGCGGCTGCATCATACAATAAGGTAAAGGAGAAGATGTGCGCCACCGTCACCAAGGTGGAAAAGAAGGAGAAGGTGGAGAACCCGCCGCTGCTGTACGACCTGACCACACTGCAGAAGGAGGCGAACACGAAACACGGATTCACGGCGGAACAGACGCTGGAGCTGGTGCAGAAGCTCTATGAAGCGAAGCTCGTCACCTATCCGAGAACATCGAGCCGCCATATTCCGGAAGATGTGTTTGCTGAAATACCGCTGCTGTTTGAACGGCTGGCAGGACACTCCGCCCTTGTGGAGAAAATTGAGGAACTGGGAGAACTGAACCGCCGTTGTGTGGATGCCTCGAAAGTGACTGACCACCATGCCCTGCTGGTGACACCCAACCGCCCGCTTGCCCTGTACAAGAACGAGCAGATCATCTACGACATGATTGCCGGACGCATGGTAGAGGCATTTTCGGAGGAATGTGTGAAGGATACGGCTACCGTAGTAGCGGAGGTGGTGCCGGACGCAGGCGAAAGATGCGAGAGCCTGACATTTGATGCGAAAGGCTGCATCGTGCGCAAGGCAGGCTGGCGCGGCGTGTACGGAGAGTACGGCGAGGACAGCGGGAATACGGCATTGCCGGACTGGGCGGAAGGCGACACACTGGTGATGGCAGGATGCTCGATGAGTTCGGGCATGACACGACCGAAACCGCTGCATACGGAAAGTTCGCTGCTGGCAGCGATGGAGACCGCCGGACGCGATGATGTGGAGGATGAGGAGGCACGCCAGGCCCTGAAGGACTGCGGTATCGGCACACCCGCCACACGTGCCGCAATCATCGAAACGCTGCTCAGAAGGGAATACATGGTGCGTGTGAAGAAATCACTGGTGCCGACGGAGAAAGGGCTTGCCCTGTATTCCATTGTCAAGGAGATGGACATCGCCAATGTGGAGATGACCGGACGCTGGGAAGCGGAACTGGCAAAGATAGAACAGGGAAAGACACCGCATGAGGCTTTTATGAGGGACATAGAAAGCTATACCCGCAAGATTACCACGGACCTGCTTGCGTGTGACCGCATTTTCGGACATAAGGCATCGGGCTGTACCTGCCCCAAATGCGGCACGGGCACGATGCAGTTCTACGGCAAGATTGTGCGCTGCGACAATCCGGACTGCCTGCTGCCCGTGTTCCGCCAGATAGCGGGCAAGACACTCACCGACGAGGAAATGACCGGTCTGCTGACGGAAGGAAAGACGGCGATGCTCGGCGGGTTCAAGAGCAAGCAGGGCAAGCCCTTCAGCGCTGCGGTGACTTTTGATGCGGAGTTCAACACGAAGCTGGTGTTTGCGGAGAGCAAAGGCGAAAGAAAAGGTACGAAAACGAAAGGAAGAAGAAAATAATGAGTAATTTTGCCACTGATTCATGTCATAATCTGTTTCAACCTGGTTGTACTTTTTATTTACATGGATTTAGTGGTGACTGATTGTCGGCTGCACTCGGCATAGTTCTGACAAGTCCGACTCTGCCCTCATTTGCACGACAATTAGTGGTGGCACCCGGAGGGATACCGGGTGCCTTTTTCCTTTTCATTTCCATAATCATTTATCCACTAAATCCATCATAAAATGAAACAGAACAAGAAAACCGCTCCGGCGGAGCTGTCCTACTACGGGCTGTATCTGCTGGACTATCTGAGAAAATATCATCCGGACAAAGTATCAGACACCCCATTCATTGCAGGAAGGGAGGAAGCCGCCTCGGAAACATTCGAGAAGGAAAGGACGGCGGGAAGTACGGTGGAAGCCGCACAGGAGGAAGCCATGCGCGTCCTGCTCGAAGGGCTGCACTTCTCCCCCTACACACTGCTGCTTGAGGTGGTGGAAAACGAGTTTTTCGAAGAGGTGCAGGAACAGGAACGCGAGGCGTTCTGCCGGGAGATATTCCCACACCTGAAAAACCTGTTTGCCGGCTATCCCACAACGGACGACACATTCGCCCTGTCGCCCGAACATGACCTGCTCTATACGGAGCTGACGGGTGCGATAATGCTTTATCTGGAGGCTTATGGCGTTTAACAAGAAGCAGAAGCTCAGGGAAAACATCGAGGCGATACGGACGGCATTCACACTGGAGAAGGAACAGCGTACGCCCACCGCACGGGAACGGGCGCTGCTGGAGAGGTACTGCGGCTTCGGGGGACTGAAGTGCATACTGAATCCCGCCAGAGAACTGACGGATGCCGTACACTGGGCGAAATCAGACCTCGAACTGTTTGCCCCGACGGTGGAGCTGCACCGTCTGATACGGGAGAACAGCCGGGACGAAACGGAGTACAGGCGGTATGTGGACTCGCTGAAGGCATCGGTACTGACGGCATTCTATACGCCGCAGGCCATTGCGGACACCATAGCGGACGTGCTGCACGACCGCAAGGTACGCCCAAGGCTGGTGCTGGAGCCGTCGGCGGGTATGGGCGCGTTCATCAGCCCGGTATTGTCGAACAATCCGCAGGCGGAGGTGATGGCATTTGAGAAAGACCTGCTGACGGGCAAGATGCTCGGACACCTGTACCCGCAGCAGAAGATACGCACGGAGGGCTTCGAGAAGATAGAGAAGCCTTTCCTGAACCATTTTGACCTTGCCATCTCCAATATCCCTTTCGGGGATTTCGGAGTGTTCGATGCGGAGTTCAGCCGCAGCGCATCCTTCGGCAGACGTTCGGCACAGAAAGCCATCCATGACTATTTCTTTCTGAAAGGTCTGGATGCGGTGCGTGACGGCGGCATCGTGGCGTTCGTCACCTCGCAGGGGGTACTGAACAGTTCGAGGGTCTCCGTCAGAAACGAGATGTTCAGCAAGGCGAATCTGGTATCGGCAATACGACTGCCCAACAACCTGTTTACCGACAATGCAGGTACGGAAGCCGGCAGCGACCTGATCATCCTGCAAAAAGACCTGCAAACGAAGGGACTGACACAGGAGGAACGGGTGCTGACCATCATACAGACGGAACATAACGGCGGACTGACGGACAACGCCTATTTCGCCTACCACACGGAACGTATCATACATACCGATGCGAAGAGGGGTACCGACCCGTACGGAAAACCGGCGATGGTATATACGCACAGCGGAGGTGTGGAGGGTATTGCCATGGACCTGTACAGGATGCTGTCGGAAGACCTGTCGGCACGGCTGGACATGGAACGCTACAACGGCATGGGGCATGAAAGAGAGGATGTGCGGCAGAACATTGCCGTACAGACTGAGGGTATTGAGGTGAAAAGAGAAAACTCCGCTTCGGTTGCGAGAGAGCTGGAGGAGGCGAAAAGAGAAAATATCCATCCGGTTGCGGGTGAACGGGAGGAGGTGAAAAGAGAAAACTCCGCTTCGGTTGCGAGAGAACTGGAGGAGGCGAAAAGAGAAAATACCCATCCGGTTGAGGGTGAACGGGAGGAGGTGAAAAGAGAAAACTCCACCTCTGTTGCTGGTATCGCGGACGGGACAAAACGGGAAGAAAACAGTGTGCAGCCGAAAGTGCAAGCGATGACCGGCATGTCGCAGGAAGCGCAAAGCAGGCAGACGGGAGGAACGGTAATGGACCTGTATGACCTGTTCGGCTATACGCAGGAGGAAAGACGGATGGCTGAACAGGGCCTGAAACCGGACAGGAAGAAAGGCGGAAAGTACAAAGGGAAGAAACCAGTGCAGCCGACACTGTTCTCCCTGCCAGCGGAGGATACGGGAAGGACAACGGACAAGGGAAATGCGGAAGCGATTGCCGGCATCACCCCGGAAGAGGCACGCGAAATGGACGAAATCATACGCGGCGGAACGGATGCGCCGACGGCTGCCGAAACGGAGGCGGCTGTCCCGACAACGGAAAAGACGGGACCCGGCACCGCAACGGAAGAATCCTATGATCCGGAAGATGAAGTGTACCGCAGTCTGGACTGGGAAACGAACCCGCCCATCAACGGATTCTATGAAATGATGATGGACCTCACGCCGGAACGACGTGCGGAGCTGCGCCGGCTGGGAAAGACGAAGATGGAGGCCAACGCCGCCAGACAAGCGGCCGGAACAACGGAGGCGAAAAGAGAAAAAGCCGATGCAGGGAAAACGGCGGAAACGGAGGATACGACTGCTACGGTAGTCTATCCGGTGGAAAACGGATTCGAGGCGGAAAGAAAGCGCCGGATTGCGGAGGTGGAAGAAGCCATGCGCCGTAAGGAAGCCGCCCTGACACCGGAAGAACGGCAGCGCAAACGGGAGGAGGAAATGATGCCGCGCCCGTTCAAGGGCATACTGGAGCCGCACCTGAAGGACGGCTCGCTGGCATGGGAATACACGGCAGGCGTACGATTCCAGGTGGGCGTGCTGAAGGATGTCACCCGCTACGGCGCCACATTCCAGCCGCTGGACATGGACGGGATGCAGGCACAGAAGGCACAGCTATACATAGACCTGCGCAACACCTACGAGCGGCTCTATGCCTACGAAGCGGAGAAGCACGAGGAGAACGAAATGCTGCGCCGCCACCTGAACACCTACTATGACGAGTTCATGATGCGTTACGGCTGCCTGAACGCCAAGCAGAACGTGAAGCTGCTGATGATGGACGCTTCGGGACGCAACATGCTGGCACTGGAACGCAGCGAGGGCGGCACGATGGTGAAGGCGGACATATTCGACCGCCCCGTTTCCTTTTCGCAGGAAACGACCGTCACAGCGGAATCGCCGGAGGAAGCCCTGTCCGCGTCGCTTAACCGCTACGGCGGGGTGAACCTGCCGTATATGGAATCCCTGTGCGACATGCCGCAGGCGGACATGCTGGAAGCACTGAAAGGACGGGTGTTCTACAACCCGATGGCGGGTAACTACGAGATAGCCGACCGCTTCATCGCCGGTAACGTGGTGGTGAAAGCGAAGGAGGTGGAGGAATGGGTAAAGGGACACGGGGAGCACGGGATGATGCCGCAGGCACGGGAGGCTCTGGAGGCTTTACGCGAGAACATACCCGAACAGATTCCGTTTGAGGAACTGGACTTCAACTTCGGGGAACGGTGGATACCCACGGGCGTGTATGCCGCCTACATGAGCCGCCTGTTTGAAACGGACGTGCGGATAAGCTACTCGGAGAGCCTCGACGAGTATTCGGTGGCGTGCAGCCACAGGACGATGAAAATCACCGACGAGTTTCTGGTGAAGGGATACTACCGCCACTATGACGGGATGCATCTGCTGAAGCACGCCCTGCACAACACCTGCCCGGACATGATGAAGAAGGTGGGCGAGGACGAGCACGGGAAAGACATCAAGGCACGCGACAGCGAGGGCATACAGCTGGCGAACGCGAAGATTGACGAAATCCGGGGTGGCTTCACCGAATGGCTGGAAGAACAGTCGCCGGAGTTCAAGAAACGGCTGACGGACATGTATAACAACAAGTTCAACTGCTTCGTACGCCCGAAGTACGACGGAAGCCACCAGACCTTTCCCGGACTTGACCTGAAAGGGCTGGGAATCACCGATCTGTACCCCAGCCAGAAGGACTGCATCTGGATGCTGAAACAGAACGGCGGAGGAATAGCCGACCACGAGGTGGGCACCGGCAAGACGCTGATCATGTGCGTGGCTGCATATGAGATGAAGCGGCTGGGGCTGGTGCACAAGCCGATGATTATCGGGCTGAAAGCCAACGTGCGCGAGATAGCGGAGACCTACCGCAAGGCATACCCCAACGCAAGAGTGCTGTATGCCTCGGAAAAGGATTTCGAGGCGGCAAACCGCGTGCGCTTCTTCAACGACATACGGAACAACGACTGGGACTGCGTCATCATGTCGCACGACCAGTTCGGGAAGATACCGCAGTCGCCGGAACTGCAACAGCGGATATTGCAGGCGGAGCTGGACACGGTGGAGGAAAATCTGGAGGTGCTCCGCTCGCAGGGCAAGGATGTGTCACGCGCCATGCTGAGGGGATTGGAGAAGCGCAAGTTCAACCTGACGGCCAAGCTGGAGAAGGTGGAGCACGCGATAAAGTCAAGGACGGACGACGTGGCGGACTTCAGGCAGATGGGTATCGACCACCTCTTCGTGGACGAGTCGCACCAGTTCAAGAACCTGACATTCAACACAAGACATGACCGTGTGGCGGGTCTGGGAAACTCGGAAGGCAGCCAGAAGGCACTGAACCTGCTGTTTGCCATCCGCACCATTCAGGAGCGGACGGGAAAAGATCTGGGGGCGACGTTCCTGTCGGGCACGACCATCAGCAACTCGCTGACGGAGCTGTACCTGCTGTTCAAGTACCTGCGTCCGAAGGAGCTGGAAAGGCAGGACATCCGATGCTTTGACGCATGGGCGGCAATCTTCGCCAAGAAGACGACGGATTTTGAGTTCAATGTGACGAACAACATCGTGCAGAAGGAACGCTTCCGCTACTTCATCAAGGTGCCGGAGCTGGCGGCGTTCTACAACGAGATAACGGACTACCGCACGGCGGAGGACGTGGGTGTGGACAGGCCGGACAAGAACGAGATACTACACCACATATCCCCCACACCCGACCAGGAGTATTTCATCAAGCAACTGATGGAATTTGCCAAGACGGGCGATGCCACACTGCTCGGCAGATTGCCGTTGTCGGAAACGGAGGAGAAGGCGAAGATGCTCATCGCCACGGACTACGCGCGGAAGATGGCACTGGACATGCGCATGATAGACCCGGAATATGAAGACCACCCGGACAACAAGGCGAGCCACTGCGCCAAGATGATTGCGGAGTATTACCACAGATACGACGCACAGAAAGGTACGCAGTTCGTATTCTCCGACTTGGGTACTTACCAGCCGGGCGGGTGGAACGTATATACCGAAATCAAGCGCAAATTAGTGGAGGACTACGGCATACCCGCCCATGAAATCCGCTTCATTCAGGAATGCAAGAGCGAGAAGTCAAGGAAAGCGGTGATCGAAGCGATGAACGAGGGATATGTGCGCGTGCTGTTCGGCTCGACCTCGATGCTCGGTACGGGCGTGAACGCCCAGCGCAGGGCGGTGGCCATCCACCACCTCGACACGCCGTGGCGTCCGTCCGACCTCGCCCAGCGTGACGGACGGGCGGTGAGAAAGGGCAACGAGATAGCGAAGCTGTATGCAGATAACAAGGTGGACGTAATCATCTATGCGGTGGAAAAGTCGCTGGACAGCTACAAGTTCAACCTGCTGCACTGCAAGCAGACGTTCATCTCGCAGCTCAAGAGCGGCGCGATGGGCGCACGTACCATCGACGAGGGGGCGATGGACGAGAAATCGGGCATGAACTTCTCGGAGTACATGGCGTTGCTCTCCGGCAACACCGACCTGCTGGACAAGGCGAAGCTCGAAAAGAGGATAGCCTCGCTGGAGGGAGAGCGCAAGTCCTTCAACAAGGGCAGGCGCGAGTCGGAGCTGAAGCTGGAGGAAAAGACGCTGGCATTAAGGAACAACCAAGCCGCCGTAGCCGCCATGACGGAGGACTGGGAGAAGTTCACGGCTGCCGCACAGACAGACCGGGAGGGCAACCGGCTCAACCTGATAAAGATTGACGGGCTGGATTCGGCAGGCGAAAAGACAATCGGCAAGCGCCTGCAGGAGATAGCCAGGAATGCCACGACGGGCGGGCAGTACAAGCGCGTGGGCGAACTGTACGGCTTCCCCATCGAGGTAATCAGCGAGCCGACGCTCAGGGACGGACTGGAATTTACCGACAACCGTTTTGTGGTGAAGGGAAATCTCAGGTACAACTACAACAACGGGCATCTGGCAATGGCTGACACACACGCTGCCGCCATGAACTTCCTGAACGCACTGGAGAGGATACCGGGTATCATCGACCAGCATCAAAAGAGGAACGAAGTGCTGGAGCAGGAAATCCCGCAACTCCAAGCGATAGCCGGCAAGACATGGAAGAAGGAGGACGAGCTGAAACAACTGAAGTCCGAACTCGCCGCACTGGACCGCAAGATACAGCTGGAGCTGGCTCCACCGACGCCGGAAAGCACGGAAGAGAACCGGCAAGGCAGCGCGAAGAAACAGACGGAACAGCAGACGGAAAGCCCGCACGCGGACTTCGTGCGCAGCCATCTGGTTATCGGAAGACCGGGGCTGACGGAACCGAAGGGCATGAAGCTGTAGTCAAAGTGAATTATATTATCATTTTATGTAACACAATAACTACTTCCGAAAACACGGAAGAGTTATATGTGTTACATTTTATTTGTTATCCAGTACTAAATAAAAGACATAGAATTTATGTTATAGCCGATTTACTTAAAAAAAATCACAGAATAATCATTCTAAATGAAAACTTTATCATATATTTGGGGAAATGATACAATACATAAAAAGGTATGGACAAGAAATGCCGACAACACGAACAGATTGTCCTATATCCAGAGGAGCGGGACGGCAGACACTGCATAAGAATTGACTATGCGGGAAACCCGACAATTGCCCATTTGTTGTATAGTGATCATGGTGTGATAATAGATAATGCCGGTATCGCCAGAATATATAAAGAAAAGTTCAATCTTTCTGAATTTTATGACCGATATTCCCCACACGCATACATTGATTACAGCAGGGTTTATGTAAGGCATCCCAAGCCCAAACGGGAATACACGCTGCCGGAAGGCTATCTTGAACTGCTGGAACAGAAACGGTACAGCCCATCGACCATAAAAACCTATCGTGCCTATTTCAGCGACTTTATGGAATACCATAAAGACCGCAACATCGACCGCCTGAAAGTGGCTGACATCAACAAATATATCCTCTATCTTGTAAACGAAAAGAAAATATCGGTATCGCAGCAGAACATGCGCATCAACGCCATCAAGTTCTACTACGAGCAGGTAAAGGGCGGACAGCGCCAATACTATGGCGGCATTACCCGCGCGAAGGAATACAAGTCACTGCCCGAAGTGCTGAGCCGTAATGAGGTGGCCCGTATCCTCGCGTGCCTGTCGAACCGGAAGCACCGCTGCATGATTTCATTGATATACTCAGCCGGATTACGGCGGAGCGAGCTGCTGAACCTCACCCCGAAGGACATCATAAGCGAAAGGATGCTTGTGCGTATCATGGGCAAAGGACGTAAATGCCGGTATTCGCTGCTGTCGGAAAAGCTACTGAAGGATCTGAGGGAATATTTCAAGGAGTACAGACCGCAGAAATGGCTGTTCGAGGGAGAGACACCCGGAGAACAGTATTCCGCAAGTGCGCTGGTAAAGGTACTGAAAGAAGCCGCCAGCCGTGCCGGGATCAAGCACCGGGTACATGTTCACATGCTTCGCCATTCGTTTGCCACCCACCTGCTGGAGCAAGGAACAGATCTGAGAACCATACAGGAACTGCTGGGGCATAATGACATCAAGACTACCTCAATCTATCTTCATGTGACGAGCGCACACAAGTCAAGTATACCCAATCCGCTTGATTCACTGGATGATTCATAGGGTGCAGCTATTAGAGATTAGGAAACACACCTGCCGGGTGTCGGTTATCGAAATATCCTACACCTAAAGGTGCATTTATAAACAAATTATCTATAATAAATAGGAGGCAAAAATGATGAACGATTTAGAAGAAATTTGGGAACAGAGTTTTTCTCAACTCGGGTATAAGTTAGATTTAGTTAAGCCCGACTATCAAGAAATGGAACATGATGATAGGATGATAGCATCCCTATATTGGTTGGAATTGGAGATGTATAATGGTGGTTTTGTTCAATTTTTCTGTAATTGGGGGTATGATGCTTATTTACTTGCTGTTGAAGGTTTAGAACAAATAGGAGCTATTAATACCAAAGAGCTTTTATTGAAAGCTTATTCTATCATTGAAAAGTTTGAAGATGATGAACGTCTTGAAGAATTATGGGACTTACCTAAATATCTTACCGAGTCAGATGATGACGAGTTATCGAAAATAGATGAAGAGTATTGGCAAGATAAGGAACAAATTTCAAGGCTTATGCTTCTAAAGTTTCATCCTGATTCAATAAAGAATATAGATAACAAGGAAAGTTAACCCCTGAACGGTGTTCCTTTCCAAACCATTAGATACAATTAGAAATGAATATACCAACTGCAATAAAGGAAATCCTTGTTCATAATCCATGGGATGAGTTTAATTTTCAAATGATGAAGGAGTGTTATATAGACAAGCTAAGACAATCTTATT
>ENA-UPXB01001063-UPXB01001063.1-human-gut-metagenome-genome-assembly--contig:-NODE-1063-length-19380-cov-3.659949_pt1 | contig 19380 bp, 20 predicted proteins | sample MGYA00250055_ERZ773386 | MGnify/ENA primary metagenome ERZ773386 (study PRJEB29103, sample SAMN06111974) | human gut metagenome | biome: human gut; feature: ankylosing spondylitis patient; material... | reverse complement strand
GGCGTCAGGGTCATCCGTACGATACGGTTGGAACCAATATATGATCAAGCACGAGCAAACATGCACATACTAAAATACTATTCGCTAAGAAAAACTGCATGTCCGGACTGCCTCTCCAGCTTGGATCGTAATACAGATACGCTCCTGCCATCGTGCCACAGACGACGAGCGACAACACGGTTCCGCTCCGGTTCCAGAATTCCATCGGGCGCGTCAGGAATTTTAACCCCCTCACAAAGCTTTCTGCATACGCCTCCTCATCGCCTCCGCACAGTCCAAAGCCTTTTTTGTTTTCATATTGCCGGCACATATTGCGAAGCTTCTTTCGTTTTGTCTCTCCCAGATTTGTCGATGCTCGCACCATTTTACTCATGTAAGCATTTGCCAGTATCTTCATAAGCACTCCTAACACGCCTAACCCCCATAGTATGTAGACCCCGGTTGAAACTTCCATGATTTTTTGCAGCATACAAAATCCCTCCATTAAGATTTTTTGGACCGACAGCCTTTTTTTCTCCTCACTGTCTGATGGCGATTATAGAGAAGGTGAACTTCAGAATGCAACCCCTGTTCGGTCGTAAAAATCCTTGTAAATGTGACAGAAAATATGGGTTTAAGGAACTTTATATTTATGCTATAATAGGAACGCGAAACGTATAATATAATTGTTACACACGAGAAAGGATGATACACAATGACATATAAGACAAAGGGAACCTGTTCCCAGATGATCGAGTTTGAGATTACAGATGGCAAGGTGCATAATGTGAAATTCACGGGCGGCTGTAATGGTAACTTAAAGGGCATCGGACAGCTTGTGGAGGGCATGGATGCAGAGGAAGTTATCAAGCGGCTGGAAGGCACAACGTGCGGATTCAAGAGCACATCCTGCCCGGATCAGCTTGCACAGGCATTAAAGCAGGCACTTCACGCATAGGTTAAAGGTATAAGTAGGAGGATCAACCATTCATGAAGCGTATTATATTAACCGGTGGCGGAACCGCTGGTCATGTAACACCCAATATGGCTCTCGTTCCAACCTTAAAGGAGCGCGGATATGATATTCAATATATCGGCTCTTATGATGGAATGGAGAAAAAACTGATTGAAGATATGGGCATTCCATATCACGGAATTGCAACCGGAAAGCTGCGCCGCTATTTCGATCTGCGCAACTTCTCTGATCCATTTCGCGTGATCAAAGGCTTCAACGAAGCGAAAAAACTGATGAAGGAGTTAAAGCCGGATGTTGTATTTTCCAAAGGCGGCTTTGTCTCTGTCCCTGTTGTTCTCGCCGCAAGTGCGAAGAAGATTCCATGTATTATCCATGAATCTGATATGACACCGGGACTTGCAAACAAGATCAGTATTCCAAAGGCATCCAAGGTGTGCTGCAACTTCGCAGAGACAATGGAGAATCTTCCTGCAGGAAAAGCAGTTGTAACCGGTACACCGATCCGTCAGGAATTATTTGCCGGTGACGCTGTAAAGGCGATGACCTTCTGTGGCTTTACAGAGGTTCGTCCAACTCTTCTGGTAATCGGCGGAAGCTCTGGCAGCGTACGTGTCAATGAAGCGATCCGTTCATGTCTCCCGGAACTGACGAAGAAATATAACGTCATTCACCTCTGCGGAAAAGGAAATATCGACGAAAGCTATAACGGAACTGCGCATTATGTCCAGTTCGACTACATCAAGCAGGAGCTTGCTGACTTGCTCGCATTAGCAGATATCGTTGTCTCCCGTGCGGGTGCCAATGCTATATGCGAACTTCTGGCACTCCGCAAACCAAGCGTTCTGATTCCATTATCGCTTGCAGCGAGCCGGGGCGACCAGATCTTAAATGCACAGTCCTTCGACAAGCGCGGCTACGCCAAGCTGTTGTTAGAGGAAGACCTGACAAACGAGTCACTGCTTGCCGCAGTCAATGAAGTGTACGAAAATCACGATCATTACATCAAGGCAATGGAACTTTCCACGAAGTCCGACGCCATCACGATGATCTGTGATATGATTGATGAGTTAGCAAACAAATAAAAACAAAAGTCCCCTGAATGGCGCTCTGATCTGTTACAGTCAGACCCCGACTCAGGGGATTTATTTTTCTCACTCTTTTATACCGGCGTTCTTGAAAAACGCTCTTTTATCTTCTCAATTCCATCTATCACCAGACGATTTCGGAACAATATCATAATCGCGAAATATCCAATTGCACCAATTGAAACGGTCAACGCAATCGTCAGAAGATCCGAATACTGACTATGTGCACACCAGTTATAGCAACACACAATCGGAATACATGCAATCAAGCTTTGACCGAGCTGCCGGCCAAGCTTTGTGATCGGATACATATGCCGGGCTTTGATACTTGCATAAATGAAGATTGCCAGTTCCGCTGCAACCGTACTGGCTGCGGCACCAAATTTCCCATATACCGGAATGGTCAACGCATTTAAACAGACATTTGTAACTGCGCCAATCACAACACCAGTCGATGCCCACCGGTCTTTCCGGTGTATGATAAACAACTGATTGATCAGGAAGCTGTTAAAGGTTGCAACGATAACATTCAACATCAACACCTGCATCGTAGATGTTACACCCAGATATTTGCTGCCCGCAAACAAATGCAGCACCTGCCGACTCAGACAGAACATGCCAATCGCCATCGGAATATTAAAGAGCAATATAAGCCGCGCGGTCAGATCATTCAGATTCTCCGCCTGTTCCTCATCCCGCTCCATCATGTACGCGACGCGTGGACGAATTACCGCATATAACGCACTGAAGAATGACGTTAACACAGATGCAATCTTAATCGCTGCCGCGTAAAGTCCGACCTCGGTATCATCCCCGGTAATATAACCAAGCATAGAACGATCCATAACCAGATACACCGCCGACGCAACATCCAACAGGAAAATATACGACATCGGCTTCAAATGAATCCGCAGCTTCTTACTGATCCGCAACTTGAACTTCACGTATTTTCTTGCCCGGATGAAATTCATCACATTTGATCCAACACTTGAAATCACCAATGTTAATGCGTAAATCATATAATCTTCTTCGGATTTCACACATGTGAAAAGCAACACGACCGATACGATCTGCATGACAAACGAACGAATCGTAATATACTGATATTCCTCATAGATGGTAAAGAGCCATTCCACGCCGATCGCAGACAAGATAATCGTCGTCGAGAAAAGCAGCATCAACGTCCGATATCCCGCAAGTTTGGGAATCGCAAGTGCAGCAAAAAAAAGCACATATGCAAGTGCAGAAGTCATCAGATTGATGGACAGCATATCACTTGCAAATTCATCCATTTTCTTTCGGTCATCCCGAATACGGGCACCCTCTCGGATTGCATAGCCGCCAATGCCAAACGCCTGCAACAACGTGAAGTATGTCATGTTCGCCTGCGCATAATCGACCTTACCGAGTGCCTCCGGTCCTAAAACTCTGGAAGAATACGGGAATGTAATGAGCGGTATGATCACACCCATCATCGTCCGCATCATATTAAATATGAAATTAACACCTAAGGATCGCTTCTTTTCCAACTTAATATTTCCCCTATCATCAATCTCTATAAAAAAGAAAAGCTGTCACATAAAACGTAACAGCTTTTTTTAAAATAATTCCTTTTCCAACTGGAAGATGAAACTGTCAAGCAGTTGCATACGCTTCGTATATTCTGCTCTGGCTGCATCTGTCTTGCATCTTCGAATCTTCGGTTTGTTGTTTCTATAATAATTCTTGATTCGATAATAGGCTTTCTTGTAGCTCGCCTCATCCTCACATGCTGTCGCCATCGAATCCCACAGCACACTGATTGCTCCAACCTCATCAAGCAGATCGGCATCCATCACAATCTTACATTCCAGCGACAGATCAACATCCGAATCCTTGTCCTCGTGAATCATAATAATCTCTCCCACGCGTCGGATCGTCTCCGGATCAATTCCAATGCTATCCATGTATTCTACAGCAAGCTCTGCACCAACTTCTCCATGTGGACGTTCATCATCCCATCCAATATCATGAAGCAAAGCTGCAAGTACGATCACATCCAGATCTCCGCCAAGCTTTGACTGCAGCTTGATCGCCCATCGATACACACGCATCGTGTGCTCAAACCGGCTACGGAATGGATAGTTCGAAGGCCTGCCGTTCTCAGAAGTCATCTTCTTCACATATTCAATTACTTCTGCATAATTTACACTCATGCCGTTGTTTTTGCCACCCGATTCTTTTGTTCTTCCCAAAGTTAGGTATCATTTACCTATCTCTAAAATGATACCATTTTTTTACCAAAAATACCACATGTATTTTATATTTTTTTAACCGTGCGGCTGGTGTTGTGAAGCTCTCATGAGCGTTACCACGGCAGTTAACTCAGTCCCGGCTGCCTCGCGGCGCACAGAAGGTTCTACTTAGTGCTGCTTCGTTCCCGACCTGACACGGTTCATAGATTCCTGTCGCGCAAGACCAAAACATCAACGCCACTTACCATGGGCAGCCTCACAAGAAGACAACCCGAAACCAGCCATCACCCCCTCTGTAGCGGATTGAGGGTACAGGGCACCGCTATCTCCCCGGCTGCACGGAAATTTTATAACAAGTCCACGCATATCCATCGAAAAGTCTGTTTCTTATAAACCCCATATCGACAGATACCTCTTTAGTATATAAAAATAATTATGTAAAGTCAAGACATCCCATTATTTTCTTTTAACGCGGCTGCCTTCTTTTTTGCACGCAGCTCCGCGAAAAAACCGGACATCATCGCTGAACATTCTGTTTCCATGATTCCCCGTGTTACTTCCACCTGATGATTAAACTGCTTCATATCAAGCAGATTTAAAATGGAACCGGCACATCCTGCCTTCGGATTCATACATCCGATCACGACCTTCGGAATCCGCGCCTGCACGATCGCCCCGGCACACATCTGGCAAGGCTCCAACGTCACATACATTGTGCAATCCTCCAGCCGCCAGTCACCCAGCACCTTGGACGCTTTTTTGATTGCCATGATTTCTGCATGCGCAAGTGTCGTCTTGTCCACGTTCCGCCGGTTGTAACCACGCGCGATCACCTTTCCTTCATAGACGATCACACATCCGATCGGCACATCACCGTTTGCTGCCGCCTTCTTCGCAAGCGTGATTGCCTGCCGCATATATCGCTCATCCTCACTCAATTTCCTCATATTGTACCTCATTTCCGTATCATTTTATTGTCTGTTCCCATAAAATGTACTATACTGACCTCATGGCTGCATGATACAAGAATCGTTCCTGTATTCCACAGTCACAAACGTCAGAAAGGAGACGCTCATGGGACCACTGATAAAATATACAAATCGCTTAATCCTGCGCGTAGAAAATGAATCAAAAGCCAAACAAGTCTTAGATCTCTATCTGCGCAATCGTCTCCCATTCGAGCAGTACGAGCCAACGCGTCCGGCATCCTTTTACACGCAGGACTACCACTGGTCTTCCCTGCACCGCGAATACATCGCTTACACGATGGGAACCTTCCTGCGTTATTACATCTATTTAAAAGACCGCCCGGATAAGATCATCGGCGCTATCAATTTCAATATTTTTCGCACCTCCCGCGAACCATACGCTGAGATCGGCTACAAAATTGACGCCCTCTATCAGAACCGCGGCATCGCATATGAAGCCTGCGAAGCGGCGCTCTATGTACTTGAACATGACTACCAGATTCACCGCGTCGATGCCCGCATCCACCCGGAAAATATTGCGTCCATCACACTCGCGACGAAGCTTGGCTTCCGTCCATTACAGTTTGAGCCGCAAAGTGCAAACATCTTAGGACACTACGTTGACCTGATGCGGTACACGAAGCTTCTCTGATTCTACAATTTCAGATACCCAATAACCAAAATTCCCGGTCAGAATCTTCGTTTTCCGCACCGGAATAAACACACGGAATCCAAACATATTCGCCAGATACCGTTCTTTGTTCGTGAAGATTCCAGGAACTCCGATCACATGCAATTCTGCCTTATTCATCTTCACCTTTCCAAGCATCAGATACTGATATTTGTAATACCCATGTGCAAGAAAACTGTTCACGCCCAGCTTCCAGTTCGCCATATCCAGCTTCCCGATATCCTGCGGTGCAATCTTCACGCCATCAACAATCTGACTTCCTGCAAAAAGCGGTAACTTTGGATATGTCGTAAGCATTTCCTCATACCCATTTGCCATGTCCGAAGGAAGTGGAATCTGTGGGATTTCCTCGACAGGTTCCTCTTGCGGCTTTGTCCCGGCACCTGCATATTCCAGCACCGGTTCCTCCTCTTCCGCAAGCTCGTCCTGCCTGTCCGCCACCTGCACCTGCCGCAGATCATACTGCTCCGTCGACCAGATACCGGCTAAAATCTCACCGTCGTCACACACGAAATACACACCATCGTATTCAGGAAATGCTACACCATCTCCTAGCGGGTTGCTCCACGGAAGCTCCACACTTGTCAGGATCGTATCGCGTTCTCCCGCCGCGAACTGCACCGCTGTAAATGGCTTCGCCTGTCCATGCCATAGCAGATACGCATAACACGTACACGCATATTCCTTGTACATTTTCATCCCCATTCGTATTCTCGTCACATCCGTATCTTTGTTGCTGATTCTCTGTACCTTGATGAATCCGGCAATCTCGCATCGCACGAACTCGCGATACCGGTAAATATAAGACACCCATCTCCTCTGCTGCATCACAGACCACGCTCCCCCTTCATGCATTAATACGTACTATATATGTATGCAGAGGGTTGTCTGTTTATCACAAATTTTTTACGACATAATATACATTTATACGCCGCCACACACCCACAGTATCCCCTGCGCGAATACCGCTATAACTGTGATCTACGCTACTCACACAACAGATCAGAAAGCTCTGCGAACTGCGCAAGTGTCAGTGCCTCGCCGCGGATGCTCTCAGAAAGTCCCATCTTCCGAAGTGCTTCTACAACCGCATCCTTGCTGATTGATAATTCGGCGGAGTTATTGATCCCGTTTTGCAATGTTTTCCGGCGCTGATTGAACGACGCACGGATCAGCTTGAACATGAATTTCTCATCCTTCACGACGATTTTCGGCTCTGTATGTCTTGTCAACCGGATTACCGCAGAACCGACATTCGGACGCGGCATAAAACAGTTCGGTGGTACATTTGCCACGATATACGGCTCCGCATAATACTGCACCGCAAGCGACAATGCACCATAGTCCTTGCCGCCCGGACCTGCCTGCATCCGCTCGGCAACCTCCTTTTGCACCATGACCGTGATTGATGTTGCAGGGATATGATTCTCGAACAGTCCCATGATGATCGGCGTCGTAATATAATACGGAAGATTCGCCACGACCTTTACCGGTCTGCCGCCGGTTAATGCCGCGATATCCACCTTCAGGATATCTTCATTTACGACCGTCACGTTATCATACTCCGCAAGTGTCTCGGCAAGGATCGGGAGCAGATTCTTGTCGATTTCGACCGCGAATACTTCCCCTGCCGCCTCGGCTAAATACTGTGTCATCGTGCCGATACCCGGACCGATCTCCAGCACGACATCGTCCTTTGTGATCTCTGCTGCCCGGATGATCTTCTCGATCACATGCCCGTCGATCAGGAAATTCTGGCCAAACCGCTTCTGGAACGCGAAATTATATTTCTGTATGATCTCTATTGTAACCTTGGGATTACTAAGCTTTTCCATTCTATCTCCATTTCTCTACTTCTGAATTTTATACATCTGGTGCGCATTTTTCCATGTCTCTGCATACACCTCATCCACCGGAATATGCTTGATATCAGCGATCGCCTGTGCCACATAGGTAAGCTTCGATGAATCATTGCGCTTGCCGCGGAATGGCTCCGGTGTCAGGTATGGTGCATCCGTCTCAAGTACGATATTTGACAGCGGAATATATGCCACTGCTTCCTTTAATTTCTTCGCATTCTTAAATGTCACCACGCCACCAATGCCAAAATAAAATCCCATATTCAGGAAGTCTCGTGCACTCTCCTTCGAATACGAATAACAATGGATCACACCGCCAATCTCCTCTGCGTGGGAAGCCCGCATGATCTGAATTGTGTCCTGCGCCGCATCCCGGCTGTGGATCGCGATTGGCAACTTTAACTCGCGTGCAATATCCATCTGTCCGGCGAACCATTTGTGCTGCAATGCCTTGTCCGTTTCTTCATAATGATAATCGAGTCCGATTTCACCGATCGCCACGATCTTGTCATGCTTTGCAAGCTCCTTCAGACGCTTGACATTATCAGGATTCTCCAGTTCCGCAACTTCCGATGGGAATATACCAACCACACCGTACAGATTCTCGTATTTTTCTGTCATCCGAACCGTCTCTTCACTCGCCCTGATATTCGTTCCGATGTTCGTCACCGCGTGTACGCCCTGTGCCGGAAATCCAGCCAGAAGCCGCTCGCGATCGTCATCAAAACTCTCATCATCATAATGTGCATGTGTATCAAATATCTGAATCATTTCATTTATCCTTGCCTTACCATAATAATTGCGTTTATTTTACCCTACACCAGATGTTCGTGCAACCCCAGTCGTAAATATCTGTGCATCTATCCTCCGTCCTGCATAAATTCGCCACAATATTCGAGAATTTATTTGGTTCCGCTATTGAAATCCCTTTGTAAATTCGGTAAAATGAACGTTAGGTATATGTTACGCACAAGGAGGAGCATTTTATGACTATTAATGATTATTTAGTTATGGAAGCACTTGATAACATCCTGGAGCAGTGGGCGGCTGCAACACACATGATCGCCGTTGTTCTCGATGATGAAGGTAACTTCCTTTCCAACAAGCTCGGATTTTCCAGAAATAATGTAGAAGCATTTGGCGAGAGCATCGAAGTCGATGACGTCGAGGTTGCAACGGTTGTTGGCGGTCCTTTGGATGAGGATACAGACGAAGAAGTTGTCGAAGCTGCTGCTGCCATTCTGGTTGCCGCTATCCAGAATCTCTTAGAGGCTGGCTACCGCAAGAAGAAATACGAGGAAGCAATCGCTTCTTTCAATGAAGAGATTGCTGGTGCTGCTGCCCTGATCAAGGAGCTTGCCGGAAAATCGCAGGGATTAAAGAAGATTGAGAATAAGCAGAATATCCTTGCACTGAACGCTTCGATTGAGGCTGCACGTGCAGGCGAAGCCGGACGCGGATTCACCGTTGTTGCGCATGAGTTTGGTAAGATGGCACATGAATCAGGTGTTATCAACGACTCCATTCAGAAGACATTACAGAAGCTTGATGCATCCATCAAGAGCTATGACGCTGAATAAACAGCAGGGATTTGAGGATGTGAAAACTTTTTCACAATTAGAACATATTTTAGACACAATTTATTGTTATAGTATGCATTGTAAGAGCTTTTCATATATTTGAATCCTCTCTCCCCTCAAACAAGTGGCGAATTAATTCCCTCCCCGGTTTTTCTCGCCACTTGTTTTCTGTTTATTCCTAATTCACTCACATTGAATTTAATTTGTGAAACGCACATGAATTTGTGTATATTATACCCGCCTCCGTTTCTGCAAATATACGATGTATTGGAACTAAGAAGTACTAGATGTTCTGATATACATATTATACCGTACGCAACCGCCGCCAATTCGCCATCCGTGGCTCAGTGGCGGCTTGGTTGAACATCGTGTTCAACCATTGCTGCATACTTACAGAACATCAAGAACTTCTAAGTCCCAAACATATCTATATTTACAGAAACGGAGACGGGTAAATACACAAATTCAAAGTGCGTTTTCACAGATAAATCAATATCATCAAAGAAAGGAAATATATCATGATTAACGAATTCTACAAGGATATGACAGGAAAAGGTTCCGTTATCCGCCAGTTCTTTGACTATGCGAATAAAAAGGGCGCTGAAATTGGCATGGAAAATATCTACAATTTCTCTATTGGTAACCCTTCCGTTCCTGTGCCACAGGCATTTACAAATCGCATGATCGAACTGTTACAGACCGAAGATCCGGTGAAGCTGCATAGTTACAGCCCATCGCTTGGACTTCCATCTACAAGACAGGCGGTTGCCGATTCTTTGAATAAGCGTTTTGGCATGAACTACACGATGGATCACATCTTCATGACGAGTGCAGCAGCCAGTGCGCTGGCACATGCGCTTCGGTGCGTGACAAAGGATGGCGATGAGGTTATCACCTTTGCACCTTATTTCCCGGAATATGTTCCTTATGTGACAGGAACCGGTGCAAAGCTTACCGTGATTCCTGCCGACATCACCACATTCCAGATCAATTTTGAGGAATTTGAGAAAGCCCTGAACCCGAATGTACAGGCAATCCTCATCAACTCTCCGAATAACCCATCTGGTATCGTTTATTCAACTGCCACGATCACAAAGCTGGCGGATATCCTGCGTGCAAAAGAGAAGGAATACGGACATCCGATCTACCTGATCTCCGATGAACCTTACCGTGAGATTGTATTTGCTGGTGTGGATGCACCATTTATTTCCAAGTTATACGAGAACACGATCTGCTGTTACTCATTCAGTAAGTCCGTGTCTCTGCCAGGTGAACGTATCGGTTACATGGCAGTGAACCCAGCCTGCGAAGACGCAAAGCTTCTCGTACTTATGGCTGGTCAGATCTCCAGATTTACCGGACACAACTGCCCACCTTCCATCATCCAGATGGCTGTGGAGTCTGTGCTTGACCAGACAAGTGACCTGTCAATCTATGAGACGAACAAGAATATTTTATATAAAGAATTGACACGCATCGGCTACGAGATGGTTGAGCCGGGCGGAACCTTCTACATGTTCCCACGCGCCTTGACGGAAGATGCAAATGAATTCTGCTGGCGCGCAGCCAAAGAGCTGAACCTGATCATCGTACCGGGTGACAGCTTCTTATGTCCGGGACATTTCCGAATCTCTTACTGCGTGACAACGGATATGGTCGAAAAAGCCATTCCTTTGTTTGAAAAACTTTACAAATTATATAGATAATTTCCATGTTTTTCTGTATAATGAAGTTTGGTTTAATAGGAGATACATAATTAGGAGGACAAGAATATTATGGCAGAAGAAGCTGGCGCAAGTAAAAAGCCAAAGAAATACACGGGGATCCTGCTTCATCCAACCTCACTTCCGGGGCCTTACGGCATCGGTGAGCTGGGTGCAAGCGCTTATAGATTTGTTGATTTTCTGGAACGTTCGGGATTGAACACATGGCAAGTACTGCCACTCGGACATACCGGATTTGGAGATTCTCCATATCAGCCTTTCTCCGCATTTGCGGGACAGCCGCTTATCATCAGTCTGGATCATCTGAAGGAGTTACATCTTCTTTACGACGAAGACTTCCGGGATATGCCGGCATGGAACGCAGAGCAGATCAATTATGGTGAGTTGATTGAGTTTAAGACAGGGCTTTTGAAGCTTGCTTATTCCCGTTTTCACGACGAATCTTTATCTGATGGTATCCATGACGATCCGGAGATGAAGCAGGCGTACGATAATTTCTGCGAGACATCTGTCTGGCTGGAGGATTACGCATTGTTCATGGCAGGCAAGGACTATCATCAGGGCATGCCTTGGTACATGTGGGAAGATAACCTGAAGAAACCAACCAAGAAGCAGAAGGAAACATGGGCGAAGAAGCTCGATACCGAGATGGGCTACTACAAGTTCATCCAGTTCTTATTCTATTATGAATGGACGACCTTGAAGAAATACGCAAACGATAAGGGCATTTCCATCGTGGGCGATATCCCGATCTTCATGGCTTGGGACAGTGTGGATGTATGGGCAAACCAGAGCCTGTTCCAATTAGATTCCAAGGGGTACCCAACCGTCGTTGCCGGAGTTCCACCGGATTATTTCTCAGCGACCGGACAGTTGTGGGGCAACCCGCTATACAACTGGAAGAAGCATACCGAGACCGGTTATGAGTGGTGGCTGAACCGTATTCGTTACCAGCTGACACTCTGCGATTTCCTGCGAATCGACCATTTCCGTGGTTTCGATAAATATTGGGCGATCCCTTATGGCGAAGAAACCGCCATCAACGGTAAATGGGTAGAAGCACCGGGTGTAAACTTCTTTACACAGCTTGAAGCAACCCTCGGTTATCATCTTCCGATTATCGCCGAAGATCTTGGTGAGATCGATGATTCGGTTATCGAGCTGCGCGACAAATTCGGTCTGCCTGGCATGAAGGTATTGCAGTTTGCATTTGAGAATCCGGAGGAAAATGATTTCCTTCCACACAACTTTGTTCGTAACTGTGTCTGCTATACAGGTACACACGATAACGATACAACCCTCGGCTGGTACAAGCACGCATATGAAGCTTCCAAAGACAAGTTGCGCCGCTACTTCTCAACCGATGGTTATGACATCTGCTGGATTATGATCCGTGCATGCTTTGGCTCTGTTGCTAACATGGCGATCGTACCAATGCAGGATGTATTATGCTTAGATTCCTGGGCACGTATGAACACACCGGGTGTCGGAGAAGGAAACTGGGCATGGAGATACAAAGAAGACGCACTGACACATGAACTTGAAGCAAGATTATATGAAACCTGTAAAATGTTTGGACGATAAGAGGTGTATCTATGAAGACATTGGGAGTTGGAATCGTATTGATGGTGGCACTGTTCTTCTGTCTGCCATACCATCTCTACATGAAACAATTATGGAAGAAAAATCCTGAGAAATCATGGGAAAAAGCACGCAGGTTTGTATCCGGCTTCTTCCGGTTTGAACTGAAACTGTCCGGATGCAAGGTGAACGTCATCGGAAAAGAAAATATACCGCAGGACGGGCCGGTGTTATTCGTCGGCAACCACCGCAGTTATTTCGACATTCTGATCTATCATGAAGCAATCGGCAAGCCACTTGGCTTCCTTGCGAAAAAAGAAATGGAAAAGATTCCGCTTCTCCCACTATATATGCGGGATATCGGATGTCTGTTCTTAGACAGAGAAGATATCAAGCAGGGCTTATCCGTGATCAAGCAGGGAACGGAATACATGAAGCAGGGACATTCGATGGTCGTATTCCCAGAGGGAACCAGAAACCAGACCGACACACTTCTGCCATTTCGCGAGGGCGGATATAAGATGGCAGAGAAATCGAAATCCCCGATCGTTCCGGTATCGATCTGCCGTTCCGATCTGATGCTTGAATCTGCACCAAAGAAACGGATTCACAGCCATAGCGTAACGATTGAATTCGGAAAGCCGATCTATCCTTGTGAACTTCCTCCAAAGGAACGCAAGGAGCGATATGCAGAGTTTCCACAGCTTATACAGGATATGTATGATAAAAATAACATTTAGAGGAGGATTTGAACCATGCCTTGGTGGTTAATCATGATTATTGTCATCGTGGTAGCACTTGCGATCATGTTCGTGTTATACAGAGTCGGTGACAAATTACAGAAGAAACAGAGTGCACAGAGAGAACAGATGGTAGAGGCGGCACAGCCGATGAATATGTTGATCATCGACAAGAAAATGCTGCCAATGAAAGACGCCGGACTTCCAAAAATGGTGATGGAACAGACACCAAAGCGTTACCAGAAAGCAAAGCTTCCAATCGCAAAGGTCAAGGTTGGTCCACAGATTATGAACATGATCTGTGATGATGCAATCTTCGACGAGCTTCCAACCAGAGGCGAAGTAAAAGCGATGGTCAGCGGCATTTACATCATCAGTGTAAAGAGCGTCCGTGGCAAGAAGGTAGCTCAGGAAGAAGAAACTGGCAAGAAGAAAAAGGGCAACTGGCGTACACGTATGCGGAAACGTCAGGTTGAAATGCAGAAGCAGTTAAACGCAGAAATGCTCGAGAAAGCAAAATGCAAGGGCAAGGCAAAAGACAAGCCTGTTGAGAAGTCCAAGGAAGAGCTTCGTCGGGAGAAAGAAAGAGCGAAAAAGATCAGTGACAAGATGTAAAAATCAACCGGCAAAATTGAAAGATATTATCGGTTCCTTTACACCGTTTCTGATTGCAGTATTGGCGCAGTATGTATTGAATTTCATCGATGTTGCAATTCTGTTCTTCAAGAATATGCGTTCCGATGAGAAATCAAACAGCGAAAATACGATTGGCAAGATCTTACAAATGGATTATAACCAGCCTATGAATCAGGCGTACCTCGTGCTTGCACAGCATATCGTATTTCTGATTTGTTTCGGGGTCTGGTATTACCGCATATTTTATCGGGGAAATATCGTTTCCACAGACGAATCTTTCGAGGATAATACAAAAGGACGCATGAAAAATATTTTTTCATGCGTCTGTTCTATACGGACTCCATTTTTATTGCTTGCTGGTGTTGCAATTCAGATCATGGTAGACGGAATCCTGAATCTGATAAGTCCCCTGTTCCCGGATACCTTTGCAGCCTACTATGAGCTTGTATCCAAGGCGGTCGGTGTGAACCGTGCAGTCCCGATGATGATCGCGACCTTTGTAATCGCCCCGTTCGGCGAAGAATTGTTCTTTCGCGGAGTGATCATGGGCTATGCGAAGCGCTACATGCCACCGGCTTTCGCAATCCTGTTTCAGGGTGTGCTTTTCGGACTGTATCACGGCAACATCGTACAGGGCATCTATGCATGCATCTTAGGATGTCTGCTTGGATTTGTGGCTTACAAAGCGAACTCACTCCTCGCAAGCATGATCCTGCATTTCAGTATCAACCTGAGTGTACTATTCATTCCATCCGTATGGTTTGAGGAAACGGTACGATGCGGTATTATCACGGCTGGCGCGTTAGTGCTTACGGTGCTGTTCGTATGGCTGGCGATGAGAAAAAAGAAAGAAAAGAAAAATACAGAAAAATAAAAGAACCGGATGGATTTACATGATTGTCGTAAGTCCATCCGGTTTTCTATGCTTGCTTAATCATCTGTATGTCATACTTATTCCGCTAAATTATGTACATGCACCTTCATCTTCCGCTCCATCGGCGACTCATTTCCCATCTCCATGGTATATTGCAGTGCAAGGCGCAGGGAAAATTCCTCTGCCAGAACGGCTGCCTCATAATCGATACCCTCTGCCGTATGCAGGAAATGCTTCGTCTGCAAGGTCACCGGAATCGAACCGTAGCCAGTTGCATATTTCGTATGATGCGTTAACCCATGCTCATATACGAAGTCCGAATTCAATTCGCCACTCCGCGTCACACGGAGCTGATTATTCGAGAAAATCATCGTACAGCGTGTCTTGTGTCCATCCCCGGACACATCCTCCACATAGGTAAGCTTCATCCCCTGTTCGGTCATGCTTGCCAGCGCAGTTGCCTGCGAGCGCATCACTTCACCAGTCTCCACATCTACATTTTCAAACTCAATGACTGCTTTCATTATGGACGTTCCTTTGCCATCTCGATCAAAGTCTCTACCAGACTCTCAATCGAATATCCCTTATCCTTCCAGAGCATTGGATACATACTGATGGATGTAAAGCCCGGTAATGTGTTGATCTCGTTAAATACGACCTCGTTCGTATCCTTCTCCAAGAAGAAGTCTACACGGGAAAGACCGAATCCATCCAGCGCATTGAAGATTGCAACCGCATCCTTCTGCACTTCTGCCTCTTTTCCGTCCGGAAGATCAGCACCAATTACAGTCTTAGACTCTACATTGTTGTACTTTGCATCGAAATCGTAGAATTCTGCTGCCGCAAGAATCTCGCCCACGCGGGATGCCTTTGTATTTTTACCATAACCAAGGACAGCGCACTCAATCTCTCGACCGACGATCGTCTCCTCAACCAGAATCTTATAATCATGCTTTGCAGCTTCCTTCAGGGCAACAACCAACGCTGCACGGTCATCTGCCTTGGAAACACCCTTGGAAGAACCTGCCTTGGAAGGCTTTACAAATACCGGATAAGAAAGCTTTGCTTCGACGCGGGCTGTCACCTCGTCGATATCCTCCAATTGTTCTGCCAGCACCGGCACATAAACAGCCTGACGGATTCCAAGTGTATCAACGACCAGCTTAGTATAGAACTTATCCATAGATGCAGCAGAAGCGAACACACCACATCCGACATATGGGATATCTGCCATCTCGAACAATCCCTGAATCGTTCCATCCTCGCCATACATGCCATGCAAGACAGGGAAGATCACATCAATCGGCTGCACCTTCATCATATCGTCCTGCGAAATGATAAGTCCGCCCTTTGTATCCGGGGAAATGATTGCAGAAACGGGACTTTGCTTCCAACTTCCGTCTTCGATGCCTGCGATATCTTCTACAAGCTTCCACTCACCGTCTTTTGTAATTCCGATCAGGAACATATTGTATTTCTCAAGATCTACTGCTTTGGCAATTGTAACAACTGACACGCAGGATACTTCATGCTCAGATGAGCGGCCGCCAAATATAACTGCTAGATTCTTTTTCATGGTTTTTGCCTTTCTTAGGAAATAATTTATTTCCCATATTATAGCAACTTAGAAGGTATCCTGCAACCATTCAAGAATCTTTAACTTTACTTTGACATCACCGGGCTTTACATCCCGCTTCACGAATAATTTCTCGTAACTTTCTTCGTCGAGTGCCTGCGCAAGCTTCTCTGCATCTTCCGAATCGACGACTGCGCCCGCGTCCATCGTGTAGCACATCATCGGATACAGCATGCACCAGAAGTTCTCGCCTTTTGCCTCACCGATATCTATACGCAGTGCCCGGTAGGTTCCTGCAGGAAGCACCAGTTCCCCATATTCCCGAATCGGGAATTCCTCTCTCGTAATATATGCTTTTACATCGTAATGATAGCCTGCCTCCTCGACAACTGCACGCGCAGTGTTGCGGATTTCCGATAAATTCTGCGCCAGATACAAGATTGCTTCACTGTCATTTTCTGCTTTCTGCAGATCTTCCGCAAGCAAGGCAAGCACTGCATCCCGCACCTCATATTTCAAAGCAAGATCTGTCTCACTGTCACTGTTTGCACGCACATGGAACCGCACCACAACATCTTCCGGGCTTTTTAGTGCATCCTCATAGACATCCGCACAGATACCGCTTTTTTCTGCAACATCATCCACATCGCCTGACAGACTCTCTGTTTCACCGCTATCTCCAAACACAGCTTCAAGATCTGCCTGATCTTCATCGCTAATTTTCTGACCTGCAAATAGCATTTTCATATTTCCCTCGCGAAACAGACTGACGACATCACGGACACTCCCACCTCCTGCAATGTGCAGCACACTCGTAAGTAAGATCCCACCACATACTCCAAGCAGGATTCCGACCATTGCTCCTTTTAGAATCTTATACCCCATAACAAACTCCTCCATCGAAAGTTGATTTCGTTACAAGCTTTCCCTTCCGTAAGCAGCTTTAATCATTTCCCGCAAAATATATTTCGCCCCATCCGATTCCATCATGACCGGAACCGATTTGGGGATCCCCGGCCGGTGTCCAAGCTCCAGCAAGAGCGGATGTATCTCCTGCCCCGTCATATCTGCCGCGATCTGCTTCATATGCCCGAAATCCAACTGTCGCTCGTTCTCTCTCTGGTACAGCGCTGCCGCCATCTCCAGATTCTCTGCCTGCACATGGTAGAGCGTCTGATTGATGCTGTTTTCCCCTTCGTACCCGGCGATATCTGCAATCACAAATGTAAACTGATATCCGTCCTTCGCAGTTTCCACCTGCATTTCCTGCACATAATCCCGGTGCTCCAACGTTTCCTTTTTCTGTTCTATCGCAGTAAAATCATTTTGCACAAATTGTCTGCCAAGCTTTTCATCTCCGATCAATACACTGCCGATTGCAGCTAACACAGTCAGACAGACAAAACCGATTCCCCATTTCACGCGTTTTTTCGTCTTTACCCACATGACGATCAACGGAAATACAATGCCGATCGCAAGGTCTGCATACAGGAAATACCGCATGCCATATTTTACGGCCGATTCAAACTGCATTCCATACGCAAACAGACACGCACCCGCGAACATCACCACAAATGTCACAACACGTCCACTTTTCTGCTTCACTTCACACAGCGAATACAGGAAGTCCCGCGTCTGATGCAGATAGCCGCTCACAACTGCAAACACACCGATAATCCAAAATGCCATCACCGGATAGTCAAGCCGCGCCACCGCCCCGCCAGGAAAAGAAGCCGCTTCCATTACATTGAACGATGCCGTCGTGTCGCTTGCCGTCCAGCCATAGCCAAGGATTGCCACGATGAACAGATACGCAAATACAATGGTAAATAAAATCCAGACAAGCAGCCAGATTCCCCCCATTCGGTCTTTCTCCTTCACGCATGGGCAACTGTAGAGCTGCAATTCCAACGGCGACAATGCCAGAAGGATTGCATATGCGCCCTTGAACACGCCCGATACCTCCGACTGTGATGTGATTCCCTGCATGATTGCGCCGATATCAATATTCGATACCGAGAACACAACGATCAATATAAGTGGTACGACCATCCACCCAAACAAAAATTCAAACATCCGTGCGCGTCCTTCCATCGACTTGGACGCACCATACAATGTGATTCCAAGAAATGGCAGGAAGATCCACCATACGGAGAAGCTTTGCAACAAATAGCGTTGCAAAATCATGGAGAAAAAGACCGCGATAAGCGTCGCACGCAGCAGATACCGTAAGGCATACAGCACGTCCAATATACCGGCAGTCCATCCCATATGATTCCGAATCGCATTGATATAACCGCATGGAACAAAGTCCGCAAGATACAGCATCAACGCGCCATAGAGCACGACAAATGCGAGCCCGACCACCAGTGCCAGCACATGATATTTCCCCGCAAGCGACAATGTGATATACGGAATCATCATCATACTGATCGTGACACATTCAAGATAGCTCATCCGGAACCATTGCCGTTTGGAGATTTTACCGTCCGCCAGATTCATGCTTTTCTTCCTCCTCTCCCGCTGACTTCGTCACATGGGGTTTCAGCCCGGGTATCGCCCCCTCACTCTGTTCGGCGGCAGGTCGGCTGAAACCATTCGTAGCATGTGACTTCGTCACATGGGGTTTCAGCCTCATACGTTCCTCCTCGCGCGCAAAGATTGGGCGTTTCCGCATCCACGAGATCGGTGCCCGCAGCACAAAATCCTGATTTGCATAGGCGCGCTTGCCACTTCCGGCGACAATCGGATACATATATGGGATGCCGAAGCTCATCAGTCCGGACAGATGCACCGCAATCACCAGAAGTGCCAGAATATATTCAACGCTTACTTTAGCAGCACGTTCTACTTCACCATAAATTTCGGGTACACTTA